>JAEIGA010020283.1_pt1 | contig 10134 bp, 10 predicted proteins | sample 9270691 | NCBI WGS metagenome assembly JAEIGA01 (sample SAMN17057246, study PRJNA624740) | gut metagenome | biome: biome; isolation source: fecal sample | host: Bos grunniens | place: China: Xizang | collected 2019
TCTCGAGGAACTCAGGAGTAGTTCTTGAAAGAACGATGTATGGAGTGGTGTTGTTCTTCATCTCCACGCTCTTGATGATAGCCTTTACGGTATCATTCTTCTTGAAGTGCTCGCCAGGGATCTGCTCTGTCTTCGGAAGGCGGAGCTCGTTGCCATCCTCGTCAAGGATAAGAACCTCCTTAGCCCATGTCTGGTAAACCTCACCGGTGAAGATCTCGCCGATCTTACCTACGTACTTGTTATAAAGATTAGCCTTCTCGATATCCATGATGCGGCCCTGAAGGTTCTGACGGATGTTAAGGATACCACGACGACCGAAGTCCTTGAGTTCGATCTTCTTCGCGAAAGTCTCACCTACCTCGTAATCGTCATCCTCGAGGTCCTCGAGAGCGATCTGGGTGTTAGGATCCTCTACCTCCTCAACTACCTCTCTGTTCCAATAGATCTCGCAGTCACCCTTGTCGATATTGATGATGATATCGAAGTTGTCTGCTGATCCATAAGTCTTGGTGATCTGAGTTCTGAACACATCCTCGAGCACACCCATCATTGTAGGTCTGTCGATATTCTTCTGGTTCTTGAACTCTGCAAAAGCATCTTTAAGCTCAATCTTTTCCATTTCTGTATTGTTTATTTTTTATTAGAACTCAATGAAAGGACGCACGGCATTCACCTGGTCCATAGTAAAACGATCGACATGCTCGACCAATTCCTTCTTCTTCTTACCCTCTACAGCCTCCTTTACCGAATACTTGAGAGTAATGCTCTCCTGATCCGCAGCCTCGAGCACGGCAACCATCTTCTTGCCTCCCTTGAGAGAGACCTCTACCTTGCCGCCGACAGCCTTGAGATACTGCTTGAGCACCTTGAACGGCTGGTCAAGTCCGGCCGATGTCACCGTGAGGGAATAATCCTCCTTCTCCCTGTCGAACTGAGTCTCGAAGAAACGGCTGATAGCGACACAGTCGTCAAGTTCTACCGTACCCTCCTCCGACTCTATCGTAACCTCAATGTCATTCTCCTTGCTGACAGTAACATCAACAATGTAGCATCCTCGTGCAACGATTTCGCCGCAGATTGCATCTTTAATGTCTGAAACGTTCATTTTGCCTGACAATATTGCATAAAATAAGGGGGCTATCTGCCCCCTGAATCATTCTCACGGCACAAAGGTACGAAATAATTCAGAATAACAAAGGATATAAAGCATAAATATTTCATTTATACGGACAAAAGTGCTTTCTTTGTAAACCGATTTTAACTTTTAAAGACACAAGTTTCACAAGATATGGAATTCAAGGCAAGAGAACTGGCAGAACTCCTCCACGGCACCGTAGACGGCAATCCGGAAGCCAAGGTGAGAAAATTCGCAAGAATCGAATCCGGAAAGCCTGGAGACATCTGCTTTTTCGCTAATCCGAAATATGAGCAATACGTCTACAGGAGCAAGGCGGACATCATAATCGTAAACAAGACATTCGAGCCAAAGGAGCCGGTATCGGCAACAATGGTGAGAGTCGATGACGCCTATGCTTCCATCGCCACCCTTCTCGACCACGTCACTGCGATGAAGAGATCGTACAGAAGATACCGCGGCCTCAGAAGCAGGGTACGCTGGAGCGCAAGACTCGGAAAGAAGGTTTACGTCGGCGACTTCGCATACGTCGGAAAGAAGGCCGTAATCGGCGACTGCACAAAGATTTACGAGAACGTGTATATCGGCGACAACGTGAAGATAGGCTCATATTGCACAATCTACCCTGGCGCACGCATCTACCCTGGAATGGTCATCGGCGACAACGTGATCATCCACTCCAATGCCGTTATCGGAGCGGACGGCTTCGGCTTCGCGCCACTTGAGGACGGCACATGGAAGAAGATCGAGCACACAGGAAACGTCATCATCGAGAACGATGTCGAGATCGGAGCCTGCTGCTGCATAGACAAATCCCAGATGGGCTCCACAGTCATCGGACAGGGCTGCAAGATCGACAACTTCTGCCAGATAGCCCACAATGTCGAGGTCGGCAAGAACACGGTGATGGCCGCGATGACAGGAATCGCAGGATCGACAAAGGTCGGAGAGCACTGCATATTTGCAGGACAGGTGGGAGTTGCAGGCCACATCAACATAGCGAACAACTGCACCTTCGCCGCCCAGACCGGAGTCATGGGTACAATCAAGGAAGAGGGCACGATGCTGATGGGTTCTCCGGGAATTCCATACAGGCAGTACCTCAGAAGTTACGCAGTATTTAAAAGGGCAGGCAAATAGGAAATACAGAAATTTTTCATATCTTTGTCGGATATAATGCATAATACCGTCTTGTCCGAAACGGCCTGACGGTGTAATCGAGAAAGAACAATAATGCAGTTTCAACAGACCTTAAAAAAGAGCTATACATTTGAAGGTAAGGGACTTCACACAGGCAGAGTAGCAAAGATGACAGTTAATCCTGCTCCTGTCGACACCGGTATCAGATTCAGAAGAACTGATATCGGCGAAGATGCTTTCATTGATGCCTTGGCTGAAAACGTATCAAGCACAGCAAGAAGTACCACTATCTCTCAGGGAGAGGCTTCGGTCGCCACTATCGAGCACATTCTCTCGGCATTGACCGGAATGGGAGTGGACAACGCCCTCATAGACATAGACAATGTGGAGGTTCCTATTCTTGACGGAAGCGCAAAGCCTTACATCGACGCGATCTGGGCTGACGGCTTCGAAGAGCAGGACGCTCCAAGAAAATATATCGAGATTCTTAACACCATCGAGATCACCAACGACAAAGGTTCGGTTGTCAAGATCGAACCGGCACAGGAATTTTCATACGAGATCGGAATCGACTTCAATTCAAGAGTGCTCGGCGTCCAGAACGCGAAGTGGGATGCTTCTACAGTATATCCTGAAGAAATCGGAATCTGCAGGACCTTCGTATTCTTCCATGAACTTGAATTCCTTTTCAACAACGGACTCGTCAAGGGCGGCGACGTAGACAACGCCATCGTCATCGTGGAGCATCCTGTGACAGAGGAACAGGTAAACAAGATGTCGGATCTGTTCGGAATTCCGGCGCTCAAGGTTCGCGAGGACGGCTATCTCAGCAACCTCGTTCTCCGCTTCCCTAACGAATGTGCAAGGCATAAGCTTCTCGACCTGATCGGTGACCTCAGACTCGCAGGAGGCTTCCTGAAGGCAAAGGTCTCAGCGTACAAGGCCGGACACGGCATCAACACATCAGCAGCAAAGCAAATCAGAGAAAATCTTTAGAATTATGGCTAATATTCACCCACTCGCAACTGTACATCCGAACGCTAAGCTCGGAGAAAATGTAGAAGTAGGACCATACGCATACATCGAGGAACACGTCGAGATCGGCGACGGCAGCAAGGTTCTTCCTCACGCAACAATATTCAACTATGTGAAGATGGGCAAGAACTGCACAGTATTCCCTGGAGCAGTGATCGGCGCCATCCCTCAGGACCTCAAGTTCGACGGAGAGATCACATATGTAGAGATCGGTGACAATGTAAATATCCGTGAGTGTGCTACCATCAACCGTGGTACCAAGGCAAGCGGAAGAGGCAAGACTGTCATTGGAAACAACGTCCTCCTCATGTCATATACTCATGTGGCACATGACTGTATCGTAGGAAACAACTGTATCCTCGTAAGTTACGTCGGCATTGCAGGTGAGACTGACGTTGATGACTGGGCTACTATCGGTGGAAGTTCAGTGGCACACCAGTTCTCAAAGATCGGAAAGCACGCATTCATCGGAGGCGGCTGCAAGATCAACAAGGACGTTCCGCCATACGTGCTCTGTGGCCGTGACCCTCTCACATACGCGGGCGTGAACATCGTAGGACTTCGCAGAAGAGGTTTTTCTTCAGACCAGATCCGCAACATCAAGGATATGTATGACATCATCTACAACAGCAGCACCAACGTATCTGATGCTCTTGCAAAGATAGAGTCAGGTTTCCCTCAGTCAGAGGAGAGAGACACAATCCTCGAGTTCATCAGAGGTTCGAAGAGAGGTATCATCAGAGGCATGGGCTCTGATTCAAAGGGCAACATCGACTAAGGTGCCCAAGTTACTTTCAACGGCATATTTTCCACCCGTTTCCTACTTCGCCGCAATGGCTCAGGAAATGGAGGGCTTGACTGATAGACATGACGGCGGCAGTTCACTGGAACTGTCTCCGTCTGTCGTTTATATAGAGGCTTGCGAGAACTACCAGAAACAGTCCTACCGCAACAGATGCAGTTTCTATGCTGCCGACGGAGTGCAGGCCCTCTCCTTCCCCATAGTCCATGAGGGCGGCACACACAAGCAACCGATAGGAGAGGTCAAGGTAGATTACCGCAAACCATGGCTTCAGCAGCACCAGAAAGCCATAATTTCAGCATACAGGACTTCCGCGTACTTCGAGTACTATCAGGATGAACTGTTCGCTATAATGGACAGCAGTCCGGAAAGGCTGTTGGACCTTAACACAGCCCTTCTGCGCTTCTTCATAGAGAAGACAGGACTTCTCGTGGACCTGCGAATGACAGATGACTTCAGCAGAGACGGGCACATCCTTACCGATGAAGGCCTGAACATCTTCTGCGACGACCTGAGGGAAAGCATACATCCCAAACGCAGCAACAGCATATTGAAGGACCTTGAATTAGAGAAGCCATATTTCCAGGTATTCGCCCAGAAACACGGCTTCATCTCCGATCTTTCAATCATGGACCTCCTTTTCAATGAAGGTCCCGACTCCATCCTGTATCTCAAGACACTGTAATTCCCGTCCGGAACATACGGCACGCTAGCCCAAGATCCTGTAGAGAGCGACAGTCCTTGCTGCCTCGGCAACATCGTGTACCCTCAAGATATCGGCTCCGTTCTGCAGGGCCTTCAGATGAAGGACCTGAGTTGCAGGAAGAGCCGTATCCGGGCTTATACCCAGAAACTTGTAGATCATGCTCTTACGAGAGACTCCGACAAGAATTCTTCTCTGACCGTCCTCCTCAGTTCCGCAGGTAGAGAAGACATCAAGGTCTCTCAGGAGAGTATAATTCTGCTCAAGCGTCTTGGCAAAGCCGAAGCCGGGATCCAGAATCCATTCCTTTATGCCACAGGCCTTCGCCTTTAGAGCGAACTCATCGAAATATGCCTTTACCTGGGCTGTCACATCTTCATAATCACACAGGGACTGCATGGTCCGGGAGTCTCCCCTCTTATGCATGGCCATATAGACAAGGCCGAGTTCCGCGACAAGCGGGAGCATGGCATCATCATCCTCACCTGACGATATATCATTGACCATCAGCGATCTTCGGGTCCACTCCTGCCCCAACATATCTGACAGCAGATCAAAAGCAGAACGTATCACCGAAGAATGATATGTGTCTATGGAAATGCGCACTTCCGGGCACCTGGTGGCCAAGGCCTTGAGCACAGGCTTCAGACGCCTCCATTCTTCCTCTGCCCCTACAGGGACAGAACCCGGGCGGGTCGAGCAGGCTCCGAGGTCTATTATGGTCGCTCCGTCTTCAAGCATTTCCTCAATCACGGAAAGTGCCTTCCTGACCATCTGTCTGGGGTCAGTTCCACATCTGCTTTCTTCAAAATATGAGTCATCAGTCAGGTTGACTATGCCCATTATATCTATATGCCTTTCCCTGTCCTTCATGCCGAGAGTTCCGTATCCTATATATTACCCGTATCCTATATATTGCCTACAACAGTCCCCAAGACTTTGAGGACTGTTGTAGGCAGCAAGTAAAATGTTGTCTGTTAAAAAGTTGCGGTCATCACCACCGGATAGTGGTCAGAGATGAACGGCGCACCATAATCCTTGTCACGCAATACCTTGTATGTAAGCGGCTGAGCATTGCGGTAAAGAACGTAGTCGATGATCGAGCCGCCTTCCTTCTTCCAGCCGTTGGAGGTAGGACGTTCATCTGTCGATGGAGCAGTGACACGTGAATCCTGCATCACCTCACGCAAAGGCTCGAAGATGGCATTGTCAGGACGTGTATTGAAATCTCCTGTCATGAAGACCGTCATATCTTCCGGAACGAGTTCCTTTACCTTGGCGGCAAGAAGTTTCATACCGTTGGCCTTAGCCTCCTTTCCTCTATGGTCAAGATGAGTATTGAAATATGCGAACTTCTCGCCTGTCTTCTTCATCTTGAGAATTGTCCAGGTACAGGTGCGACGGCACTGCGCATCCCAGCCCTTTGACACCTCGTCCGGAGTCTCGGAGAGCCAGAAAGTACCGCAATCAAGCATCTCTACCTCCTCCTTGAGCCAGAAGATGGTCATATGCTCTCCCTTTGACTGTCCGTCATCACGACCTACGCCATATGAGCCATATTCAGTCAGATTTGCAGTCATATACTCCTGCTGATCTGCACAGGCCTCCTGCAGACCGAAAACTGTAGGCTTCTCGTCACGGATCATATTCAGTGACGCCTCCTTGCGATAAGTCCAGTAGTTCTCTCCGTCGGCATCCGGATTTCCGCTCATACGGATGTTGTATGAGATCACCTTGATCTCATTTGTCCTCTCGGCACAAGACGCGGCACAGAAAATCATGGTCGCGAAAGCCATAAACATCATCAGTCTTTTCATATCTCTATTTTTAAAGATTTACAGTAAGGAGGGCTCCTGTTCCGCTGCGGGAGCCACAGTGCAAAAATAACAAAATTTGTCATCTTCCGCATATATCCATATTTGAATGATTGCTATATTTGCACCATAAAAAATCAAAACAATGTTAGTTGTCCTCGAAGGTCTGGACGGAGCCGGAAAATCCACCCAGGTAAAGAAACTCAGAACATATCTGGAAAGCGTGCTCGGAACGCTTGACTATATACATTTCCCAAGATACGATGCCCCTGTCTATGGCGATCTCATCAGCCGTTTCCTCCGTGGAGATTTCGGCAACAACGAGAGCGTGCATCCTCAGCTTGTGGCCCTGCTTTTCGCAGAGGACAGGCACGGTGCGGCACCGGGAATGAAGAAGACCCTCGCCGAAGGCGGACACGTGCTTCTTGACAGATATGTCTATTCAAACATAGCGTACCAGTGCGCCAAGATCAGCGACGAAAATGAGGCAGAGACCCTCAGAGACTGGATATTCAATACGGAATACGGCAACTTCGCCCTTCCTGTTCCCGACCTCAACATCTTCCTTGACGTACCTATCGAGTTCGTTGAGGAGAAACTCAGGAACAGTCGCGGCGGTCAGGACAGAGAGTACCTTGAGGGGGCTCAGGACATACACGAGGCCGACATCGAGTTCCAGAAAAGAGTAAGGGACATCTATCGCAGGCAGTGCACGCTTGACCCTAAGTTCATACGCATCGACTGCTCGGACGAATACGGAATGATGCTGCCTCCGGGAGACATCTTCGCAAAAGTAAAGGCTGTGGTAGATGAGGCCATCGCCAGGGCATGACAATCATCAAGGCATAAAAGGAGATGAAGGACAAGGTGACTTATATAGTAAAGAAAATGAGGCGGTTCTGCGGATTCATTGCAGGATTCGTGTTCTACCTTTCAGGTATCGTCAAACTGCTGGACCCGGTTGGCGCCGGACTGGTTATGGACGAGTACTACAACTTCCTGCATCTTGGTTTCCTTGATTTCACGGCAAAGACCGCAGGTACAGCCTTCGCATATGCGGAGACACTCATCGGTGCCGCACTGATAACAGGAGTATGGAGAAAATTCACGGCGATAGCCGCTTTCGCCTTCCAGGGTTTCTTCACCCTGCTCACCCTGCTTCTTGTCATCTTCAATCCTGAGATGGACTGCGGCTGCTTCGGCGAAGCCATACATCTGACCCACTGGCAGACCTTCCTTAAGAACATAGTCATCCTTCTGCTTCTTGCAGGCGACTTCATCCCTCTCAAGAATCTCGGAGAGCCTCTTAAGAAGAAGTATGTCTCATTCGCCATAGTCGCGGCAACGACATTCGCCTTCACCGTCTATTCGTGGATGTATATCCCGCTCAAGGACTACACCGCATACAAGCCTACAGCCCTGCTCGAGGCTTCTGAAGAGAACCTTTCCATTGAAGACGAGGACAGATATGAGGCTATCTTCATTTACGAGAAAGACGGCAAGAAGGAACAGTTTGATCTTGAGCATCTTCCGGACTCAACATGGACTTTTGTAGAAACGCAGACAATAGCGAAGGAAGGTTTTGAGGACCCTGCGGTAAGCCTCTCTTTCTACGACGAGAACGGCACCTACCTTGACGGACTTGCAGCCGAAGGAAAGGTCATCACGATAAGTGTATATGATCCTAAGATCAGCGACAGGAAATGGGCTGAGATCGCCGAATGCGCAGACAAGGCCCAGGAAAGCGGTTTCCGTCCACTGATTCTTGTATCTTCATCTCCAGATGAATTCACCGGCATAATGGAAGAACTTCCGGCAGAAACTTCAAGCATCATCGCCGAATATCTCTATTTCTCTGATTACAAGACACTTGTAACACTAAACAGATCTAACGGAGGAGTCACATTCTTCAGTGACGGATACCTTATAAGGAAATGGGCAAGAAGGGCAGCTCCAGATGCAGAGGAACTGTCCGAGACATTCTCGACAGCCGAGACAGAAATCCTTATAGGACACAGCAGCAGAGGAAGCCTTACATTCCAGGGCATCCTCCTCTACGTCTTCGCAGTAATGCTTCTGATGTAGTCTTAAAGACTTTCAAAAAGAATCTTGGCAATATCCCTTGCCTGGATGGTGTCCACCTGGGCGCGGTAACCCATTGCCGTCTGGTCAAAGGCCTGACGACTGGCCTCCTTTATAGGTTCAGCAGGTGGGGACTCCATCTTGAGCGGATTGATCGGGCTGCCGTTCTTCCAGACCCTGAAGTCGAGATGCGGACCTGTAGAACGTCCTGTAGAACCCACATAACCAATGACTTCACCCTGACGGACACGCTGTCCCGCCTTGAGGCCCTTGGCATATCTGGAAAGATGGAGATAGGCTGTGGTATATACTGAATTATGTCTGATTCTCACTGTGTTACCTCCTGCTCCCTCATACTTCATGCTGAGTACGACACCATCTCCGATGCTCATTACAGGAGTTCCTTTCGGCGCAGCATAATCCACACCTGTATGAGGCTGGACCTTGCGTGTGACCGGATGTCTCCTGGCATGTGAGAAGCCTGAACTCACGCGCGTATAATTAAGAGGTGCCTTAAGGAAGGCTTTCCTCATGCTCTCTCCCTTTTCATTCCACCAGACGTTTCCGCCATCGTGCTGATTGAACATTATCATAGGGAAATCCTTACCGTCACTGCTGAAGACCGCATATCTCACAGTATCGACCGCAATTATCTCACCGTCACATACTTTCTGTTCATAAAGGACCCTGAACCTGTCTCCCTTCTGAAGAGCGAAGAAATCTATTGTCCATGCGTAAATATCCGACAGGCTGATGATCAGAAGAGGCGAAACACCGGCCTTGAGCATATCGTTCCAGAGTGATGAATTTATAGTCACATCGGCATAACGTTTCTCTATCTCCACAGGTTTTTCATATGTCCACACGCCATAAGGCTCGCTGCAGTCGAATACTATGCAGCCGGACTTGTCACGGTCATAAACCAGGTATTTCAGGGAGGAATCCAAGGCATAATATGCCCTGTATGTCTGCCCCACTCTGAGGGCCTTCACATCGAAGATTCCGGCGCATTTCTGGGTAAGGTCATAGGCCTGCTGGCCGGTCATTCCCAACCCTGTCATGAGGGTTGAGAAATACTGCCCGCTGCGCACCTTGCCCTCTACCATCTTCAATGAATCCGGGCAAAAACCAAGAGGATGCACAACCTCAACAGTATCAATATTTTCCGCTACGGCAATCTCAGTCTTTTCAGCCTGATTCCGGCAGGATGCAAACGCCCCTGAAAGGGCGCATATGACAAGTGCGGAAACGAGTCCGCGAATATGTATTTTCGACATCATGACGGCAAAGATAGACAATTCCGGGATGATGTTGAAAAATATGTGGAAAAAAATGGAAGAAAATGGTAGAATGTGGAAAAATATTCATACTTTTGCAACACTGTAAAAAAGACAACTGAAATGACTGGATTTTTCGGCACACA
>JAEIGA010020284.1_pt1 | contig 10134 bp, 10 predicted proteins | sample 9270691 | NCBI WGS metagenome assembly JAEIGA01 (sample SAMN17057246, study PRJNA624740) | gut metagenome | biome: biome; isolation source: fecal sample | host: Bos grunniens | place: China: Xizang | collected 2019
TGACGGAAAAGAGCTTAATAAGTATGATGAGCGTAATTATAAAGACATCCTCGGTGTGGTTTTGCAGGAAAATTATCTTTTTGGCGGAAGTATTCTTGACAATATCAGGTACGCAAAGCCCCAGGCAACTATGGAAGAATGTATTCTTGCGGCAAAGGCGGCAAATGCACATGATTTCATAATGAACCTTCCTGACGGATATAATACCTTTGTCGGGGAGAAGGGGCATAAGCTTTCAGGCGGTGAAAAACAACGCATAGCAATAGCACGTGCAGTTATTACAAACCCTGCAATTCTCATCCTTGACGAGGCGACTGCATCCGTTGATACACAGACGGAGGCTAAAATTCAGGAGGCTCTTTCAAGGGCGACAGAGGGAAAAACAGTTTTTGCCATTGCGCACAGACTTTCAACGCTGAAAAATGCAGACAGACTTTTCGTTCTTGAAGAGGGAAGAATAGCTGAGAGCGGCTCCCACGAGGAGCTTTTGAAGAAAAACGGAATTTATGCAGCGCTTTTTAAAGCACAGCAGGAAATGTCAGCAATGAATGTTACAATAGATAACAGTAATTTGAAGGAAGAAAGTATACAAGTAGTTGATAACGGAGAGGAGTTTGATGATGAGTAAAATTAAAATCATTACAGACAGCGGCAGTGATATTTCATGGGAAAAGGCAGAGGAGCTTGGGATAAGAATGCTTCCCATTTCATTCTCTTTTGACGGGGAAACATATTACCGTCAGGGACTTGATATGTCAATTGATGAATATTATACAAAGCTTAAGGAAAGCAGTATTATCCCGAAAACTGCGCAGGTTACACCTATTGAATATTCAGATGCCTTTAACGAGGAATACGACAATGGATATGACACACTGATAGTTGTTACAATTTCCTCCAAGGGAAGCGGAATGCATCAGAATGCTGTCCTGTCGGCACGTGAGGTAATGGAGGAGCGTGGCGGTGAAATAATCGTAGTTGATACACATGGATTTTCCTGTATGTACGGCCCTGCAGTTATTCATTCGGCACATATGCTAAAGGACGGAAAGAGTAAGGAAGAAATTGTATCATATCTTGAGGACGTTTTCACTTCAATGCAGACATATTTCCTTGTCAGTGACCTTGCACACCTTAAAAAGGGCGGCAGAATTAATACGGCAACGCTTGTAGTTGCAAATATGCTTGATATAAAGCCTATCCTTACCGTAAAAGACGGAATTGTTGTGCAGAAGGATAAACTCAGGGGAAATAAGCGTGTTTTAAAAAAGCTTGTTAAAAATGTAGACGAAGATGGTTTTGACCTTTCAGGAAAAACAGTAATACTTGTCTACACTGCTGACAATTCACAGCTTGAGGAACTTAAAGGCGAAATATCGGAAGTTTTTGAAAATGTGAAGTTTATTGATTTTAAGATAGGCTCTGTTGTAGGCTCGCATATCGGCCCTGAGCTTGCAGGCATAGTATTTTCCGACAAATATGATTTTACTGATTACGAGGACTGAGATTTATGTGGATTGCAGATGAATGGAAGGATTATGAGTGTATAGACACTGCAAACGGCGAAAAGCTTGAAAGGTGGGGCAATATAATTTTATGCAGACCCGACCCCCAGGTGATATGGGATGAAAAGGCTGATGCTCCGATGTGGAAAAAGGCAGACGCACATTATCACCGTTCTTCAAGCGGCGGCGGAAAATGGGAGTACAAGAAAACTATTCCCGAGCAGTGGACAGTAAACTATAAAAATCTGACCTTTAATATAAAACCGATGGGTTTTAAGCATACGGGGCTTTTTCCCGAGCAGGCTGTTAACTGGGATTATATGATGGATAAAATCAGAAAAAGGGGCAGCGCAAAGGTGCTTAACCTTTTTGCCTATACGGGCGGAGCGACGGTTGCCTGCGCAAAGGCGGGGGCTAATGTCACCCACGTTGATGCATCAAAGGGTATGGTGCAGTGGGCAAAGGAGAATGCACGTTCAAGCGGCCTTGCGGATGCTCCTATAAGGTATCTTGTAGATGACTGTATGAAATTTGTTGAGCGTGAGATAAGACGTGGTAATCATTATGATGCAATCATAATGGACCCGCCATCATACGGAAGAGGACCTGGCGGTGAGGTATGGAAGATAGAGGAGTCAATTTGTGCGTTTGTAAGAAGGTGCGCACTGCTTTTAAGTGACGAGCCGCTGTTTTTCATAATAAACTCTTACACTACGGGACTTGCACCCACGGTACTTACAAACCTTATGCAGATGTGTCTGCCTGAGGGAAAGATAGAATCGAGTGAAATCGGACTTAAGATAACAGCATCATCAATGGTACTGCCGTGCGGCGCTACCGGACGATGGGAGAAATAGTTTTTTGGGGATGGCTACATGAGCATAATTGAGGCAAATGAACTTTTCTTTTCTTACACAAGTGATGAAAAAGAAAGAGTGGTTTTAGACGGACTTAATCTTAATATTGAAGAGGGCAGCTTTACTGCAATAATAGGCCATAACGGCAGCGGTAAGAGTACATTTGCAAAGCATATAAATGCTATACTTCTTCCGTCAGGGGGAAGTATAAGCGTGTGCGGTATTGACACAATTGATGAAAGAAAGCTCTACGAGCTGAGAAAGTCGGCCGGTATGGTTTTTCAAAACCCTGACAACCAGATTGTGGCAACCATTGTTGAGGAGGACGTTGCTTTCGGCCTTGAAAACATCGGCATTGAGTGGGAAGAAATGCACAGACGTGTAAAGGATGCTCTTATTGCCGTAAATATGTATGATTACAGAAAGCGTGCCCCGCATCTTCTTTCAGGAGGACAAAAACAGCGTGTTGCGATTGCAGGAATTCTTGCAATGCAGCCTCGGTGCATTATTCTTGATGAGCCTACGGCGATGCTTGACCCAAAGGGAAGGCAGGAGGTCATCGATACAATAATGAAATTAAACCGTGAAAAGAATATTACAATAATTCTTATCACGCACTATATGGATGAGGCAGCGTTAGCCGACAGAGTAATTGTTTTTGACAGAGGTAAGGCGGTTCTTGACGGCACACCCGAGGAAGTATTTGACAAGGAAGAAATGCTGCTTTCCCTCGGACTTGATGTGCCGCAGTCGTGCGCACTTATCCACCGCCTTAAAAAAGCGGGAATAGACATAGAAACTACTGCACTAACACCCGAGGAATGTGCAAAGGAAATATTAAGTGCTAAGGAAAAAATGGTATGATAGAGCTTAAAAACATTTCATATTCATATAGCCCGAGTAGCAGTGAAAATGCAGTTGCACTCGAAAGCGTGAATTTAAAAATAAATAAAGGCGAATTTATCGGTATAGCAGGTCATACGGGAAGCGGAAAAACAACCCTTGCCCAGATACTTGCGGGACTTTTGCGCCCAACAGAGGGAAGTATATGTGTTCAGGGAGAAGAGTTTTCTGAATATAAAGCAGCGGCACGTGCTTTAAGGGAGTGCGTGGGAATAGTTTTCCAATATCCCGAGCATCAGCTTTTTGAAGAAACTGTGTATCGTGATATTGCTTTCGGCCCTAAAAACAAGGGACTTTCTAAGGATGAGATTGACCAGTGCGTAAGAAAAAGTGCCGCACTTGTCCACCTTAAGGAGGAGCTTTTTGAAAAATCGCCGTTTGAGCTTTCAGGCGGTCAGAAAAGGCGTGTTGCAATCGCAGGTGTTCTTGCAACAGAGCCGAGTGTACTTATTCTTGATGAGCCTGCGGCAGGACTTGACCCGCAGGGCAGGGAAAAGCTACTCGCCCAGCTAAGGCAAATAAAAAAAGAAGGAAACACCACCATAATACTTATTTCGCACAGTATGGAGGACCTGGCGCAGAATGTCGACAGGATACTTCTGCTTAATAAAGGCAGTATTTATATGGACACTACCCCCGCAGAGATTTTTACAAATTCCGCCCTTCTGGAAAAATGCGGTCTGAGAGTTCCTGAGGTAACAAGGATAATAAAACTGCTTAATGACGGCGGAATGAAACTACCCGAAAACATATTTACGGTAGAGGATGCAAAAAAGGCTATATGCAGTGCATTGGGGGTGGCAAAATGATAAGGGATATAACAATCGGTCAGTATTATGACTGTAATTCGCTCATTCACAAAATGGACCCCCGCACGAAAATACTGTGGACACTTTTTTATATGATGGCACTCTTTATGATTGATGGCATAGTATCATATACCGCTGTTATAATCTTTACTGCCGTAATAATAAAGGTTTCAAACATTCCCTTAAAGTTTATGCTTCGGGGATTAAAGCCTATTATGGTGCTTGTCATATTTACGGCACTTTTAAATCTCTTTATGACACCAGGGGAAGAGGTTTTATTTTCAAAAGGGATATTTACAGTTACAAAAGAGGGCGTTTTTCTTGCAACAAAAATGGCGGTGAGGATAATTCTTCTCATAATAGGAAGCTCAATCCTGACGCTTACAACAACGCCGACAGTGCTGACGGGCGGTCTTGACGTGCTTTTATCTCCGCTTAAAAAGATAGGAGTACCCGTTTCGGTGTTTGTGATGATGATAAGCATTGCACTGAGGTTTATTCCCACCCTTCTTGACGAAACGGATAAAATTATTAAAGCACAGACATCACGCGGCGCAGATTTTGAGCATGGAAACCCGCTTAATAGAATTCGTGCAATGGTGCCAATCCTTGTACCGCTTTTTGTAAGTGCTTTCCGCCGTGCGGACGAGCTTGCAGTTGCAATGGAGTGCAGATGCTATAACTCTGAGGGTGAAAGGACAAGCTACAGACGTTTTTGTTTTGGAAAATACGATTTGTATGCTCTTATGTATTTGATTTTGATGTGCGGCATTCTTGTAGCCGTAAAGGTTGTGTAGTAAATGACATATAAACTTACAATGGCATATGACGGAACGAACTATCACGGGTGGCAGCGGCAGAAAAACGGAATTACCGTTCAGGAAGCTGTGGAGGATGTACTTTCACAGATAGCAGGAGAAAGTGTGGTTGTTACAGGTTGTTCACGTACCGATGCAGGTGTACACGCAAGGGTTTACGTATGCAGTTTTACAATGAAAACCACTATTCCTGCAGATAAAATTCCGTTTGTGCTTAATACTAAGCTTCCACCTGATATAAGGGCATATAAATGCGAGGTAATGCACGAGGGCTTTAATGCAAGGTTTGAAACCGTTACCAAGGCATATGAATATAAAATTGTAAATGCCCCGTTTCAAAACCCTCTTATGCGGAATTTTGCGTGGCATTACCCTATAAAGCTTGACCTTGATAAAATGCACAAAGCGGCAAGGATAATACAGGGAAAGCACGATTTTGCATCGTTTTGTGCTGCAGGGAGCACTGTTAAATCAACTGTCAGAAATCTTACGGAGCTTACTGTAAAAAGTGACGGAGACGTTATAACCGTGCGTGCAGCCGCAGACGGCTTTTTATACAATATGGTAAGGATAATTGTCGGCACACTTGTTTATGTGGGGTGCGGCAAGCTTTCAGAGGACGATATAGCAGAGCTGATAGAAAAAAAGGACAGACGTCTGCTTGGAATAACTGCGCCGCCGCAGGGCCTGGCGCTTGTGGAGGTAAATTATGAATAAACAAAAGATACTTTCCATTCTTAAAAACACTGCCGCAATAATTGTAATGCTGGCAATGCTTGTAATTATATTTTACCAAAACCGTGACAGAGATTTCTTCAAATTCGGCAGGGATGAAAGCACGCTCATTTCACAAAACGAAGGCGAAACCTCCTCGCAGGGATATACAGAAAGCGATGTAAAACCACTAGGGGACAAGGTTTGTTATGTAACGACAAGCTCTTACAGCTTTCTTGACGAAAAGGGAAAAGGGAGTGAGCTTTCCATAGCACTTTCAGAGCCGAAACTTCATACGGAGGGTGAATATGCTCTGTGTTATAATATAAATGCCCTTGAATTTACGGTATTTAAACGTGACAGAGAATATTACACTGCAAGCTTGGAAAACAGAATAATTTGTGCAAAAGTCAACGCAAACGGCTATAGCTTTGTCGCAACGGAAAAAGAGGGATATAACTGCGAATGCAAGGTGTTTAATCGCAGCGGTGAGCCGATTTTTAAATGGGACATCAGCAAGAGCGAGTTTCTTGACGGGGATGTAAACTATGATAACAGAACAATTGCAATATCTCTTGCATCATCAGGAGGGGAAAAGCTCTTGGGTGAGGTTATGCTGATAGATATAACAGACGCAAAGGTTATAGAAAAAAAGTCTTTTGAGTCACAGCTTTTCTATACTGTTGATTTTAATAAGAATGGTACATATACGGCGCTCGGAAGTGACTCTTTGAAATATTTCAATGCGGACGGAACTTTGAAATGGAGCTATGACTATGGCACAGACACACTCTATAAAGCCGATGTGTCAAATCCTGATATGATGGTGGTAGCCTTTTCGCAAATGGGCAGCGGAGTAAAGGGTAATTCGACCAAGGTTACTGTTTTGAACAGACTTGGAAAAATCATAGGGGAGAGAAGCTTTGACGGAATTACAGACGATATTTCGGTAAGCGAAGATAACATAGCATTTGCATTTGGAAGAAATATATATGTTACGAACAGCGCACTTGAGGATAAAAAAAGCATAAAATCTGAAACAAGTGTTAAAAAAATCGCATTATTTAAAGATAACGAGCATTTATTTGTAATAGGTGCTTCGCAGGCAAGCATTATCGTAGCCGAAAGAGAATAATCCGAACCCGCCTGAAAAGGCGAAATTTCGGTATTTTTCGGCTTGTTCACCCCGTGCGTGCCCCTTTTGCCCTACGGGCATTTTCCCCAACGGGGAAATCAACTTTGCAAGGCACAAAGCCTTGCGGCATCCTTCGCACCAAAACCTACTCAAAATTTCATCCATTTCAGGTCTTTGAATTTTTAGAGAGCAGATTTTTGGTTGCGCAAGGCAAAAACGCAGGGAATACTTTGTGTATTTCCGAGTATTTTAACACAGCGAAAGCGAAAATCCGCCTCTAAAAATCGAGTTTGGATTATTCTCTTTCGGCTAAAGGGAAGTGTAGCTTTGGCTGATATTATTTTGGTTGCAATAATAGCCGTTTTTGCACTGCGAAATGCAAAACGTGGTTTTGCACGCTCTGTGGTGGGGATGATATCGACAGTTCTTTCGATTGTTGTCGGTGCACTTCTTTACGAGAGCGTGTCAGGGATAATTTACAGTTCGCCGATTGGTGAGGCGGTTAAAAAGGGCATAGAAAGCTTTCTTGCGGAAAACACGTCGGGCATTGTTTCAGGCTTAATAAATACGCAGGGCGGTATTGATGTTCTTACTATTCTTTCTGTAAATGCAATCAGCTTTGTGGCGGTCATTATTCTTTCTAAAATTATAGTTTCGTTTATTGCAGGGGCAGTAAATATGGCATCACGGCTGCCTGTTATCAAACAGGCAAATTCTCTTCTGGGAATGGCTGTGGGAATAATTAGCGGATGTATTTTTTGCTACATAGCTGCAGGCGTCCTGGCGGCGATGGGGGCAAATTTCCCATCTCTGGTAAAAATGATTGAAAACTCCAAAGTAGCAATTATCTTTTATGAAAATAATCTTATAACGAGCATTTGATCAGCGTTTATAAAATAAGAAAAGGATGTAAAAAGATTTTGCTTTTTTACATCCTTTTTTACCGTATAAAAAATTACGTATCGAGGGGATTGTTAAGGGGGTTCACCTTAACGTATAATTTGTCAAAACCGGGGGTGTGTACATCGGTTTTGACACCTATAAAGGGCTGGCACGGTGAGTGCCGCGCGAGCGAAAGCGCTTACCTCGAAAGAGAAAGTTTTGCTTTGCAAAATTTCTCTTCCGAAAGGATGACTTTGTCATCCTTTACTCTGCGTCGGCAAGTAACATATCCCCTATCTTATACACATCACCTGCGCCCATTGTTATAACAACATCGCCACGCTGTGCCTGCGCCTTTATAAATTCTGCCGCATCGGCAAAGCTCTTTTTATAAACTGCGTTGGGGATTGCTGATGCAAGCTCCTGCGCAGATACAAGTCCCGTATCTACTTCTCTGGCGGCATAAATATCGGTAATAATGACATTTACATTGCTTTCGGAAAATACCTTTACAAAATCGTCAAAAAAGTTTTTTGTTCTTGTATAGGTATGGGGCTGGAAAACACACCAGATATTATTATATTTCATTTCACTTGCGGCACAGAGGTTTGCCTTAATCTCCGTAGGATGATGTGCGTAATCGTCAATTACCATGACACCGCCCATAATTCCACGTGTTTCAAAACGTCTGTGAGTTCCTCCGAAATGATACAGACTTTCACATATATCCTCTGTGGGAATACCGATATAGTCAGCCGTTGCAAAAGCGGCAAGAGCATCATAAACATTGTGTACACCCGGCACAGAGAGACGGATTTCGCCAACATCATTTCCGCCCTTGCATACAGTAAAGGTATAGTGGTTGTAGCCGTTATGCGTCATATCACGGATTGTATAGTCGAAATCACCGCTTATACCAAAAGTAACAATTTTTCGCTTTATGCCCGAAAGAGCTTTTTGGATATTTTCATCCTCGCCATTTACAATCAATGCGCCGTCCTCGGGCGTAAGAAGTGCAAGAGAGCGGAAGGTTTCTATGATATGGTCAAGGTCCCTAAAATAGTCAAGATGGTCGGCCTCAATATTTGTAATTACAGAAACCTTTGGAAAAAACCTCAGAAAGCTCTGATGATACTCGCAAGCCTCGGCAATAAAGTAATCCTTGGAGCCTATATGGACATTACCGTGGATAATGTCAAGCTCTCCGCCGACGGTAACGGTGGGGTTTTTACCGCATTCCATAAATACGTGTGTAAGCATTCCCGTAGTAGTGGTTTTGCCGTGCGTACCGCTTATGGCAATGGGACAGTCATACTCGCGCATTATCATACCGAGCATCTGTGCACGGTCAATCTGGGGAATTCCCATATTTTCTGCATAAATACGCTCGGGATTTGAATTATTTATAGCCGCACTGTATACAATAAGGTCAGCATCCTTCACATTTTGTGCGTCGTGTCCTATATATACAGTTATACCAAGCTCAGAAAGCTTATCCGTAAGCGGGGAAGAAGAGCGGTCCGAGCCTGAAACAATACATTTTTCTTTTAAAAGCATCTGTGCAATTCCGGACATGCTTATGCCGCCAATACCTATGAGGTGGATTTTCATACCCTCTCTAATGGTAATATTGCTCAAAAAAATCACTCGCCTTTATATAAAAGTTAAAATTAACAAAAAATTTAATTTTTTTGTTGAAATACTATCTAATATTTGATATTATACATATTAAAGAGAAAAATCAATAGAAAAATGAAAAAAATTTAAAAAAATATTCATTTTTGGAGGGGAAAAGAAATGCAGATTACAGACATTAAGGTGAGAAAAGTTTCTCAGGAAGGAAAAATGAAGGCAGTAGTATCTGTTACCTTCGACGATGCATTTGTAGTTCATGACATTAAAGTTATAGAGGGTAAGGAAAAGCTTTTTGCGGCAATGCCCAGCAGAAAGAGTGCTGACGGTACATACAGAGATATCGTACATCCGATTACCTCTGATATGCGTGAAGAACTTCAAAATGCCATCCTTGCAAAATACGAGGAATTTTTAAACACCGAAGCAGAAAAAATAGGGGAGTAACAGTCCTATAAATAGGCAGGCGTTATGCTTGCCTGTTTGAATTTAATACGGCACGATGACATTTTGAGTGTAACCGAAACGAAGTAATCCGAGCTCTGTTTTTTGCTTTCTGTTTTCCGCCATTACTGCGTTAAAAGCCTTGCATATACGTCAGTATATGCTGCATTTTTGCCTTGTACTGACGAAAAACAGTGTGCAAAAAATTTCATAAACCCAAAATGTCTCAAAATTGAGATTTTTCAAGGCGGCAGGGCGAAGGAATACTATTTCGTATTTCAAGACCGACAATGAAGAAAAAGCCGATTTTCAGCCGTTTTGGGCAGAGCAGGGATTGCTTCGTTTCGGTTAAGACATAGAAGGGATGATGTAAATGACAGTATTTTCGGCGCTTATTTTCGCAACGGGCGATGGTAAACGTATGAAAAGTGAGAA
>JAEIGA010020285.1_pt1 | contig 10134 bp, 6 predicted proteins | sample 9270691 | NCBI WGS metagenome assembly JAEIGA01 (sample SAMN17057246, study PRJNA624740) | gut metagenome | biome: biome; isolation source: fecal sample | host: Bos grunniens | place: China: Xizang | collected 2019
AAGGCAAAAAAGTTCCTTTTATATGACGATCAGCCATATAGAATTAAGTAAAAATGCTTGTTTATTAAGAAAAATAGGCGTACATTTGCGCCCTGAAAAATTAGTTAACTAAATTTTATTTAATCATGAAACAAGGTATACATCCCGAAACCTACCGTCTTGTAGCTTTCAAGGATATGTCAAACGATGTAGTGTTCATCACTCGCTCATGCGCGAACACTAAGGAGACCATCGAAATCGAGGGCGTTGAGTACCCAGTAATTAAGCTTGAGATCTCAAACACATCTCACCCATTCTACACAGGTAAGATGAAGCTCGTAGATACAGCAGGTCGTGTTGACAAGTTCTATCAGAGATACGCTAAGAAGAAGTAATATCAACTCTTCTATACAAGACATAAATGAAACAGGAAAGTCAAAGTGGCTTTCCTGTTTTTGTTTTATATATCTTATACTTTGTCTGAAAATGTGACACGTTGGCCGCTTGAGGGGAGAGTGAATTCTATTTCCGCCGCGTGCAGGCACAGGTGCTGTGCCTCTGCTCCTCCATACAGGAGATCTCCCTTTATCGCATGCCCCATGCCAAGGTGGTGGGCGGAGTGGACTCTCAGCTGATGTGTCCGGCCTGTAAGGGGAAAGTATGTCACCCGTATGCTTCCGTCTGCAAGTATGTCGTCCACCTGATATTCTGTCAAAGCCTCTTTGCCTTGGTGGAGGTCCGCTTTCTGACGTGGCCTTTCGTCGTAATCGGGGCTTAGTGGGAGCGATATGAAGCCGGATTCTCCCTTGTTGATGTTACCTTTTTCCGCTGGTGACAGGATGGCACGGTAGACCTTTCTGACTGAATGTTCTTCGAATTGTCTCCTGATATCGGATCCCGCTGCGCTGTTTTTAGCGAACAGCATCACTCCATATGTGTCCATGTCCAGCCTGTGTACGGATTCAATCTCCTGGCATCCCGTTTTTTCTGCAATCCATTCCTGAAGTGAGCATGTCCCGTTCAGCCCCGGAACGGATGGCATGCCGGAAGGCTTGTGTGCAACCACTATATCATCGTCTTCGTAAATTATTTCCGGAGATCCGTGTATGGCTGCCTCCTTTGCTATCTCCAAACCCTGGGTCATGTATCCAAGCAGCGGTCCGCATTTGCTGGTGCATGATGGGTAGAAGTGTCCTTCTGTGCGAACGGCTGTATCCGGAGACGTGCCATACCAGAATTCTCCCATAGCAAGCGGTTTCATGCCGTTGCGGTAGGCGTATTCAAGTAGCTTTGGAGCCGCGCATTCGCCGGTTCCTCCTGGAGGTACAAGACCATTTGACTTGAATATGTCTGATATCGAGAGTTCGTTGCCGTTGAAATCGTGGACACGGTATTGACGGAAGATCCACTCCTGAAGGTTGTCTGACATTTCTTTGCGAAGATGCTTCAGCTCCGTGATCCTATCTTCGGTTTCTCTGATCCGGGACCTGATCGATTCGACGGTCTCTTCCCAATGGGACTTAAGTCGTCTGAGCTGTGCTTTCTCGAATTGGCTTTGCCTTGTCAGTTCCTTCGCAAGTTCTTCGTCAATGATTCCCTTACGTATCAGGTCTCTCTCGGCTTTAAGCTCTTCCATCCTTTTCTTCTGGGCTGAAAGTTCTTCAGACATAACGTGCTTTGCGGTTTCCATCTTGGCACGCAACTCTTCCAATTCAGAAGAGGATGACAGCTCTGATATCTCGTTGTTGATTGCGGAGATCTCCGATTCTCTGGTCTTGTAGTAACCATCTGGAGCGGTAAGGTCATATATAGGGGGAACGAATCCGTTTACCACGCTCTTTCCTCCGGCAAGTCCTGAGAATCCGGCAAGATATCCGGTCTGCTTGAACTCAGGACCATAGGCCACGGCTAACACTCCCAACATTTTGCCCTCGGCGAATATTCCGGAAAGTTCAGATGAGCTTCTGATCCGTTCCATGAGCAATTCGGCCGCCAGGGTGACAAGCGGGTGAGGACGGTATCTGAATGGGTCTGTGAATCTGTCCGGCCGTATGAGGTCAATGTCCGATGGATACGGATGTATCATATCTTGGCGTGTGTTGATATGTATTCCTGGCATATGTCCTGCAGTCCGCATGTGTCGCATTTGGGCTTGCGCGCCGTGCAGGTGTATCTGCCGTGCAATATAAGCCAGTGGTGTGCCTTTGGGCGAAGTTCGGGAGCAAAGCCTGCGGTGAGATCCTTTTCCACGGCTTCGACTGTACTTCCTTCTGACAAGCCTATTCTTCGTGAAACGCGGAAGACATGTGTGTCCACTGCAATCACGGGTTTGTCATAAATGACGGATGCGATCACGTTTGCCGTCTTTCTGCCTACTCCAGGGAGCTTTTCGAGATCCGATGGCTCAGAAGGAACCTCGCCTGAGAACTCCGATATGAGCTTCTGCGCCATTCCTATCAGATGCTTCGCTTTGTTGTTCGGGAATGATATGGATTTGATAAGCGAGTACACTTCGTCAAATGTGGCTTCCGCAAGGTCTTTCGGCTGTGGAAATCTGGCGAAGATCGCCGGAGTGTGCATGTTGACACGCTTGTCTGTGCATTGTGCAGACAGGATGACGGCTATGAGCAGATGGAATGGTGTGTCGTAATGCAGCTCAGTCTCCGCAATCTCCATGTTTGCGGAGAACCATCTGGTCACATGGAAGAATCTGTCCTTTGTCTCCATTTTATCAGATGGTGAGATCTAGGTCGATAGGTTCGTCTGGAAGCTGCTCGGTGCAGGTCTCGTCCTTGCAGATCATCACTCTGCCAGGATACTTCTCGAAGATCTGCCTGTTGTGGGTCACCATGACTATGGCGGTTCCTTTCTCTCTGTTGATTCTGGTGAGCAGCTGCATGATGCCGTCGGCGGTCTCGTTGTCAAGGTTTCCTGTAGGCTCGTCAGCAATGATCACCTGCGGGTCGTTGAGAAGTGACCTGGCTATGGCGATGCGCTGCTGCTCTCCGCCTGAAAGCTGGAAAGGCATCTTGTGTGCCTTTCGCTCCATTCCTACTGACTCGAGCACTTCGGCGATCTTGGAGGCTATCTTCTCCTTGTCTTTCCATCCTGTTGCCTCAAGCACAAAGCGGAGGTTGTCCTCGACGCTTCTGTCCATCAGCAACTCGAAATTCTGGAACACCACGCCCATCTTCCTTCTTAGGAACGGGATGTCCTTTTCGGCTATTCCGTTCAGCTTGAAGCCGCATGCTTCTCCCTGACCTTTCTCGAGGTCATTCTCAGCGATTATGGTGCGGATGATGGATGTCTTTCCTGTGCCGACCTTTCCTACGATGTAGACAAAGTCGCCGGGGTGCACATCCATGTTCAAACCGTAAATTACAGTAGCTTCACCATTCAGGATGTCTGCATCTCTGAAGGATATGATCGGAGTGTTTTCAGTCATGTCGAAAGATGAGTTTTATCTCACAAAGATAGTGATTTTTATAGTACAATTTAGAAATAGTGCCGGCTGATTTTAATAATAAAATTATTAAATTTGTAAAATTTTTGTTTGATGATGAACATGAAAGATATATTGGCAGGATTAGCTGCCGCAATGCTCTCGGTTTCTGCGCTTTATGCTGACGGAAACATAAGGGAGTACAGGGAGATACTGCGTATGCAGGAGAGCGGAATGCATGGACGTTCGCGTCATGTGTTCACGGAAATGTCCAAGTCGCAAGTGCTTTTGAAGGAGCAGGCCGCCGATCCTGAGGGATATGCTGTCCTGAGTGAGGTCATAATGAACCTGCCGGGTTATGTGGCAAGGTTGGAAGAGTATTGTAAAGACAATCCGCACTCTGTCCTCGTGCCGCAGATGTATTATCGTCATGCCTTGAATCTCTTCGAGGACAAGGATTATCAGAGGGCAGGAAGCTACTTCTCGGAAGTGTCTCCGGCCCATCTCGAAAGGAGTCAGGTCGATGAATATCTTTTCAAGAAAGCGTATTGTGAGCTGGAAAACGGTGATGTTGACCGCGCACTTCTCAGGTTCATCGAACTGGAGAAGCGTCCGATATCAGACTATACTGCTCCGGCAAAATATTCCATAGCATATATCTATTACGAGAAGAAGTCTTTCTTCGACGCCTTGGGATGGTTCGAGAAGGCGGCTCTTGACAGAAGGTTTGCGGAAAACGCGAACTACTTCATAATGGAATGCCGCTTTATGCTCAAGGATTACCTATATGTGACCCGTCACGGTGAGAAGATGTACGAAGAAGTGGCGGAAGACCGCAAGCCGCATCTTGCCAGGATCCTCTCGGAGTCGTGGCTCGTTCTCGGAAATGCGGAGAAGGCGCGTAAATACTACGAACTGACAACAGACGGCACGCAAGAGGCCAAGAGCAGGGCGGACTGGTTCTACAGTGGTTCTGTCCTGTATGCTGTCGGTGATTACAAGGGAGCGATCGAAAGTTACAGCAACATGGAGATGAGGGCAGACTCTATCGGTCAGGTGGCGAACTACCAGCTTGGATACAGTTATGTCCAGACCAAGAACAAGGTGGCTGCTATCCAGGCGTTCAAGGATGCTTCCGTATCTTCCTTCGACCCTGTTATTTCAGAGGATGCATATTTCAACTGGGCCAAGCTTGCCTTTGACATCAACAATGACCCTTCGGTGTTCCAGGATTACATGAGAAGGTATTCCGACAGAGAGAAGGATGACAAGATATACAGCTATATGGCGGTCGCCGCTCTCCACAACCATGACTATGCGGGAGCTGTGGATGCATATGGGCTGATCGACGAACTGGACGATGATATGAGGGCTAACTACATGAAGGCCAATTACCTGAGAGCCAATCAGCTGATCTCTGCAGGATCATATCGTATGGCGATCCAGTGCCTTAAGGTTGCAGCTTATTATTCCGACAAGGCCAGCCGATTCAACCAGCTTTGCCGTTACTGGATAGCTGAGTCATATTACCGTAACGACCAGTATCAGCAGGCCAGGGAGCTCTATATAGAACTGTACAATCAGTCGGCTCTTTACCGTCAGCCTGAATCGTATATGATTCCATATCACATCGCTTACTGTTTCTATAAGGAAGGTAATTACGATGCGGCGAGGAAGTGGTATTCGCAGTATCTTGGCGGATCCGTGGTTGAATACCGCAAGGATGCCCTTGAACGCGTCGGTGACTGCTATTTCGTGAAGAAAGATTATAAGTCTGCAGCGTCGTCATATGATCTCGCGGTCCGTGACTTCTATGATGTGAATGACATATATCCGTATTATCAGTCGGCTCTTTCGCATGGACTTTCTGGTAACAATGAAAGGAAGATAAAGCTCCTTGCAGGCGCTCTTGATGCAGATCCTTCGGCGCGTTTCTATCCGGAGGCCATTTATGAACTTGGACGAGCTTATGTCCTCAAGGAGGACGATGGCAAGGCAGAGGAAGTATTCCAGCGCCTTGCGTCCACATCGCGTGATACGACTTACGTTGCCAAGGCATACATTGAGCTCGGATCCCTCGCCCGTAACCAGTCTCAGTTCAACGAAGCGCTCGGATACTACAAGACCGTAGTGGAGGAGATGCCGCTTTCGGGATATTCGGAGGATGCTCTTGCGGCCATAGAGTCAATCTATCAGACCAAGAACGAACCTCATGAATATCTGGCGTATATAGAGAGCATCGGCAAGGGAGCGACCAAGACTGCCGATGAGAAGGAAAAGATGATCTTCAATGCCGCAGAGCAGAATTATCTTTCCGGCAACTATCAGCGTGCGCTGGTGTCGCTTCAGGATTATCTTGATACATATCCTGCTGGAAAATATGCCTATAATGCTGAGTTCTACATCGCTGACTCGTACAGGCAGCTCGGCAAGTATGAACAGGCATGCGACAGCTACGAGAAGGTGATCGATGGTGGCTCGGGTTCTTTCGTCGAGCTTGCAATGCTCGGCTTCTCTGAACTTTCATATAAGCTGGAGAGATGGGATGACGCGTTTGGTGCGTATTCGTCTCTTTATGCCTCTGCAAGATTTGAGAATAACAGGCTTGCTGCCCTTGAGGGAATGATGAGGTCTGCCTATTGTGGACATAAGTGGGCTGAGGCCATAAAGAATGCTGATAAGGTCCTCTTTGAGAGCAAGATATCTGATGCTGTGAAGCGTGAGGCTGAGTATGTGAAGGCGAAGGCCTTTATGGCCACTAGTCGCAGATCGGAGGCACTTCTTGCAATGGAGAAGCTTGCCCAGGACTGTAATGATGAGTACGGAGCCGAGGCTGCATATATCCTTATCATGGATTCATACGACCAGGCTGAATTTGCGACAGTCGAGGAGAAGGTATATGCCTTCGCTGATTCTGGATCTCCTCAGACATATTGGCTTGCAAAGAGTTTCATCGTTCTGGGCGACTCTTTCGTTGACAGGGGAGAGCTTGCGCAGGCAAAGGCTACATTTGAAAGTGTACGAGACGGATATGTTCAGTCAGGAGACGATGACGTGATGGACAATGTGAGGATGCGCCTGGAGAAACTTCAGGAGATGATGTCGTCAGCAAACTAAATGATTACTATGATGAAGAAAAACATATTCATGACAATAGCTGCGATGGCTTTGGCCGTATCGGCCATGCATGCGCAGGACCTTGATCCGACAGTGGTTGTGAACAGGGCGTATGAGGGAAGACTTACTGATGTGCATAAGCCGCTTCAGGACATGCAGGTACCGGATTCTGTCACAAGGTTCGACCTGGATTTTGACTATTCTGTATTTGACAAGCCATATAAGGGGGCATATGAGTTCAACCCGTATCTTCTGACCATGCAGCCTGCCTCTTCGGTACAGGATCCTAAACAGCTTTACCTCAAGGCTGGAGCGGGATATACCTTGCATCCTACGCTTGATCTGGTATGGGCTGTTCCTATGAAGGGAGCCTTCAGGATGGACGCCTATGCGTTCCATAGGTCGTATGTGGGTGAATACAGGAAGTTCAGCCCTGAACTTGTAGAGGGGGAAACCGTTGTCGTCAAAAGGGTGCAGTTGCCTGGTGGTGACCATACAAACCGCGAGGTTTATTATGATCTTGAGACACGTGCAGGTGTTGACGGATCATATGACTGGAAGAACGGCTCGATCACATTCGATGCGTCGTACCATGGACTCGCATCCGAGGATTATCTCAAGACAAGGCATTATGACGCTCTGGAAGTGAAGACCGGAATCGCTTCAAAGCGTTTTGGGCTGGAGTATTTCATGTACGATGTCGATCTTAAGTATAGGTTTGGTGCAGATGCATTGGATTATGCAGGTGTTGCCGATCGTCTTGATGAGCATGTGTTTTCGCTGAAGGCTACTCTGGGACAGGTTATGACGAAGGCATCCGGTAACCATAAGGTGCTTTTCGATGCTGGTCTTGACCTCGCTGCATATTCTCATTCTGTATATTCTACAGTTGCGGGCCAGTTCTATATTACTCCTCGATATGTTTATGACTACGATAAGTGGAATGTAAATGCCGGAGTCAAGCTCGCGAAGGTAATGCGTTCGGATTCTCCAAACGGTATATTTTCGGCTAAGGAGCAGATTGTTTATCCTGATGTATATGCAGCATATGATGCTATCCCTCAGTATCTCAGGATCTATTCTGAAATCGGTGGCGGCAACACGATGAACACATATTCCTCTCTTTTGGAGGAGAATCATCATTTTGATGCTCAGTTCGGTAGGGGAGTATGGCCTTTGATGGACTTCTCTGTGGAACGAGTGTCTGCGACATTGGGTTTCAAGGGACGTGTCTCTAAGTTCACATATGATATCAGGGGAGGTTATGCGAATTATGCAAATGCGCCGCTTGATGCCATCGTTGTGGCTGCACCTTTCGCCACCAACATTCCGGAGTATCTTCCTGGCGTCGGTTATACCGGCTATCAGAAGGCTTTTGCCGCGGTTTCTTTGGGTTGGAAATCCGAGGCTCTCCTCTTGGATGCTGATGTCAGGTATGATCACGCTTTCGGTTTCGCTGATTCGGAGGGACTCTTTGCTCCGGCTGCGTTTTCGGGACAGGCTGTTGTCGAGTACAATTGGAGCAGACGCATATATGCCGGCGTCGACTGCATTTTTGCGACTTCACGCAATGGCAGTGTGGTTGATGTCCGCCAGCAGGCCAAAGCTTATGATGCCGTGATTCCTGGATATGCGGATCTCGGACTGTATTTCGAGTACGCGTTCAGCAATTCCTTCTCACTTTGGGCAAGGGGCGGAAACCTTCTGAACATGACCATTCAGCGCAATCCGCTTTATGCTGAAAAAGGTATCAATTTTACCCTAGGTATTTGCTTGAATTTATAGGAAAAATTGCTATATTTGTATGTTTGTTCCGGTCTTCCGGAATGCGCATTCAAAATTGATTTTTAAGATAAGAAAAGAACAGATATAATGAGCGAAGAAGTAATCAACAGCACGTCTGCGGAGCAGTATTCTGCCAATAGTATCCAGGTGCTTGAGGGCCTTGAGGCCGTAAGGAAGAGACCGTCGATGTACATCGGTGATGTAGGCGAAAGAGGTCTCCATCATCTCGTCTATGAGGTTGTGGATAACAGTATCGACGAGGCGCTTGCCGGATATTGTACTCATATCGAGGTTTCCATTAATGAAGACAATTCGATTACAGTAAAGGATAACGGTCGTGGTATCCCTACAGGTATGCACGAGAAGGAAAACCGTTCGGCCCTTGAGGTCGTTCTCACTGTCCTTCACGCCGGTGGTAAGTTCAGCAAGGACAGCTACAAGGTTTCCGGAGGTCTCCATGGTGTGGGTGTATCCTGCGTGAACGCCCTTTCGGATTACCTTAAGGCAGAGATCCACCGCGAGGGTAAGATCTTCGTGCAGGAGTACTCGCAGGGTAAGCCATACAAGCCGGTGGCTGTAGTGGGAGAGGCTGAGGATACAGGTACGATCGTGACCTTCCATCCGGATCCGGAGATATTCCAGGTGACTACAGTCTACAAGTATGACACTCTTGCCGCTCGTCTTCGCGAGCTTGCATATCTCAACAAGGGTATCCATCTCTCGCTCACTGACAAGAGACATCTTGTTCCTGATGTTGACGAGAACGGAAACGAGCTTGAGACAAGCCATTTCAGAAATGATATCTTCTATTCGAAGGATGGTCTCAGGGAGTTCGTTGAATATCTCGACGGTGGTGCGGAGAAGCTTATCGAATCTCCGATCTACCTGGAGACTGACAAGATCATTCCAATCGAGATCGCCCTTCAGTATAACACAAGCTACACTGAGAAGATCTACTCATATGTAAACAACATCAACACGATCGAAGGTGGTACACACCTCCAGGGTTTCAAGATGGGTCTTACAAGAACCCTCAAGAACTACGCTTCGGAGGCGGGCCTTCTGTCAAAGCTCAAGTTCGAGCTTGCAGCCGATGACTTCCGTGAGGGTCTTACTGCGGTTGTGTCGGTGAAGGTAGCAGAGCCTCAGTTCGAGGGTCAGACCAAGACCAAGCTCGGAAACGGTGAGGTTGTCTCTGCGGTTTCACAGGCGACTGCCGCTGCTCTCGAGGCTTATCTCGAGGAGAACCCAAGAGAGGCCAAGATGATCGTCGAGAAGGTCATTCTCGCGGCAACGGCGCGTCATGCGGCACGTAAGGCCCGTGAGATGGTTCAGCGCAAGACTGTCATGTCAGGTGCCGGTCTTCCAGGCAAGCTCGCCGACTGCTCGTCACGTAATCCTGAGATCTGCGAACTCTTCCTCGTCGAGGGAGACTCTGCGGGCGGTACTGCAAAGCAGGGACGTGACCGTATCACCCAGGCGATCCTTCCGCTCCGAGGTAAGATCCTCAATGTCGAGAAGGCAATGGAGCACAGGGTCTTCGAGAGTGAGGAGATCAGAAATATCTACACTGCCCTTGGAGTTACAGTCGGAACTGAAGAGGACAGCAAGGCTCTGAATCTCAGCAAGCTCCGTTACCACAAGGTTATCATCATGACCGATGCCGACGTGGACGGTAGCCACATTGCAACACTTATCCTGACATTCTTCTTCCGCTATATGCAGGATCTCATCAAGAACGGATATGTATACCTTGCGACTCCACCTCTCTACCTCGTAAAGAAGGGTAAGGAAGAGATCTACTGCTGGAC
>JAEIGA010020286.1_pt1 | contig 10134 bp, 9 predicted proteins | sample 9270691 | NCBI WGS metagenome assembly JAEIGA01 (sample SAMN17057246, study PRJNA624740) | gut metagenome | biome: biome; isolation source: fecal sample | host: Bos grunniens | place: China: Xizang | collected 2019
GGCAATTTGAACCAGAAGAATGCAACTGTTTTGGCGTTCTACTTCCCAGGCCTTGGCGATAGCGCTCACCCTTGCGAGGTTGGTGTTATCACCGAGAAGTGCAGCGTGGTTTACCCTGCTGAGTTTGCGGCTCAGTACCCAGATTACAGTGCATTCGCGTTCTGCATCTATGGTAACGAGATTAAGGATATTAAGTTCTGCATCGCTCCAACTGCTTCACTCAACGATCTCTTAGAGGGAGGCGCAGCAATAGAGGATATTATTACTGCAAATAATGTCAATCTCTATACAGACGGTTATTATAGTGTAGACTTGGCTGCGGTTAATGGCGAGAATGGATGGATATCTAACACTGTTGGCAAGAAGGCCAACACCTCGTATACAGTAGCTGTTTTGGCAACTAACATCTATGGCGAGACAGCCGTAGCTACAGCGGTTCACGTAACTGATCCAGAGCCTTCGTATACAGGTGATCTCGTACTTGGTAACTACTTGATGAGCTGTACAACCGATATTCAGGTTTCGGAGACTCAGACTGAGAGTGTAACATCCGAGAACGTATTTAGTCTCTCGTCAAATGGTGGTAGCACAACCGATTTCCTAATTACAGATCTTTGTATGGAGGACGGACTCCAATTCCACGCTAAATATGATGCAACTGCAAGTACCCTTACAGTAGATGGAGTTGTAAAGGGATATGAGAGCCTCGGAAGCTTATTTGCAAGAAAGCTATACGGTACAGCCGGACAATACTCATACACCTTGTTTGTAAGAGCTACTGAGGAGTCGCAGGGTGGCGATCCAATTGTATTCGGAATTGACCCAACTACAAAGACTATCACATCGTTGAATGTGTTGGATGTTGAAGTTGCAGCGTTCGATTCAGGACAAAACTACTTGGGCTTCCTTAGATTGTTCGTAGGTGCTGACACTACAATCGCACCATACGTTCCAACTCCGGAAACTTCATCGGTTAAGAGCATTAACAACGTTCGCGTACCATTCCGTAGCGGCATCAACTACAAGAGTGTTGAGAAGGTGAACACCAACAAAGTTGAGACCGTAAAGGTTGCAAGCAAGGGTGTTATCCGAAGCGCAAAGTCGGTTAAGCCTATCGTTGTTGAGTCTTACACTCGCGAGGCTGTAAAGTTCCAGCGCGCAAAGGCTAACCTTCGTTAGTCTAACCACATATACACTGACAGAGCGAGCATATTTGGTGTGCTCGCTCTGCGGTGTCTAAAACGTTATTATAAATATAGGTATACGATGAATCGTTTTTTTAGATTTTCCTGCACATTGGCAGCAGTGGCTTTATCACTCGCGCAGTGTACACAAGACCCGACAAATGATATCTCTGTTGGAGAGTCGGCTAATAGCGCCTCTGCAACAAAGATTATCAACAATTCGCACAACGCTACGGATGGCTCGTTGCTCATAAAGTTCAACGAAGAGGCCACCGCAGCTTTCGAGGTTGTGTCGCGTAGCACAGATGTTACTCGAAGCAATATTGAGCAACTCAACCAAATATTGCTCGACATCAACGCTACTGCCATCGAGCGCGTGTTCCCTATCAATGTCAAGACCGAGGATGAGGCTCGCAAGGCGGGCTTGCACCGTTGGTATGTTGTATATTTCGACAAGGAGCAATCACTCGATGAGGCTGCACAGCGTCTCGCCACAGTGAAGGAGATCGAGATTGTGGAGTTCAACTCGCGCGTTGAACTTCCTGCGCCTAAGCCTGCCAAGGTGGATCTTGCGCAAATGGAGACGACTCGTCTTGCAACACCTACCTTCAACGACCCATACGCATATCTGCAGTGGGATTTGCACAACACAGGTGGTACGAATTTCGTTGCAGGAATGGATATCAATGTCAACGAAGCGTGGAAGTACACCACCGGCGACCCTTCGGTTGTCGTGGCGGTAATCGACCAGGGTGTGGACTACACTCACGAGGACCTCGCAGCAAATATGTGGGTAAACGAGGATGAGATTCCGAACAACGGCATCGATGACGACAAGAATGGTTATGTCGACGACGTCCACGGCTACAACTTTGTGGACGATGGCCCTATCACCTGGCACAAGCACTACCCTAATCAGTCAAGTAGTGGCGACACAGGCCACGGATCACACGTTGCGGGAACTATCGCTGCGGTGAACAACAACGGCGTAGGTATCTGCGGTATTGCAGGAGGTGACGGAACGCCTAACAGTGGCGTGAGAATTATGTCGGCACAGATATTCTCGGGCGTCAGCCAAAATACCAATACGAAAGGTATCGCAAACGCATTCCGCTACGCTGCCGACAATGGTGCAGCTATTGCGAACTGTTCGTGGGGTATGTATCCGCAACAAGGTCAAAGCGACAGCTGGTATGCAGGAAATATCGGCCTACAATACGAGTCGATGGAGTACTATCGTAACAAGTCGGGCCACCCGAACCTCAAAAATAACATCATTATCTGCGCGGCGGGTAACGATGGCATTGCTCAGGCTGGCTATCCGGCTGCATACCGCTACAACATCGCGGTAACGTCGTTCGCTCCAGACGGTATGCCAGCATACTACACCAACTACGACAAGGGTTGCAACATTTCTGCTCCGGGTGGTGATCATCATTGGGGTCTGAGAGGTGGTATCTACTCGTGCGTAACTCCCGGTTTCTATGGTAACAAGGAGGGATATGACTCGTACCAGGGTACATCGATGGCGGCTCCTCACGTTACGGGTGTGGCTGCTCTCGGACTCTCATATGCAATAAAGATTGGTCGTGTGATGACTGCTGATGAGTTTATTGCAGATATTCTTGTCTCGGTGAACGATTTCAACAGCGATTTGGCCAACTACGCAAGTGGCAAATACTTCGGTAAGATGGGTACGGGTCGTATCGACGCATTACTGATGATAATGAACATCGCGGGCAAGACTTGCATTCCGGTACCGCGTGATGTACAGTACTATCGTATCGATATGACGCCATATCTCGCTGATGGTAACTCTAAATACACGCTCCTCGATATGGAGATCAGCGATGCCGATATGAAGCGACTCGGAATGACAAGTAAGCCTCGTCTTATGTCTACGACAAATGTCTTTGCGGTAACTTGCACGAAGACAGGTTCGGCGATTGTGAAGGTGAAGATGGTTGCCGGAGGCGAAGCAGCAGGCTCTACCGATAATATTGGTGGTATCACCATCACCAAGGAGTTTGCTCTCGTAGTACGCGAGAAGTTTAGTGATAACGGAGGTTGGTTGTAAAAAAAGAAGAAAAGATGAAACTTACAAAGATATTTTTTGCGGTAATCGCACTACTCGCCGTAGCTTGTAATCCTAATGGAGGTCAAGGCGGAAATTCGGGTACTAAGTGGGAAAACTCAGGCTCTTTGATTGGCGAGTGGTCGCTCAGTTCGTGGGCCGGAAGCTCGGACGCTGCCCCTAAGGTATATATTGTGTTCAACGAGGATCAAACCTTCGATATGTATCAGCAAAGCTACTCGGTGATTTGGTTCCGCTACGATGGTACTTGGTCGCTCAACGGTACTACCCTATCGGGTAAGTATAGCGACGGCACTCCGTGGAATTGCGACTACACCGTGGCATACTCTCAGTCGCCAAAACTTATCCGTCTGACAAGCAAAAGCGACAGTGCTGACGTAACAATATACGAGTCGGAGAGGGTGCCTGATGCGATTATTGACGAGGCTCAGAACCCTGAGGCTGTTCGTTCGGTCAAGCTTCAACGATTCCTCTAATTAGGAGGATATAGCAACAAAAATAGGCGGGAACTTGATTCCCGCCTATTCTATTTATATCCACTCCGCAATTAGAATGGAAGGTCGTCAGCATCGTTCTGCGGAACAGCCGGCTGCTGTGGTGCAGGTTGCTGTGGTGCAGGCTGCTGATATGCAGGTTGAGCCGCTGGTGACGGCTGAGCATACTCCTGTGGTGCAGACGGAGTTGTCTGACCATCTACACGACGACCGAGCAACTTCATATCGGTAGCTACAATCTCGGTAGCATAACGCTTCTGATTATCTTTGTCGGTCCATTCGCGTGTACGCAACGAGCCCTCTACATAGAGCTGGCTGCCCTTGTGAACATACTTATCGACCACATCGGCTAAACCGCGCCACAATGTCACGGTATGCCACTCTGTAAGCTCCTTTGTCTCGTTGGTCTGACGGTCGGTATAGCGCTCGGTTGTAGCCAAACGCACACGTGCAACCTTTACTCCCGACTCCAAAGCACGAACCTCAGGGTCAAGACCTACATTTCCTACTAATATAACCTTGTTAATCATATTCTCTCTCTTTTTATTTACAATTCACTTATCAATTGGGTAAACAAGCGAGCCATACGCTCTCCTGCCTTGCGTCCCTGCAACTGCACATCCTCGTGGTCGCCCTTTTCGTCGCTCAATCCGCAATTGGTTACCACCGACACACCAAAACAAGGAACGCCCATATGACGTGCTACGATAACCTCAGGTACAGTCGACATACCCACTGCATCGCCGCCTATGGCCTTGAAATAGCGATACTCGGCCTGTGTCTCGAAGGTTGGGCCCGTAGTACCAACGTATACTCCATACTGCAACTTGATGCCCTCGCGCTCGGCTATATCGGTAGCCTTGCTGCGAATGGCTGAGCTGTAACAGTCGTGCATATCAGGGAAACGAGGTCCAAACTCCGCCATATTTGGTCCGATGAGCGGATTTGGCAAGAGGTTTATATGGTCGGTAATAAGCATCAAATCGCCAACTCGGAACGAGGTGTTGATACCTCCCGCAGCATTCGAAACGAAGAGATACTTGATACCGAGCAATGCCATAACTCGAACGGGGAAGGTCACCTGCTTCATAGTATAACCCTCGTAGTAGTGGAAACGGCCCTGCATAGCCACAACTTTGCGGCCGGCTACTTTTCCGAAAATCAAACAACCTTTGTGTCCCTCGACTGTCGATACCGGCATATTGGGAATATCCTTGTACTCCAAGCGGTACTCTACGTCAATACTGTCAACAAAACCTCCTAAGCCGGTACCCAAAATAATACCAACCTCTGGTGCGTAATCGTTGGTTGCAACTTTTATCGCTTCGAAAGCCTCTAATATCTGTTTCATTGTTTAATTTAGACCTCTGATGTGTCCCTCAGTATCCATGTTCTTAATATCGTTGTCGATCTTTGCAAAGAGTTCTGCACGGCTATCACCCATAAAACAGAGTGATATACTCTCGAAGAACATCTTTTCGCGCAAGCTAGACGGAATTGCCGAGCTATTAGCCAACTTAACGGCATCCTTCTCCGTTGTCATAATCACGGCATCGGGATATTTGGCAAGCAACTGCTCCATACGATGCAAATCGCTCATACGATAGGAGTGGTGATCCTGCAAATCTATTGTAGCTACAACATTATAGCGACTTTCGAGCTGCTTGTTGAATGCCTCGTTGTCGCCGATTCCCGACATTGCAATAACACTTGCATTGGCACTAACCTTATGCTGAACATCTGCAAAAATCGGGCGAGGAGATGTAGATTGCATACGCGAGAAATAGATCTCCTGCGAAGCCTTCTGAATCAATCGTTTACGTTTGACACGCATATCGATAGGCTTCATATCCTTCGGACACTTAGTTACGATGAAATAGTGTGCTCGCGACAAAGAGTCCTCAGTATCGCGCAACTGACCATACGGAAGCAGATGATCGTACTCGATAGGACGATTAGCATCTATAATCACGATGTTGATCAATGGGTCTACATATCGGTGTTGGAATCCATCATCCATAATAACCAGATTTACATCCGGAAACTCCTGGTTGATGCGATGAATGGCGAAGGCGCGCTTTTCGCAAACCACCACCTTCACATTCGGGAACTTACGCTTAATCTGCAATGGCTCGTCGCCAACTACACGATACGAGTCGTCGACTTCCACCACGCGATAGCCTTTGGTAGTTCGGCCATATCCACGCGAAAGCACCGCAATATTGTATGTATGCATGTAGTGCTCTACCAACATCTCCACGGTTGGAGTTTTGCCGGTACCGCCAACAGTAATGTTACCCACACATATAATAGGGATATCAAACTTCTCGCTGTGAAGAAATTTGAAATCAAAAAGCTTGTGTCGCATTTTGATTGCGAAACCGTAAAAGTATGATGCTATTCTAAGAAATATATCTCGCATTTTAAGCTATCTTTCTCTATTATAGTATATTCCATTCAAAGGTAGGTATTTTATTTAATTTTGCCAAATTTTATATGATATTTTACGTTTTTTTTAGAAAATTCTACTTTTTTTTAGTAATTTTGTGGCTATGAAACAGATTCTATACGTTGCACTTGCAGCAATTCTCTCTGTTGCTGCCGTCAGCTGCTCTTCCAAGGGTGAAGACCAGGAGACCAAAAAAGAGAACATAGTATTTGGCATCAATGCCGACAACTACACCTTGGAGCGCAAGAAGGTCGAACCGGGTGAGTCGTGGAGCCGAATCCTCGACAGCTACGGTATTGGCACTCGCAAAATATTAAAGCTTGACCAACTCGCCAAGGATATCTGCCCGTTGAACCAAATTCGCGCCGGTAACCACTACACCACCTTCACTCGTCAGGACTCGGTCGCTACCTACCTCGACCACCTCGTTTACGAGAAGAACCTCGTTGACTATGTCGTATTCTCATTCGTAGGCGATTCGATTTCGGTAACTCCGGGTAAGCGCGAGGTGGAGATTCGACGCAAGAAGTCAACAGCCGTAATCAGCCACTCGTTGTGGCTCGCCATTATGGATGCAGATCTCCCTTATGCTCTCGCTGCCGAGATGGAGGATATCTATCAGTGGACTATCGACTTCTTCGGTATTCAGGGCGGTGACAGCTTCACCGTCATCTATGACGAGAAGTTCATCGATACCCTATCGGTAGGCATCGGTCGCATCTGGGGAGCAAAGTTTACCCATCGCGGCAAGGATATCTACGCCATACCTTTTGAGCAGAATGGTAAGTTGCAGTATTGGGAGCAAGACGGAGGCTCACTCCGCAAGCAGTTGTTGAAGGCTCCGCTGAAATTCACTCGCATCTCGTCAGGATTCTCGAACGCACGACTCCACCCTATCTTGAAGGTATATCGCCCTCACCACGGAGTAGATTATAGTGCTCCAACCGGTACACCTGTACGTTCGGTTGCCGATGGTGTTGTTATCCAGAAGGGTTATCGCGGTGCAGCAGGACATATGGTCAAGATTAAGCACCCTGGAAACCTCACTTCGGGTTACCTCCATTTGAGCGCATATGCCAAGGGATTGAACGTAGGTTCGCGCGTATCGCAAGGTCAAGTTATCGGATATGTTGGTAGCACAGGCCGTTCAACAGGCCCACACCTCGACTTCCGTCTTTGGAAGGGATCTACCGCTATCAACCCATTGAATGTACCTCAAAAGCCAGCTGAGCCTATCGCAAAGGAGAATATGGAACGCTTCGAGAGAATCAAAACACGCGTTATGGCCGAGTTGAATGGCGAGGTTGCAGATTCAATGAAGGTTACCAATCTCGACAGCATTCGATAATGGTTGACAAACGTATCGTAGACTTTATAAAGCGACATCACGTACTCACCCTTGCCACCGTTTCCGGCAAGGGCGAGCCTTATTGTGCCGCCTGCTTCTACGCCTACGACAAGGAGCGAAACCGACTCATCTTCACATCCGACGACACCACTCGTCACGCACAGGAGATGGTTCAAAACAGCAACGTTGCGTGTGGAATAACACTCGAAACACGCGTAGTAGGCAAGGTGCAAGGCATACAGATTTGCGGTGTTGCAATGCGCGGAGATGAGGAGGATAAAAGACTATATATCAAGCGTTTTCCGTACGCAGCATTGGCTCCGCTTAACCTATGGGCAATAGAGCCTACATATATGAAACTCACCGACAACACACTCGGATTCGGAAAGAAATTGATATGGAGCAGCCAAGAGTAGGTGTTATAATCGTCGCAGGAGGCAGCGGCAGCCGTATGGGAGGTGCACTCCCAAAGCAATTTGCACTCGTGGGTGGCGAGCCTATTTTGGCGCGTACCATAAACGCCTTCCACAAGGCACTCCCCACCGCGCGCATTGTGGTTGTTCTCCCGGCAGAACATATCGCATTTTGGAAGAATTTTTCGGCTCGATTCGACATTGCCAAGCACTCGATAGCAGAGGGTGGCAAAGAGCGTTTTCACTCGGTACGCAACGGCATCGAGGCGTTGAGCGATGCAGTAGATCTAATTGCCATACAGGATGGCGTTCGTCCATTTGCGTCACGAGAGATGATATGTCGCATTGTGGAGTGTGCTGCCAAAAATGGTGCAGCCATTCCGGTAGTGAATGCGGTTGATTCATATCGTATCGTTGAGGGAAACGAGTCACACATCATCGATCGCACACCGTTACGCATAGTGCAGACTCCTCAAATTTTCGCAGCCCCCATTCTGCGTGCCGCATACGACACACCGTTCCGCAAGGAGTTCACAGACGACGCATCGGTGGTAGAGTATTCGGGTGAGAAGATTACCCTCTGCGAGGGTGACTACTCCAACATTAAAATCACCACTCCAAACGATATGGTTTTGGCCGAAGCAATTGTGGCATCCGAGCACCAAAAAGAGAGATAAAGATGGAGAAGATATACAAATATCACTTTGGTAAACGTATGATATACAGCTCATTGCTATATATAGCCTCGTTTATTATATTCGCCATCATTCTCACCATCATATTCAATGGTGGTTACGTTTCGGCGTGGTATATCTCGCTAATATTAGCCATAGTATCGCTGATGACACTCTCTATTCCGCGTCGCATAGTTGTAGACGAAGAGGGCATCGAAATTCAGTGCATTACGGAGGACACCTCGTTAACGTACGACAATATCCTCTCCATCCGCAAGATCGAGCAGAGCAAGATGAACATCTGCATTCCAATCTTTGGGGCAGTAGGATTCTTTGGCCACTATGGACTATTTTTCAACCTCCGCACGATGGAACTCGTACATATCTACGCGTCGGAGTGGCGAAATTTTGTGGAGATAACAGACTCTGAAAGGCACAAATACTACATCTCGTGCGAGGAGAGCGACGATATAGTAAAGCGTGTCGAAGAGTATATGCAACTCTACGACACGCAAGAAAAAATCTAATTACACTCTCTATCGCAAACTATCTGCGACAAGCGACTTTATCTTATCGTTAAATACCTTTGCCTCTACCAACTCTTCGAGCGAAAGGTGCATACGGTAGCGCCAATAGTGACGTGCTACAGCAGGAATATTGATACGCTCACGCTCGATATCCTCCGCGCGCAACTCCTCAGAGAGCGAGAGCCAATCCTGCAACGGCAATATCGTAAGCATAGAAGGCGAAGCGAGATGACGTGCAACAATCTTCTGGCACAACTCTACGGTAGCCTCTGCGGGCGCATCACCCTCCAAGCCAAGAATATCTTTATAGTAGTTGTCGCGTTTAGCCTCGTCGCGCCACCATAAACGGAGAGGTGACATATCGTGCGTGGAGGTCGAACAAACCGACAAGTAAGGATTACGCATAACATCGCCCACGCTCACACCATACGCCTTAGGCATACGTTCAATTTCGAGCGAGAGAATCTGATTTGTACGCATAGCTTGTGGCACACACTCCGGAATCATTCCCAAATCCTCACCACACGCCAACATCGGAGTCGACTCGGTCAAACTCCTCAATCGCATAGTACCATTTATCCCCCAAGTAGTGTTGTGACGACGATAGTAGAAGTTGTCGTGCAAGCGAACAAAAGCATCCTTTTGCAGTTTTGACAAAGTATCAAATCGTTCGGTTGCGTATGGGCTTATACGCGGTACAAAGCCCTCGCCATAGGCTAGCCACAGCGTATTGTCGTCGCTCGCATCCTTTGCAACATCACGCTCCGCATCGAAATCGAATCCCTCCAATCGAATATCCGATGCAGTATATGGCAATGATGGTACAAAAGTTCCCATCAAGGCACTCTTCGCCTCTTGCGGCACGGCCCAGATACGGAAGAAGCCAAGAATATGATCTATGCGATAGGCGTCGAAATAGTCAGCCATCTTAGCGAAGCGCGCACGCCACC
>JAEIGA010020287.1_pt1 | contig 10133 bp, 10 predicted proteins | sample 9270691 | NCBI WGS metagenome assembly JAEIGA01 (sample SAMN17057246, study PRJNA624740) | gut metagenome | biome: biome; isolation source: fecal sample | host: Bos grunniens | place: China: Xizang | collected 2019
AGCATCCGGCATGCTGTATACTAACTCGCGTTCCGGGCAAAGCTTGCGGGTAAGCTTTCCATCGCGCGAGGAATACCCCGCCAACTCCACCCCGGGCAACCAAACTCAAACCTATATAAACACACAATATGAAAAAAACACTTATCGCACTCATGGCCCTCGCCGGGGTGGCCTGCGGAGCTGATACTACTGGTAAAAGTGTAACAGAAGCATGGAAAAAGGCACTGACTGACGCCAACTATACTGTTGATGGCGATTTTACCTATTCCATTGACTTCACTCTTACGGGCAATATTCCATACTTCGACAGCAGCAGCGGAGCAGCTAAATTAACAGGAAATATATTGACCCTCGCTGATGATTATTATCTCGTCAGTCAAGGACACGCTTACTGGGGATTAAATAGTAGCGTATCTAATAACGTTACGGCGCAAGGTTATACCTTCTCAAAAAATGAAGCCTCCACGTTATACACTTACACCGGCAATGGTGATGGAGTGCGCCCCATTACCTGGACACGAAACTCTGATAATAGCAATTCAGCGACGCGTAGTTTAAATGGTGAGTTTAGCGTAAATGTAGCATATGATGGAAAGAATACATCAATAACGCTTAGCTATGGTGGATCTGACATAACCGATAAGTTTGTTATAACCAACGCGGAGTTAGATGCAACCAAGTTTGTACTTTATGATGGCGCTACCGTGAGCAGTAGTAACATATCTGTGGCAGAAATTCCCACGACGCCTGGTATCCCCTCTGTTCCCGAGCCCGCCACAGCTACGCTGAGCCTGCTGGCTCTCGCTGGCCTTGCTGCACGCCGTCGCCGCAAGTAAGTTCCGGCTTTTCTTTCAGCTGACAATTTACAGTTTAAACCTGCAGCTCCGGAACTTCCGGAGCTGCTTTTTGGGTACGACCGACGCGATATGCGTACTGCGGTGAAAGTCCGAATCCACGTGACAGTGCGGAGGAGTTGACAGGGTATCTGACGAGGAGAGATAAAGAGTTGCAGCAGGAACCAAGGTTCCGGGACTAAACACACGCCGAGAAACCGCCGTATACCATAAAAGGCACGTACGGTGGTGTGAGAGGGGGCGAAAGCCCCCTACTCAGTTTTTTTTCGCTGGGGTGGCTTTGGCGTGAGTTCCCCTGGTCGAGCAGAAAGCACGGCGGTTTTGGAAGGGATGGGGGGCATATTGCGCCATATTTATATTCATCCGGTTTCTACGCCTGTTGTGAATCAATTATCCTAAAATATCCTATGTTGTATGGATGAATTGGTGGGTTTTTGAACGAATTACCCCACAATATCCTTGACTTGTAGGATATTTTAGGATAATTAAACGGCATGGATGCATACAAGAACCCCTTTAATCCAGGCGCAGGATGCCCACCTCCTGTCTTAACCGGGCGTGATTCTGTGATGGAACAGGCAAGCATACTACTGGGGCGGGCCCTGAGAGGAAGGGCTGCATGCAGTATATTGCTGACAGGTTTAAGGGGAGTTGGAAAAACCGCACTACTTCAGGAAATTGGCCGCATGGCAACGCAAATGGGCTACCACGTCGCCTCGTTTGAAGTACGCGAAGGGTGCTCGCTTGCTTCCGCGCTCGTTCCTCAGTTACGCACCATTCTATATAATCTGGATACGGTGGCAGGGGTAGGAGAAAAAGTGCGCCGCGGGCTCATGGTGCTACGTAATTTTATCAGCTCCATCAAGTTGAGTGCCGGAGAATTCAGCATGGATATTGAGCCGATACAAGGTGTGGCTGATAGTGGAGACCTTTCTCATGATCTACCCCAATTATTCCTGGCCGCAGCAGAAGCGGCCCGGGAAAAACAAAGCGGCATTGCCTTGCTGGTAGACGAAATGCAGCTGCTGGAGAAGGAAGAATTCAATGCATTAATTCTGGCCATGCATATCATGCAGCAAGAGCAGGTTCCGCTTGTGCTGATAGGCGCAGGTCTTCCCACACTCCCCCGCATGGCAGGTGAAGCCAAATCGTACGCAGAACGACTCTTTGATTACCCGGTTATCGGACGACTGAGCGAGGAGGCGTCTTATCAGGCCCTTCAGCTGCCGGCCATACAGGAATATGCAAGCTTTACAGAAGAAGCATTACAGGCTATCTTCAAAAAATCACAAGGATACCCATACTTCCTGCAAGTATGGGCGTATCATGTGTGGAATCAGGCGCCTGAGTCGCCAATTTCTGAAACCGATGTACAAGCTGCGGAAAATAAAGTCCGTCAACGATTAGATGATGGATTCTTCAGGGTTCGTTATGACCGGCTTACGGATGCGGAAAAGCGCTTCACTCGCGCTATGGTCGAAACCCGGAAACAGGAATGCAGCATGGCAGAAATTGCAAATCTTCTGCACCGGAAGGCTTCCGGCCTTGGCACTACGCGAGACCGATTGATCCGCAAAGGCATGATATATACCCCCAGGCACGGTGTTGTCTCCTTTACCGTGCCCCTTTTTGACGATTTCCTGCGCAGAAAAATGCCGTTCACGAACTGAACTATCCACAAATATCCCAGGAGCATAGGATATTTGTGGATAATTTGTTTTCTTCACCCATAGTTCCCCGTTTAAGAATCCTCCGCACCGGAGACGTCCTGAAGGAAATAACGATATGCCGGAGCCCAGGTGGCGGGATTGCTGTACAATTTCAGCTGTTCCCCATCGATAGTACGGAACAATAACTCAAACGAGTTCTCAGTCCGGGTTGCTTGTTTTGAGTTATCATAAACATAGCCGCGTTGAACCAACTCCAAAGCCTCTGCACCATACAGCATGGCCCGGGTATAACGATTGCTCACCTTGTCTCCCGGAACCGTATGCCCTCCCTTGGAATAGCGGTCTGCAACCCGGTCTATATTAATGCGCGGTGATTTCGTGCATATGAAAAAGAGACGGATGAAATACCCTTTTGCTCTGGCCTCACGAATAAGCTCGAGCTTAGAGGGATGGGAAAAGACCGTTTCGTATATCATGCTCATCCGGTTGTTCAACGCCTCACTCAGCTGCTCTCGCACCATCAGCTGTGCTTTCTGTACACAGGCCGTATCGTTCCACCCGCCCAGTTTTTCCGCCAGTTCATCAGCATTGAGTACGAGACAGTCTTTGCCCCACTCATGTCTGGTCAGCTGTAGTCTTCCCTGAGCCATTCGGCCCGGCAAGGATAATCAGGACAGGCTGGCGTGTATTAGTCATCTGGCAGCCATGAGTTCTTGCAGCATCTTTTTACGGCATGCCCGCGCCTTCTGTGCATCAATGCGCTTCATGCTCTCTCTGGCAACCTCCGTAGCCCCACGCGACAGTTTTTCAAGCTCGCTTTCCTCAGTATCGCGCCATACTACCCCGGAACCGCTTCTGGCATCTGATGCCGCATCAGCCGGAGAGACAGAAGTTACTTTCCACTTCGTAGCCATGCTCGCATTATATATCATAAGTCAATCCTATGCAACAGCAGAAATAAACTTTTATCCAAAAAAAAGGCTGTTTCCGTCACCTTATAATTCCTCAAAAAGAATATCTTCGACAGCAAAAAAGGATAATCAACTGAAATTTTAATAATATAACCAATACAAATTACAAACATTACAGAAATTCTCACCCCGCGTACGAAAGCATCCGGCATGCTGTATACTCAAGCGCGTTCCGGGCAAGTCTTGCGGGTAAGCTTTCCATCGCGCGAGGAATACCCCGCCATCTCTACCCCGGGCAACCAAACTCAAACCTATATAAACTCACAATATGAAGAAAACAATCATTGCACTTTTGGCTCTGTCTGGTGTAGCCGGGGCTTTCACGGATACTGTGTGGAATTTTGAGAATACCACGGCGACAAGCAGCGGCGTGTCGAACGACGGCGCGTTTAAACCTAGCGGTACTGCTACATACGTTGAGACAGGACTGACTTTAGGTACTGAGTTCGGCAACTACAGCCTGAACGCAGATTTGGGATATGCAATCGATTTAACGTCATCTCAATGGACGACGACTGCTGGTTCTGCATACTGGGGTGATGGACCAGGTTACATTCGTTTAGGTAGAAATGGTCAGAGCTTTACGCTGATTACATATGTAAAGTTTGATTCTGTTTCAGGCGAGCAGTTTCTGTTCGGTACAGGAAGTGGTAATGCGGCAGGTGTTGCTTTCGGTATTGATAATGGCAAGTTAGATTTGCTTGCGAAGGGAAAGGCGCATCATGTATTGACAGGGAACTACACCTTGTCTGCCAACACTTGGTATAACCTTGCTGTGAGTTATGATCAAGCAACGGGTGTAGCTTCATTCTACGTTAACGGTGATTCTGTTGGTTCTCTTACAGGACTTAATGCAATAGACTGTGCAGATGGTGGTGGCGCTGCATCTGCTTTCGGAAGTGGGAGTTCTGATTCTCTGCAAGGGGAGTTTGCCGGTGAAATCGCCCAATTCCAGATTTTGAGCGGTGCTAAAACCAAGGCCGAAATCTTGAGCGCTGCCAATTTGGTTCCCGAGCCCGCCACGGCTACGCTGAGCCTGCTGGCTCTCGCTGGCCTTGCTGCCCGTCGCCGTCGTCGCTGAAGCGATGGCGTGACAAGCCGTCGCCGGGCTTCTCACTGATACGCCCAGACAGGCCGCACGTAATTGCCAGGTGCAATTACAATCATTTTCGCCAGGCACTCTGCAAATGCGGGGTGCCTGGTATGCTGTTTATTCATGGGTCAGCTCCCAGAATTGGCGGGCGGTGGCTGCAATGGCAGGGCGCATGTAGCGCGACCGCAGAAGTCCCAGGTCGCTATGTCCCATTTCGAGCTGCAGCGCAGGCAGGTTTCTGAAATGCGCGGCGTGGTAGCTGGCAAAAGTGTGGCGGCATGCATCGGGGTCCCATTGGGAAAAGCCGGCTTTGTGACGCAGAGCGCGCCAACGCCGATGCCAGTCACGCGGAATGACGCGCTGGTCAGCCGGCAGGTTCTGGCAGCCCCGCAGCGGCACCATGCGGCCGCCGCCGGTCTTGCTGGTAACGGGGCGAATAATCACCACCTGGTCCTCCCAGGAAATATCATCTACCCGCAATCTGGCCACTTCTGTGGGGCGCAACCCTCCGTATAACATCAGATTGAGCGAAAGCTGCATGTTGCTGTTGTGCGCCGCTTTCTGAAGGCGTTTTACCTCTTCCAGCGAAAGAGGCTCAATGATATGCTCGCGGATGCGCGGGACATCAATACGCGACACGGGATTCGTATCGCACCACTCACGGCGCATGCCATATGCAAAAATGCCGTGGAGAATAGCGCGACCTTTTACATAGGCGCAGGGATGCTTTTCAAAAGCATCTTTCAGAATACGTCTGCAATCGTTGGTTCTCATCTTGCGCAGAAGGAGGTTTGCCGCACCCTTCACCCTCAGAATCCGCCGCACGTAATAGCGCAAATCTCGCAGAGAAACCGGGCGCAGACGTGGTATGGCATCTGCAATTCTGCACCATGCAGCTTGTTCCAGCGTTACGGTGTGTTCCTCCTGTTCCACTGTGCAGGCTCCGGTGCGTATAACGCGGCGCATCAATAATAATAGTTCACGCCGGCTTTTTCCCTGCGCCATACACCCCAGCGACTCCTGCGCTTCCAATACCAATCTTGCTGCATCTGCGGCATTCAGCACACAGTCCTTTAATAGCCCACGGGCAATCGTTTTTTCTTGCATAGAGTATCACATATACTCCACGCGCCCACCAAAAGCAACCAGGCACCCCGCATTTGCAGAGTGCCTGGCGAAATATTTTCCTACTGGCTTAAGCCTTGATTTACTTGCGGCGGCGACGAGCAGCCAGACCAGTCAGCGCCAGCAAGGAGAGCGTAGCGGTTGCCGGCTCGGGAACGATAAGGAATCCAATTCCCTTTACAGAAGCCGAAGTGCCGGCCGCAGTAATCTTGAAAGTTGTGTAAAGTGTATCCTTCTTTGCATTAGAGAAATCAATAGCTGATGCAGTACTTTTAAGCGTGACGTAACCATTAGAACTAATCGAAGCATCTTCGAAACTATAGTAATATCCATCCATTTCCAAAATCACGCCGCCGTCAGTATAACCAGAAATACCGTTCAATGTCAGGGCCACTTTGTTTGTTGCAAAATTGACGACTCGGTCAGTAGTCACCACCCAACGTGCTACACTCCCAGTATTTTCTAGCGTAGTCAACTCATCTGTGGTAATGGAAGTATTAACTGTAGCCTTATAGGATGCATGGGTGCCCAGGCATACCGTACTGCTCGCATCTAGTGTTCCTGCAACATTTAACGTAAGAGTTGCATTTTCCGTACCAAGTGTGTTCTCTTTATAATATATGGCATACAGGCTAACATTTGGATCCTGCGTGGTGATAATCTGGTTGTGATATGTAGCGTAGTCAATATCCAGACCGGTACCAGTAGTGACCTGCGTAATGCCTTCACCGGCAGTATTGCTGATGGTGACATCGCCATCAATTTCAAGGCCACAAGCCACCCCGGCGAGGGCCATGAGTGCGATAAGTGTTTTTTTCATATTGTGTGTTTATATAGGTTTGAGTTTGGTTGCCCGGGGTAGAGATGGCGGGGTATTCCTCGCGCGATGGAAAGCTTACCCGCAAGACTTGCCCGGAACGCGCTTGAGTATACAGCATGCCGGATGCTTCGTTGTATGAGGAGTGTTTTTTGCAGATAGCTTACTTAAAGCAACTTACGTGCTGCATGGTGAAAAAATCCACAATAAAACACTACGAAAAGCGCACATGAAACGCCTTTGACGATATGTGCGATGCTGCCATTTTTTACTAAAAGTTTCATTCTGTGGTTGCGTTGACTTTACGTCTTGTATATACTTGCATAGTGGTAGGCACGTGTGTCCCAAAGATTATGGGAAAAGAGTCTTAAACGACATAAAGGCATAGTGTTCTGCGTGAAAAATCGCGTTGGGGTATCACCTGCTCCACCATCGGCAGTAAGCGTTCGCTTGCGGGTATATCGGCGTAAGTCGCTAATTTTCGAATCGTAAATCAAAAATCGCAAATCTACGTGTCCCAAATCTTTGGGACACGTGTGAGTGGTAGGAGGATAAAGGCTGCGCATCTGAGCGCGTAGTGAATAATTGTCAATACAGGCGGTCGCCTGCCTAACGGCTTATTGCCCCAAAGGGGCTCAAATTGCCGCTCGCCATTGGCTCGCGCAAAGTTCCCATTTGACAGTCAGCAAATCAGAAACAGACTGTGACATGATAGAATTTGAGGATTTTTGCTTGCAAAGATTAGTATTTTTTGTAGAATAAGGCGAGCGGAATATGCAAACATACGGCATCAGACCCTGGCTTCAGAAGCAAATGGCGAAGGGAAGACTACATGTGACCCGTAATGAATTAATTGCGGCATTCCCAGATACTTCAATTGCTGCATTGTCGCAAGCTATCAGCAGAGCAGTGTCTGATAGAATTATGGCAATAGCCTGGAAAGGGTTTTATTTGTTGCTGCCACCGTCATATGCGAGTCGAAGGACTTTACCGCCTTCGTTGTATATAGATGCACTCATGAAATATCTTGAGAAACCTTATTGCGTAGGACTGCTGAATGCGGCAGAAGTGTACGGCGCCGCTCATCAACGCCCTATGCAATACGCTGTTATAACATCAAATCCACCACCTCGAGCGCGTACTCAGGGAAGTACGCAATTGGTATTTGTGGCAAAAAGGGAATTTAATGCCGGAGTACCTGCCGAGTTTGTGAGAAAAATCAAGGTGCAGACTGGATATATATCCGTCACCACTCCAGAGGTGACTGCCATTTCTCTGGTTCAGTACTGTAAATCTGCAGGAGGGTTATCTCATGTGGTAACAGTATTGGAAGAACTGCTGGAAGAGTGTCGGTTTGAACTGCTTCCAGCTGCAGTGATTCGATATTTCCCCATGAGTTGTATTCAACGGCTGGGGTATATTGCGGAATGCGTGCTGTACAATAAATCGCAGGCCGCAAATATTCACGAATACTTGAATAAGAACGGAACAAAGCGTAGGCAGCCGACGCCATTAGGCGTTGGTGTCCCGATCAGGGAAGATTGTATCCTGAATAAAAAATGGGCTGTATATATTAATACAGAATTAAATTCCGACTTCGATGATACCTGAAGCATATATTGATGAATGGGCTCAAACACATCCATGGAGTACTGTGGCTATGGTGGAGCAGGATTTGTTAATCAGCCGCGCTCTTGTGGAAATATTCAGCGACCCGTTTCTACAGAATGAGATAGCATTTCGCGGAGGCACAGCTTTGCACAAACTGTATCTTGCTCCGCAGCCCCGGTATTCTGAGGATATAGACCTGGTACAGATTAATCCCGGACCCATTCGTCCAGTGATGGATCATCTTCGAGATGCCCTTTCGTTTTTGGGTGAGCCCAGGACAAAGAGCACCCCCATGAGCAACAAATTGCTCTACCGGGTAGAAACGGAAGATGCTGCAGTAGCAACTATACGCATAAAAATAGAAATTAATTGCCGCGAGCATTTTCATGTGCAACCATGGTGTCAATTTCCCTATGCTGTGGAGAATACATGGTATAGGAATGAATGCATGATTACCACCTACCAGTTAAGCGAACTATTGGGGACAAAAATGCGCGCCTTGTATCAACGCTCAAAAGGTCGCGATTTGTTCGATTTGCACCAGGCTATCTCTACTAACGAGGTTAATGATGCCGCTATTCTGGAAAGTTTTGTTCGCTACATCCTTTTTTCTGCAAAATATATACCTAGTTGCAAGGAATATGAGCTTAACATGGAAAACAAGTTGCAGAATACGGACTTTATATCAGATACGCAGCCAATCCTGCTGCCTGGCATTCAATACAACCCGCACCATGCATATGAACTGGTGAAGAGAAGACTTGTGTCCAGGATAGATGGGTTCAGGGCTCAACTTCAAAAAACTGAGCTTGATTAAATGGAAGGTAAAACCATAGCTCAACAAGCTCCATTTGAACAAAACCTGCGTGGTTGATTGACCACGCAGGTTTAATATAAGTAATTTGCTCCGTTTGGAACCAATTAGCCGCGGCGACGACGGGCAGCCAGGCCAGCGAGAGCCAGCAGGCTCAGCGTAGCTGTAGCCGGCTCGGGAACGGTAGTCAAAGAAACGAATTGAAGTGCTTTCAGATTCTGTGAGCTCCCCGATATAGGAGTTCCAGTAAGTGAAAGTATAAGAGTGCTGTTGTCCTCCGTAATTTTAATATTATCGAAAGTCGCGAAGGCGGCAGAAGGTGTATTATTGGCTACTGCAGAGAAAACAGGTTGTCCCGATGCAACTTCAGACCATGCGTTATCCGAATATGTATAGTAAGATGCATTATCTGTATAGGTAGTAGCAGTCCACTCAGAACCGGCTACTATAAGGTTCATCGTAATAGGAGAAGTGTCGCCCGTTCCTTTTGCAGCCAAGGCAGAAAGGCTGTATGTGCCTTCTGCTAAACCTGAAATGGTCAGCGTAATTACTCCTGGATAAGCGCCGGTATTACCTGTGACATATGCACCAGTGGACGTCAGAGTTGAAACATCCTGGCTGGAAATTCCTAAATCAACAGGCAAGCCTTGACTCCATTGTGCGTTTGTTCCTAACATTCCTCGTCCAGTGCCTGTACCTGTAATGGCCTGAAACGAAACAGTCGCATCATTAAGTATGGTGGTAGCTGCTACCGTTTGATCCGACACAGTACCAGATGTGAGAAATGTTATCCCATCATATTCTCCATAAGTGGGACTGGATGCTGTAAGGTCATAGATAACAGTATCAGCCATAGTCACCCCGGCGAGGGCCATGAGTGCGATAAGTGTTTTTTTCATACTGTGTGTTTATATAGGTTTGAGTTTGGTTGCCCGGGGTGGAGTTGGCGGGGTATTCCTCGCGCGATGGAAAGCTTACCCGCAAGCTTTGCCCGGAACGCGAGTTAGTATACAGCATGCCGGATGCTGTGTACAGGAGAATTTTTTAAATTTAAAATTTTTTTTGAAAGAATTTGAATTTTGGTACGGGAAGGTTAATCAATTGAGCTTAAAAATGCCCAGGAGGAGCCCCAAGGGAGAGGTAAGGTGCAAAAAAAATGGAGGAAGGATGCCGTTTTC
>JAEIGA010020288.1_pt1 | contig 10133 bp, 5 predicted proteins | sample 9270691 | NCBI WGS metagenome assembly JAEIGA01 (sample SAMN17057246, study PRJNA624740) | gut metagenome | biome: biome; isolation source: fecal sample | host: Bos grunniens | place: China: Xizang | collected 2019
TAGATTTGTGTCGTTGAATTCTAATTGTATAGAGCTGCATTCTCCCACTGCATTTTGAATATATTTGTGCAACTCGTCCATCTTGGCATGGTGTTGTTCATAGTGTGTTGCCATAATGTCGGGATTGCAACTTTCTTCTTGTTGGGTGATATGATTAAGAGATACAATAAATAATATCAGATTCAGCACACCCCATACAACAGTAACTTGTTGCCATCTGTTTTTGAGTTTTATGCTTTTGAAGAAAAGGATTATAGAGAGTAATGTCAGTGGTATTGTTATCCACCATATAAGTCCAAAAAGAAACAAAACTCCAAAAAAGCTATTCTTGAAAAGCAAAACAATGCATGCAGTGATGCAGGGAAATGGTATAAGTTTTATTATGCTTTTTAGAGTGTCATTCATTGGAGTTTTGTTCCTTGATGTAATCGTTATTGTTTTTCTATAGTATTGGGTTTATTCATATTTGATGTAAAATACATCAAAACCAAAAGCATGATAAATAGCAATAACGAACCTGTGAGTAATGAGAATGTTTCCATTTGGATAATAACATAATTGATTATGTACATTAATCCAACGAATCCTCCTACAAAATATGCCGCTTTATTTCGAAGCATTCTTCGGAAGTAAAACAAAAGAGCAAGAGTTGTCATTATTGCCGATATCAGATATGCCAATCCAAATCCTGTAATTTCGGAGAACGATATCAGCAACGAATAGAACAGTACTAACGAAAGTCCTACTATTGCATACTGAACTATGGTTATTTCTTTTCGAGATATAAATTCAGCCAAAAGAGCAGCCACAAATACTAATGCAATTATCAAAAAACCGTATTTAGAAGTACGTTCAGATTGAAGGTAAGGGTCTGATGGATTAACGAAAGCTACACCCATACCATCTGAGTTGCTTGCTACGTTCATACCAAGTACCGACCATTCTGCCGAAAATCCTGCATCTGTAACGTCGCGTTTTGTGGGTAAAAAGTCGCCAATAAAACTTGGATGAGGATATGGCGATTGTATAGTTAATGTGGTCATTTCGGAGCATGGCTCGAAGGTTTGTTCTTTTGTGCCTTTTATATTTAAGTTCATTTCGAATTTCAAATTCTGACCTTCTACTATGTTTTCCGGCAGTTTTATTTTAGCGGTTAATGTGTTGCTGCTATATTCAAAATATCCTCCATTTCGGTTGTAGTTATATTTTTCCCTAATGTCTTCTCTGTCTAATTCGAGTGTATAAGTAGAGTCGCAGATTTTTATTTCGGGTATCGATTGTAGTCCTTTTAAATCCGAAATACTGAAATATAAGTAGCACCATTTCTTGCTTAACAGTTTGTTGGTTGCTTTAAACGTGCCATCAATTTTTATTTTGGAGTTGTATATTACAACATCGTATATAGAACGGTGCAATGTCTCTGTTTCTATTTCGCTGTTATAGTTTAGTGTACTAGATAAAAGGCAATGTAATATTTCTTTGTCTGATGGTTTTTGTTTTTCACTTCCTTCGTAAAAGATAATAGGACCTGCAATTGTTTGTCTTCGAGCTGTAGAATTAGCTATTTCGTCTTCTACTGTTTTTTTTGTTGATAATCTATCATGTATCAAACTTTGAACCATAACCAATGGTATCAATAATAATAACGATATTAATGCAATTATGCATAATTTTAAAGCACCGGGCTTGTGGTTTTTTGTTTCCATAAAATTACTTTTTTATCTTAATAAATAATTTAATTATAACAAAAACGATAATAGAAATTATTTATTGTATAGATAAATTAATTTGAATGGAATTACAATCTCTTTACAGTGTGTGCTACATTCCTAGTCTGGAAAATTCCTTTTTACCTTTCAGATAGTATTCCAACACAATGTTGCCATTGTATATGTTGGACACTTTGTGTTGGGTTATTTCTTTTCGTTTCTTTTTAAGTGTGGGTATTTGTTTATAAAATTCCCAATGTGCCTTTATTACAGCTGTGAATTCTTTAGGTTTTTTCTCGGCAAGGAACTTACATGCTGCCACAAAGTCGAGCAGTACTCTAATTGGCAATATGTATAGCAGTTGCTGTTTTGGTAAGTTTTTGAATAGTAACGAGAAGTTGTTTCTAAAGTTTAGAAATGTTTTGAACGGCGAACTTGGAGGCAATGTACCACCTCCTATATGGTATACTACAGACTGTGGACAATAACACACTTTATATCCTGCATTTTTGGCACGCCAACAAAAATCTATCTCTTCCATATGTGCAAAGAAGTCGCCATCCAAACCTCCAAGTTGTTTCCATACATTAGCTTTTACAAACATCGCTGCACCGGTAGCCCAAAATATTTCGCAAGCATCATCATATTGACCCTTATCTTGTTCTAGTGTAGTGAACATTCGTCCACGACAAAATGGATAACCATATTTGTCTATATATCCTCCGGCACCTCCGGCATACTCAAAGGTATCGCGTTGGTAGTACGATAGTAGTTTGGGTTGGCATATAGCAATCTCCTCATTGGCTTCCATCATATCAACAACGGGTTCAATCCAATTAGAAGTAACTTCTACATCTGAGTTGAGAAGCACAAAATAGTCGGTCTCTACTTTGTTCAACACTCTGTTGTAACCTTCGGCAAAGCCATAGTTCTTGCTGTTTCGTATTATCTGTATTTGAGGATGATTTTGTTGCAAAAATTCTACAGATCCATCAGTAGATGCATTATCACCCACCACTATATTAACATCTGTCGGAGTATGCTTTATAAGTGTAGGTAATAAGTCTTCCAAAAACTTTTTTCCGTTCCAATTAAGTATTACTACTGCTACTTTCTTAATCATATTACAGTGTATTAGGTTTTTTATGTTTCCAGCGTCGATGAGACCATAGCCAATATTCCGGTTTCTGCCTGATAGTTTCTTCTAAATGCCTTACGTATCGTTCGGTTATATATCCATGGTTTTCTTCTAACGGATACTCGGTTATGAGATGAAATGTAACTTCGTAATAACCACGCTTCACTTTACGTACATCATAGTAAAACACCGGAAAGTTGTACTTTTTGGCAAAATGTTCTCCACCAAATATAAAACCTGTTTCTTGATTCATAAACGTAGTCCATAAGCATTTGTTTATGTTGTTTGGCGATTGGTCACTAAGCATCATATATGCCGTTGGTACATTGTGTTGGTTGTAGTATTCGAAAGTATTTCGAACATTATTGGCAAATACTACTTCGGTGCCATAGCGTGTGCGATATTTGTTCAGATATTTATCGAGAGTTTTGTTGGATAATTCTTTCCCAACACCTACTCCGTGATGTTTCAATTGATGCTCAAGCGTGGTTATCATGTATTCCCAATTGTTGTAATGGGCAGACATTAGTATTATGCTTTTACCTGCTTCGTAGTAGGGAAGCAAGACATCTGCATTGGTGCAACGATAACGTTCAAACAGTTTTTTTTGCGATAGGCGCAAGTTCAGTATCGCTTCAACAAATATATCGGCAAGGTGATGGTAAAAATTTTTAGTTATAAGCTGTATTTCTTTATCTGTTTTTTCGGGAAAAGAATTATGCAGATTGGTTACAACCACCTTTTTTCTATATCCTATCATGCGGTATAGTACGAAGTATACAAAATCAGCAAGCCCATACAATAATTGTATGGGCAAATATGAAATGGGTAATAATATTCCGTAAAAAAGCCAAGTATTAAGCATACCTCTAGTATCCTCTTTCAAACTGTATACCGGCTTCGGCTTGTATGTTTTCTTCCAGCTGATTGTTTGAAAGGCGACGTTCCCAAAACATATCTTGTACTTCTCCTTTGGCATTAGAGTGCAATAGGTAGTAGGTACCCGAACGGAACTGGTCGAAGAATACAAATGCACGCTTTGGATTATCGCCCGGGATGTAATCATAGAACCACATTTGGTATGGCAGATAATGGATATGTCCAATTTCTTGGAAGTTGCGTGTCGATACTTTGTTCTTTTCGTCAAGTACATATTTAGGAGGACCATATTGTAGGTATACTCTTCCGCGGTCGGATAAATAACCTTTTACATTGCCCTTTGTAAAGTGTTTGTCAACGTATTCCACCCACTTTCTGTATTTAAACCACTCTGTTTTAGGATCATCAGAGCGTGCCAACCAAAATTTGTAGAAGAATGCTTGTTTCTCGTCAAGCGATGCTGTTGAAGCTTCGCCAAAGATAAATTCTTTTTCTTTGGCTGATGCAGTGGCATACAATGTTTGTATGTAATAGTCCAAATCTTTCTCGGCAATATCTGTTACGAATGTTCCTCCATAGGCAAACAAATCGTCGGTAGAGAGTTGTACGTTGGGATTGCTGCGTTGGAATGTATATTTTCTCGAACCGAATGTTTCGTTATTGCGTGTGCGAAGTTCTACTACCAAATTGTAGTTACCCGATGGCAATTGACTTATATCCAATGTACTATATTTAGATATTATAGGTTTCGACACTGTACGTTCACCACGAAGTGTGAAATTTAATCTTTTGCCGGTTTCTTCTACTTCTATGTATGCAACAGTAAGGAATGTGTCGTTTTCTTTTACGACATCATTTGCATTGTATATTTCATAGTAGAAGTTTAAAAGATCCACATCCTTTGGTATATAGCTATCAACGTATGGTTCCATGTCATAACCATTGCGTGATATCATATTTTCTTTTTCGGTTGGTTTTACCGAAGCTATTATTTGTAACGACGATACTGATGGTTTGTCTTTTGGAAAGTAAACTACAATGTTTTGATTTATCTCTATTGGATCGGTATCGGCATTTTTATCTTTCATTATTATCTGAAGATTGTATATACCATTTGATAGGGCAAAACGACAAACATCAAGAAACGAAAACATATTGTTTTCCGGATTATCGATGGCCGGACTTTGCAAATTATATCGCTTAGCGTAAGCAATAGAGTCATCACGAGTGGCAATAACTGTCATTTCTATTGTTGCTTGATATTTGCCATCGTTTGTTGGAATAAATTTAAAATGCCATGCGTTGAACGATACATATGTTTCTACGTATGGCGTTTCTTGTGGATTATCGAATATCGAATACGAAAATAGTGCAACAGAATTTTGAGCAGACAAACTGTTGCCTATCAATAGTAATGCGAAAACAATCGGTACTATTATTTTTCTCATAATGTCGTGTATTTGTTATTTATAAATGAATGTTTCAAAAACTAATTAGTGGTAATAACGCAATAAAATTATTATTATTGTTCTTTTTTGTAATGATATTTTTTATCATTATATATTACAACCAAACGATCTTTGGTAAGACTTTTTATATAGAAAGTATCCGACAGGAAGGTAAAACATGTATCTTCTATTTTCTTTCCTTCGATTATCAGTGCGTTATCGTCCAACAACCAAGTTTCGTAGTGGTTTTTACGAATGTTTATTGTCGAGGCCAACCCTCCTTTCCCAAGTGTGAAACCCGTTATTTCTTCAGCTTTATTGCCACTACCTTCCCATATCCATGATCCATACAAATAAGTTTCTTCTTTAGATGTACAACCAAAAATACATATAAATCCAATAAACAATAGTGTTGCAATATTCCTTTTTGTTGGTTTTATTTTATGTTTTATCATCCTGCTACATATATTGAATTCTTTACAAACGTATTATTGGATTTAATATTTTGTATATAACAACAAATTTGCCATACATCAATAGTATTTTAGCTTTATGAAAAGCCGTAGCATCATGTTTTTTAGAAAATAACAGATATAAAAAAGGGTATCGCCTCCCGGCGACACCCTTCTACTACTGATTTATAATAAAACTATTTCACAATCAACTTACGAGTTGTATTGAAGTTATCATTATAGATATGTACGAAGTATGCGCCCTTAGCCAAGTTGCTCACATCGATAGTTTTCACTAACGAACCTTCGCAATTGATGGTTTCGGTTACAACCATACGTCCGTTCATGTCAGCCAATACAAATTCTACCTTTCCGTTTACACCGTCAACCGAAATAGTAGCTTCGCTGTTGGCAGGGTTAGGATAGATTTGTACTTTTACATTGTCGGTCGAAGCTGTGTTGATACCTATATGAGTGCGGAATTGAATCTTAGTACTCCATGCACTAGTTACACCTTCGGCACAAGCAGTACGTACATATACGTCGTAAGTTAAATCTGATTCCAAACCTTCGATAGTATATGTTGGTGTGTTTTCAACTACAACTTTTGTACCATTTTCTTCCGATACACCTTCCATACCATAGGATATTTCCCACTTAGTTTGGTTAGCTCCCGGAGTCCAAGTTATAACAGCACCACTTGTAGATACACCACTTGCAGTGATATTGCTTACACCTTCGCAAGTAGCAGTACGGAATGTGAAACCTTCCGACCATTCGCTATATACGTCGGCTTCAACACTACAGTATGCTCTTACACGTACTGTATACTCGGTGTTGGAATATAATCCGGACAAGTTTACAGAAGCAGTAGTTACATCTATAGTATCCCATGCGCTAGCATCGTTACCATAACCGTAAGCCACTTTCCATGCTTCTTGGTTGTTAAGTGAGTCGGTCCAAGCCACAGTGGCCGAAGTCATTTCGATATTGCTTGCTGCAAATCCCATAGGAGCTACACAAGGAAGTTCGGTAGTAATGAACGAACCTTGAGCCCAGTTGGAAGCACTTGTCGAATCGCATATTCTGCGAGCACGATATTCGTAAACAGTTTCAGGAGTCAAGCCAGTGAATGTGTATACAGTAGCGTCAACAGCTATTTGTTCGTCGCTCCATGTTCCACTGCCGCTTACAGAGCATGATATGCCGTAAGTACCTTGTACGTCGAAAGCAAAATCGGCTGTTGTAGCACCCGGTGTTACGGTAGTAATAGGAGGAATACATCCTGCCACAGGCGAAAGGATCGTAAAGTTGTCTATTACCATAGGAGGTTGATTAGTTACAGAACCATCATTTCTCCAACCAAAGTAAACACGTTGAGTACTTCCACCGTATCTTTCGGCCGGCAAGAAGAAACGTTTTGTTTCGAAACCGGTTGCATTTTGGTTTATTTGTCCCAACAATGTTGCACCACTAGGAGCGGTTATAGAGCTTATAGCACCTGCCGAAGTAGGAGCCGGTGCACCAATGTATATTTGACAGTAGTCGAACGAACTTTCTCCATTACACATCCAACGGAAGTTTATTTCGAATGTGTCGGTAGCAGCAGCATTCGGGAAATAGAAGTCGCGATAAGCCCAAGCTACAGAACTAGCTGTTCCATCGTAAGTATGTGTAGCACCACCATCTTGTGATACATACAAACCATATGAACCGCTATCACGAGCAACAGTATCAATATACCATGCATTTGTAGCAGTACCGTTGTTGATACCCCATTGCGATGTTTCGGGATCTTCAGCTTCAAATCCACAGAAGTATGGCAATTGGGCTAAGATTTGAGGAGTAGAGAACGATATTTGATCACTATAAATACTCATTTCATTTCCACATACAGCCTTAACTGCACATGCATACGAAGTGTTTGGTGTAAGACCTGTTAATGTGAAAGTATTAGATGTTGTATAGATAGAGTCTAATGTTTGTCCGTCGGTATAATAGAAGTAATATCCAGAAGCACTACCATTCCATGCAAAGTCGGCTGTAGTAGCATCAAGATTTGTTATATGGAAACTATTAGGACGAGGACATGAAGTAACAACAATATTGATATCATCTACAGCAGCAGGAGCTCCTATAAACGAAGTGCTTTGGTTGAAATAGAAGAATGCCAAACGTTGAATACCTGATATAGTATCAAGTTCTACTACATATTCGCTGAATACGGTATCCATACGAACAGTACCAATGCGGTACAAATTGTTTACATTACCCCATGGCGAAGTAATAGCAGCAGTAGGACCTTCAACCACTACCGAAGGATCTACCAAGAATATCATCAAACCATCATAAGCAGCTTCTGGACTACCACCGGCTTTAGCTTTGAAACTTACGGTAAAGTTGGTATCAGTAGTACCTAAGTCAAGGTCGCGGTAAGCAGATGTATTTACAGTAGCCATTTGAGTGCTATTGGTTTGTCCATTATCAGCCGATACATACATAGATCTAGTACCTTGTGCAGCTGTAGCAGTTCCACGGAACCAATTTACAGACGAGTAACCGGTGTTAACTCCCCAATTTGCCCATTCACCTTCACTTTCAAAATCGTAAGAATAAGGTATAGTAGCAGGAACTTGAGCAGTAGAGAAATGATTAGCTCTTGTGAAACGGCTGTGATCGGTAGTAGAACATACTGATTTTACATAGAAATCGTAGTTGGTGTTGGCTGTCAATCCGGTTATAGTATATGGGTTGGTATTGGCAGTAACCGTTGTTCCTGAACCTTGAGCAAAGCCCATAGGACCATATTCTATTTCCCAGCTTGTAGCACTATTGCGTTCTGTCCATGCCAATTCTATTGTTGTAGCCGAAACAGAGTTTACACGTACATCGGCAGGACGACGACAAGTAGGTATAAGGTCTAATTCTATATCATCAATATAAACAGAAGAGTAAGCAGAGGTACCTGATGTTATTTCAGGACAAACAAGGAATGTAACATATTTTCCTGCGCCTGTAAAGTTGCTGAAATCCAATTCATCAACAGATACCCAATTTGTATGACCTCTCAAATCAACAGTGTCGATAGCGGTAAATGTACTTGGATCGTTAGGATCAACCGAAACACCAATGTATAAGCGTTGGTCGTATGTTGTTCCTGTACTAGCTGCTTTGGCACGGAACGATATCATCATATCAGTAATTTGATATTGAGAAGAATCTATTGCCGGCATAGCTATGTATGTGTATTTAGTACCACTACTAGCAGCACCACTTACATAGCAGTATAAGTATTCAGCCACATCGCTACTTACAGCGTTGAAGTAAGGATAGCTGGTACTATAGTTCGATCCGCCATACCAGCATACAGGATAGTGGTATGTTGCAGAAGTACCTGTAGCATAGCCCGTAAATCCTTCGAATACCGGGAAGTTGGACAATACTGCACAATCTGTAGTAAATGTTTTTCTGAACGATGCCAAGCTGGTATCAGTAGCCGAGCATAATCCGTAAACATATACATCATAACGAGATGATGGGTTCAGACCTACTATAGTGTAAGTAGTACTGCTAGCAATATCCATAGTACCATATCCGCGAGTAAATCCTACAGGACCATATTCAACAATCCATGAACTTGCATTAGTGTCAAACCAAGTTACTACAGCAGAAGTTGTTGTAATAGTCTCATCAGGAATATTTACATTTCTTGGACGAGGACATGTAGGTATAATGTTTACTTCCAAATCATCCAAATATGGGTAGCTATATACACCATCGGGCGACATCAATGTGATGTATCCATCTTCACCGGTATAATTGCTTAGTGGGAATTCAAACATTTCCCACTCGTATGTTCCTACTGTTGGAATAGCAGATGCAACAGGAACGAATGTAGATATATCTGTAGGATCTGTCATAACACCAACTTGTATTTCGTGAGCATACGAAGTATTGGACTTCAACAAGCCAAATGTAACTTGTAATGAATCTATAGGAGTAGAGAATTTAGGTAACGCCAATAACGAGTATGAAGAACTTGTAGAATACATATACATTGATTTGCTTGGCGACAATGCATAACTTGTGGTAACATATGGGTATAGAGTACTACCCGAAACATAACTAGACATACGATACCAACAAGGATCTATAGCAGCTGTAGAGCTGGCTGTCCATGATTCGAAACCTTCGTAGAATGGAACCGAGTATGGCAAACATGGAGTGAAAACGTTAACAATACGGTCGGCCGATTCTGTTCCGCAAGGAGCAGTAACTCTGAAACTATAGTTGGTAGCATCGTTTAGGTTTGTAAACGAATGCGAGGTTGCAGTAGTAGCAGTGGCAACTACAGTCCATCCTGTATCGCCGGTAGCCATGTATGCAACATCCCAAGATGTTTCTGTATTACCGGGAGCCCAAACGATATCTACTTGTGTAGGCTCTACGTTGGTAACAACTACATTCGGACCAATACATGTTGTAGTGTAGTCGCAAGATGCTCCAA
>JAEIGA010020289.1_pt1 | contig 10133 bp, 14 predicted proteins | sample 9270691 | NCBI WGS metagenome assembly JAEIGA01 (sample SAMN17057246, study PRJNA624740) | gut metagenome | biome: biome; isolation source: fecal sample | host: Bos grunniens | place: China: Xizang | collected 2019
CGCCTTGCACGGCTATCATTGTAAAAGAAACGCCTTCCACTGTAAATACTTCCTTGTCCATTGCAACAACATTTCTTTCATTATTATTCGATACATATCCACCTATCGCATATCCACAACGTGGGCAAAACTTTGCTTCCGCTGGTAGAATAGCCTTACCATAGTCGGGACAGTCTTTATTTGTACACGCTTTCAATTGGGGTTCTAATTTTGCACCACATTCATTACAAAATTTAGCGGTATCCCGATTTTCCGTATTACATATTTTACACTTCATATCTTTATTATTCTTGTTATATTTCTCTATGTTATTATATTGTAACTTTCGTTTGTGATGAATTTAGTAAAATACACACCTATTTCAAAAAAATCGACCGCTCTGCGGAGGAAAGCGGAGCTTTTGATGCTCCGCTTAAATGAATTGAATAAATCTAACACGCTACGCTTTATTCTGAAACGGGGCGAACCGTACGCCCAAAGTTGCGATAGCCCCAATCCACATCGTGGTAGCCACTGCCGAAGAAGAGGCGGTAGGCGTAGCCAGTAAAGCTCTCGTAGGGCGTGGAGAACCAATAGTTGCCGTACTCACCAACGTCGTCACGCGACGACCCGATGCAGTAGCCCGCAGCAGGAAGAAAGATACTGTTGCCATTCGGTCCCGTTACTTTATAGCCGTTTACACCACGTTGGGTGGTCCATGTCCAAGTGCAGTTGTTTACCAATTCCAGGATCTCTGCTTTGGTGGGCATACGCCAGCTACCACCCCAATTAACACGAGCCGTGTCTTTGAAATTTTCTCTCTTATCTATGTACTCTGTTTCAATTCGTTTTTTAAAAAATCCTTTTCTTACTTCAATACAATCTATTGTCTTGCAATTTTCGTCTGTATATTCTCTCTTAGTTTCCACTTCGCCCCAAGCGTAATAGTTGCCATATTCGTGGGGTGCATTGGCGCCTACATTACAAGTCGCCCATTTCAACCCTGATGGCAAACCAAGGTCTACATACTCGTGGCCTTGAATACTGTTACATGTTTCTTTATCAGATTTCATATCTTGTTTTTTTTAATTAGTCAATTTGTTTTCCTTCACACTCCCCTTTGCAATGGAATTTTGAACAATGCTATAGAGTACCATAGTGGAGAAAATATATCAGTTGAAAGAAAAAATGTAGGGGAGTTTGTGATACACACCTACAATTTAGCTACTAATTTACTTGTAGTCTCCATTGTCCGATGAAGCCACTATTATAAAAATGGTGTCATATATAATGGTAAATATCGTTTGTTATCATTTTCTTTATAGTCTGCAGGGTGTATTACAGTAGGTAAAGTAATGTATTCGCCAAATTTTTTCACGCATTTATTTAATGATTGAGTGGTATAACCCGATGATGATTTCACTTCGATAGGGATAATGTTATGGCGAGAAGTAACAATTTCCTTTCGGATCAAGAAATCAATTTCCATTCTATTTTCGGCATTTTCGTTGTCCGAATTAGCATAAAAGTATAAATTATGACCCGAAGCCACCAGCATCTGAGCCACTACATTTTCTATCAACATACCTGCATTTACTTCCAATTTGTCCATCAGCAATTTGCGATATAATTCGGTGGATACCAAATTTTTCTCATCGAAAGCATGGGATATCAGCAAACCTGTATCGGCCATATAACATTTCAATGTAAGTTTATCCATATTAAGTTTCAAACCAATATTTGGAGCAGTAGTATTGTAGCAACAATTAATTATTTTGGCATCGCTAAGCCACATGAAAGCTGTTTCATAATCTCTCATTCGAGCGTCTTTATTAAGGTTTGCCAAACGGAATTTACGCTCGTTTTTTTGCAACTGAGCCGGAATTTCATCAAAAATACTTAGAACTTTCATTGCCAAACGTCCGGCATGTTTATGTATATCGTTTCGGTAAATGGCAAGAATGTCGCGCTTTATAATGTCTACTTGTTCCAAATCACGAGTTTGAATATATTTTTCTACAGCCTGAGGCATACCTCCCACTATCATATATCGTCTAAAATAATCCATAGCTTCGCGGTGTATATCTTTCATAGGCTTGCCCTCCAAAAACTGTTTTTGAAGAAAAGGCATCAATGTTACGTTGCCCATAGCCCACAAGAACTCTTCAAAATCCATTGGATACATGCTAATAATGCGTTCTTCGGAAGGGATAACAATATTTTTTACATTCTTGTGAATACTGATGAGAGAACCCGTTTCCAAATAATCATATCGGCCATCGGCCACCAAGTATTTAACAGCTGCACGAGCTTTGGGGTACTGTTGAACTTCATCAAATATTATCACCGATTGACGTGGCACGAGCTTTACTTTATAGTATTGTTCCAATATTTCAAAAAATGTGTCAAGGTCATCCAAATAGTCTTCAAAAAGTTTTTTTATCTTGTTTCCAACCTTGTTAAAGTCTATTAAAATGTAAGAAGTATATTCATTTTTAGCAAATTCTTCCACTATATAACTCTTACCAATACGTCTTGCACCTTCTACCAAAAGAGCCACATCACCATTGCGTTCTCGCTTCCATTTAAGCAATTGATTGTAAATCTTACGTTTCATAATTTATAATACACGTTTTTGAGACATCTTAGAAAAGTTTAAATACACGTTTTATAGATTTTCGGTTTGCAAAATTACTACTTTTTCGAGATATAGACAAATTATTTTTTCGCACCATGGTTTGTTTGTCAAAAAAAAGCGTATGCCATGCGATATCGGGCGTATGCCATACGCCCCTACGGACACCATATTTCCAAAAAAAAATCGACCGCTCTGCCGATATAGCCCCCACGCCGGTGGTGTAGGCTATATTTGTTTCAGCTTATCGCTCAAAGCCCACAGCCCATCAAAACTCGTTGTCTTGTTGTCTCGTGGACTTAAAAAAGCTCATTGCTCAAAGCAAAAACTCGTTGTCTCGTGGACTTGTAGTCTCTTTGTCTTAAAGAAAAGCTCGTAGCTCAAAGCAAAAAATCCATTGTCTCTAATGAACCCCCACGAGCAATATCAGTTCCAAATCCTCTGCTTGTAAACTGCTTTTTGTAGCCAACGACCAGATAATATCCACATCGGGGTTGTGCTTAGTGAAGACATCCAATATATCACTTACCTCTTCCATTGTTAGGTCATAAGTTTCGGATGTTTTTATTGAAAGTATAACACCTTCACATTTGTTGGGCTCGTTCCTTTTCACTATATCGGCAAACGTTTCGGAAAGGGCGTTGCAAATAGAGCTTGTTGTGCCTTGTATTTTAGCACCATCTATGGTGTCGCATCCTTTTCTGAAGGCATCTATATCGTCTCTATCAATACCTACTATAGCATTTTCCTGATTGTCTTCTACCAATATTTCGTCAATATATTCTTCTATCTTATTCATTTGTTGTATGTTTTTATGTATTAATATCTGTAGTAATTCTAGTTTAACATTTTAATCATCAGCCAAGCCAAAAGCAAAAGTTTAATCAATTATCACTTCTTCATCGTCGCCATATTCTTTAGCCGGAGGAATAGTTCTGAGGGTCGAAATAGGGTCAGAATATTGCGGTGGCCAATCGTGTTGACTAGCCTCATTCAAAAAATCTTGCTGAGTAGCATCATCATCCCCTGTGCCAAACCATTGGTTCAATATAGCACTTACCTGTGCTTCTATTTGCGGTGTTACTCTCTTTTTTACACGGTTGTAGGCTATAGCCAAAGTTACTCCGTTGTCAATCAACCCGAGCCAACCAAATTTCTTACGACTCATCAAATCATTAGGTAAAAGCTGATAGCCAAGTGCTGCTATAATAATAGTCTTGTCCACAGCCGGTGTTTGTGGCGATTTCATCACATAATATAGTTCCAACACTACTCTTGTTGCCTCACAACCGGCTTTAGAAGCATACTCTTTTATGTACTGCCATAGCTGATCTACACCGCCAAAAAGATTATTTAGTTCATCCATATCTATTAAAGTTTTATATCTTCGAGTGTAATTATACTCAATTCATCATTATCTATTGTATCCATTTTAGCTAAGCGATTAGCCTGATTTTGCACCACTTTTTCGAACAAATTTCTAACATAGCGTGCATTGCCAAAATGCTTATCCTTAGCAGCTACTGCTTTTTCTATCACTGTTTGCAACTTTTCAAAAGCATCTCGTTTTATTTTGTAGTGAGACTTTCTCAAGCTACGTTTAAATATCTCGGTCAGTTCTTCTGCCGAATAGTCATCGAACTGTATGTAGCGGTTGAAGCGTGATTGCAATCCGGGATTAGATTCTATAAACTCTTTAATCTCGTTGGTGTATCCGGCAAGTATTACCACCAGGCGATCTCTGTCGTCCTCCATGCGTTTCAGCAGAGTAGCTATAGCTTCCGAACCAAAATCATTTTCTCCGCCAAGCAACGAATAAGCCTCGTCGATAAAAAGTACACCATCTAATGCCTCGTCGATAACCTTATTGGTTTTAGGGCCTGTTTGCCCGACATACTCTGCCACCAACTTCGAACGGTCCACCTCCACAAGATGCCCCTTCTTTAGCAAGCCAAGTTCCTTGTATATCCCGGCCACTATGCGTGCCACAGTGGTTTTGCCGGTACCTGGATTGCCTGTAAACACACAATGGTAAGACACCTTTGTATTAGGCAGCCCTTGCTGTTTACGCAATGCTTGTATTTTGATAAGGTTACGCAGCGATTCCACATCTTCTTTCACTCGCTCCAGTCCTATCAGCGATTTTAATTCGGCACTACTATCCACCATCGGTGGCATACTGCCGGCACTTTCACTTGCATTCGACGATATAGGTGCCGACAAATGTTCATTTACAAGTTCTTTAGCGTATAGGCAATTGCATTGAGCGGCATCCCTAAGCCAACCCAAACCATTTTTGCGATCCTGCACCACATACCTACCCTCGCAAAGTATCTGTCCTAAGAGAGTTTTGGCAAAGACATCGCCACGGCGTGCCTGCTCGTATATTTGATCTATCGCTTCTTTTGTCATATTTCTGTTAGTTTACATGCCATATAGAGTCTTCAAAGGCGGAAAATCTATCATCCGCCTTTGAAGTTTACTCATCCCTATTATCGATATTTTTTGAGTAAGATTGACAGCAAGCAAATTGCCTATACTTTTTGCACCTTATGCAACGATTTGGTGTATTTGCAATTCACACAACGAGTACTTGGCAATGGTTGTGCACCCGGATACGTCTCTTCGTAGGTGAAGTTATGATTATCTCTTTGATATTCATGGTTGGGACATTTAAGCCCTTTGATTTCTTTTACTCTTCTCATGTTTGTATGTGTTTTATTAATTATTATACGAATGCATCAGTATTTTAAATTTATCATTTTTATCTGATAAACAATACAATACCCATATTGATATATTCATTAAAAATACTTTAAGTTTATCACTATCAGAAATATATTCTTTGTTATTAAAGAATTTTACCCATAAATACAAATTTTTATTTTCATTCAATATCAAGATTTTATTAATCAATTCTATATAGTTCCCATTAAGATCTTCTTCCGTCAATCGTTTCTTTTCTTCTATATCTCTGCATGTGAGTAAATCTTTCATGAACGTTACCTTTTTGTCAATTCTTTTTCTCAAATCATAATCATTTCGATAAACATCATCTATAAAATCTTTTATTAGAATAAGTATCTCTAAGTGTTTTGACGAAACGTTATTATCAAAAAGAAAAACTTTATAATCAATATCCACTGTAGGATCCGACAATTCCTTAGCAACAATCTCAAGGTTTTTATTATAGCGTTCCAATTCATCCTTAATCGTAGCAATTTTCCCATAAAAAGATTTTTCATCTATATCTGGTATTGATATTTTTTTTGTTGTATCTCTATAAAACAACTCTAAATGAATTCCATCTGATGATATCATCTGAGAAACTAAATTTACCGGTGCAACGTACTTTCCATCAATAGATTCCAATAATTTTATTCTTATAGCAATTGATTTGACATAATTCTCCAATAATTTATCTGCAATATCACACATTGTCTCCAATTGATTTTTCTTTGTAAATATTGGCTGTGTATTCTTCTGTGTCTTTCTTTGCGATATATATGTAGCTATACCAAAAGCCATTGCTAAAAAAGAGAAAGCTATTGCAAAATACTCATAGCATCCTTTTTTTGTATGTTGTGCTGTAAGCTCTGTATTGACACTTATTTTTGACATTGTCGTATCCTCTCCTATACTATATGCAACAATAGGACTAATCAATAGGAACACGACTAAACTTAAAATATAAATTTTATTTCTACTATTTTTCATTGTATTACTATTTTATTCATTAAGGCAGGTTCTAAAAATTTATTTTCTAACAAAATAAAGAACCAACCTTCAATTAATTATTTAGACACCCTACCTATTCCGTTACATCTGGAACACTTTATTGTCTCATAACGATTATAATATGGATTCCATACCATAACCTTACGCTCACCTTTGCAAGTGGGACACTCTTTAGTTTTTACCTTAACCTTTGGCTTAACTCTTGTAACAGATGATCCACTTGAAGATTTCGTTTTTTTTGCCTTTTTCACGACTTCTTTAGCAGCTTTTCCAAGTTTCGAGGCTTGTGCAACTGCTTCACCATTGTATGCAAACATCATTATGCTTGCAATAATAATACACCGTAGTAGTTTCATTTCTTTGTATTTTTTAATAGTATCTTATTTGTCAAAATTTTTTATTTTGCATCATCCATCTTTTTTTCTTGAATAGATTCCAATTTTGCAAATAGAGTTTGTCTTTCTTTTTCTATTTGATAATATTTTTCAATTATCTCAGCTTCTTCATTTTCTGTAACAGACAATACACTTGCCGCATGACATGCAGTTTCTATCTTCTGTTTCTTAATTCTAATCTTTTCTGCAAGTTCGTCAAGAGATGGCAAATCAGACAACTTTGTAATAATCAATTTATCCCTATTTAAAAGTTTAGCTATTTGTTTTAACTTGTTTGCTTCAGATTCTGTTTCATCTCCATCGTACCATGCCATATAAGTACAAATACCCAAAACCGAATAATTGGCAGTATTCCATTCTATTTGTTCTTTAATTGATGTATTTCCTTTCTTACCTTTAACACTTTCATTTAAACTATTTTTACTATCTTTGTATTGTTCAAAACCTTCTTCAAATTCTTTTATTGAAAGTTCCATCAATCCATTCTCTGCTGCATTAGATAAAATATTTTTTATAGCATTCCTAATATCTCTTCCAACAAATCCTTCACACTTATTAGAGAGATTCAGATAATCGTCATCTCCAAAAGGCTTTGCCAATGGGCACTTACTAGGTATATGTTTTTTTATTAAATCCGCCCGTCCGGCCGTATCTGGTACAACAAATTCAATCGCAGCTGTTATCCTAGTCATAAAAGCTTCATCTATGTTCTCAGTTAAATTCGTCGCAAAAATCACAAGACCATTAAAATTTTCAAGATGCTTCATCATTTCATTGGTCATGCTATTATAATGCATCGATGCCGAAGAACTACTATCGGAAGATCTTTTTCTTAGAAAAGAATCTGCTTCATCAAAGAAAAGTACAGCATCATTTTCTTCAGCTTGTTTGAAAATATTTCGCAGATTTTTTGGACCAACCCCTACGTATTGCGATTGAATGTCAGCGTATGATGCACATAATATTTGTTTGTTTAATTTCTCTGCAATTCCATGAGCACATTTTGTTTTTCCTGTTCCCGGTACTCCATAAAAACATAAAATAGTTTTACTTGCAGGATCAATTTCTTCGAATCCCCATTCTTTATAGACTTTTGGAGAATTTTTTACTGAAGCAATAGCCTTATTTAATTCATTCCATTTATCTTCCGATAAAACCATACTTGATAATTTATGCTTAGGCTGCTCAACAAGAAAATGTTCAACTACTTCATTATCTATATTTTTATCATTTGATTTATTTTTATTCTTCTTTTTGCTTAGATCCGTGTATTTAACTCTAAACAAATATTTTTCTTCTCCATTATAATCTTTAAAGAGGTCTGTCAGATAATTTAAAATCATAGTATCTACAGTAAGACTATTTCTTATTCCAATATATGCATTACTTTCGATACTGATCTTATCTTTTGTACTATCTGTTACAAATCCTTTTATAGATATTTCCAAATGTTCAAACTCTTTTTGCTTACGTAAATTATCTATATAATTATTTATTTGATCTCTATAATCGTCTATAGTATTCATAATCTTTGTTTTTCAAGTTTATTAATATATTTTATCTCCAATTCGAATATTCGAACTAACATAATCAAATGTACTAGTCATTTTCGCATCTTGTACATGATTGCCATTCATATCGTACAAACCAAATTTTACAGTATCAGACTGCACTTCCTTTATTTTTGCATATAATGACTTTCCATTGATTGTCTCTTGTACTCCTACAACATTTGAAATCTTTTCTTCTGTTATTTCTCCTAAAATTCTAATTATAAGAATACCTGCTATGATACTTGCTGCAAGTAACCACCAAAATCCCAACATATCTTTATATTTTCAATCTTAAAATCCCATTATTGTTGAATAAATCGCCGCTAAAATCATCTTCATTCAAAATCTTATTTGCAGAAATCCTTACTATTTGCAGTAATTCTTCTTTTCTAAAATGAAGCAGTACTAAGTTCGGCTTTTTAGTTAATTCAACACCAATAATTTTTAGTAAATCATTACTGATATTAATATTTCCATCAAGAACCACTACTTCATCTTGCGGACTAGATAATAATCCTTTTATTATTACTCCAACGACTTTATACCAACTATCTATGGTATCATAGGATAACTGAAAAACGAATTTTCGATTCACTGTTAATACTTTTATTTTTTATATAAACCCAAATCAGTCATCAGAAGCAATTATATATTTAAACACCAGGTATACAATCTATTATGTCCAAGACTTTTCAAATAACGATCATTAGAAAATACCGTATGCAAAGCATTGATTAGTACTACAGTCATAATCTTTCAAAAATTCTAATGGCCGATTTGGATAAAGTAGTCATATTACAACAATATGACTACTTTCAATTTATCATGATTTTATCTAGTAAATCTGATTATTCCATTACTGTTAGATAATTTCGTTTTCAAAATAGAATCAATATCGTCAACAATAAAACAGTCTATTTTTATCACGCCGTTTGCTTTATTAGCATAAGCAACGAACATTACCTTACAATTGTGGTCGAATTTTAAAACAAATGGCCATTTATCCATTTGTAATACTTCTTTTCCTGAACTATAATTGATAAAAATAACTTCTTCTATATCAGAATTCAATTTATTAAATTCTGCAAAACATAATTCTCTTACCATATTATCGGTAAATGAATCTTTAATAACTTGCACACTATATTCGATTTTTGACGATTTAGTTTTATTTTTTTTGTTCATTAAACCCATTTTTTATCCTTTCTTATTATAATTTTAATCTTAAAATGCCATCTTTTTTTTGCAAATCTCTGTCAAAGTCATCTGTTTGATCTACAGTTTTAGCCTCATAAGTGGACACCTCTTGCAAGTCTTCTCCATAAAAATGGAGAAGTGTCATTTCATTTTCATATTGACCAATACTTGTTGTATCTGGGCATTCTTGTTTAATTTTGCCAAGAATTTCTTTTCCTAATTTTGAACCTCCACCTAAAACAACAACTTCATCTTTGGCTTCTTTAAGCCACTTCAATATATCGCCACGTAGTGCACTATACCAACTTCTAATCTTTTCCCAAACTCTAGTAAAGAAGTTTTTTAACCAATTCCATGCTTCTGATGCCCATTCACAAAAGGCATCCCATAATTCTCTAAACATAATTAATTTTTAAATTTATTGAACACAATTATTTTTATTTATCCACACTGTAGCTTTTAAGCGTTCGTTTATACTTGCACTAGTATCCACTTTGCTTACCCTACATTCATACAATGTATCGTTCCAATCTTGTTTTAGGTGTGGAACAATAATGCTTTTTGCAGAATCATTCATACACAAAATTCCAATAGGTTTTCCTCCTTCGGTTTGAACCTGAACTTCGGATGAATTAC
>JAEIGA010020290.1_pt1 | contig 10133 bp, 10 predicted proteins | sample 9270691 | NCBI WGS metagenome assembly JAEIGA01 (sample SAMN17057246, study PRJNA624740) | gut metagenome | biome: biome; isolation source: fecal sample | host: Bos grunniens | place: China: Xizang | collected 2019
AATAGATCGACGGACGGAAAAGATTATTTCGAAATCAAAGAAACGGAATTGAAAAAGTTGATTTCGAAAGTCGTATTCTGCTGTGCGACGGACGAAAGCAGACCGATTTTGAAGGGTGCTTTGCTCGAAGCAAAAGAGGGAAAATTGACAGCGACGGCGCTTGATGGATTCCGTATGGCGAACTCCTTTTGCGAAACGCAGGAAACGAGCAATAATATGGAAATCGTATGCCCTGCAAGAACGCTTACGGAAATTTCCCGTATGTTGGACGGCGACGGTACTTTGAAGATTTACGCGGATAAGAATTTGCTTTCCGTAGCGGTCAACGATACCGTAATCACTTCTCGACTTTACGTCGGCGGTTTCGTTAAAAAGGAAAATATCTATCCTATCGATTTCACGACCCGCGTAACCGTGAAGAGAAGTGAAATGATCGACAGTGTGGAACGTGCGTCCGTTCTTATTAGAGGGGATAAAAACAACCTCATCATCTTCGACGTGAAAAACGGTAAAATCGTGATCAATGCAAACTCGGATATGGGTAAGATAGAGGAAACGGTTTCCGCGGAATTGGACGGGAAAGAGCTCCGTATTGCTATGAACGGAAAATATCTTTTGGATGCTTTGAAAGCGTTGGATGAGGATTATACGATTTTGTCCTTCAACACGAACGTTTCGCCGTTCACTTTGGAAAACGAAGACGACAAGACTTGTCAATATTTGATTTTGCCTGTTAGAACGAGCAATCCGAACGCGTAAAAACATAAGAAAATCACCGCAAAAACAAGGAAAGAGCGAAAAAACGGTTAAAAATTGCTTGACGGAGTTTATAACTTTGCGGTATAATAATGAAGTTATCGTGGGGTGAACCGCGATATCACCAAAAAAACAAAAAGATAAAAAACCAAATCAGGAGAAAAGATTATGAAAAGAACATTTCAGCCCAAGAAAAGACAGAAGAGCAAAGTACACGGTTTCCGTAAGAGAATGGCAACGACCGCTGGCATAAAGGTATTTAAGAGACGCAGAGCAAAAGGCAGAAAGAGATTGACCCACTAATTTGCTCTCCTTGAAACAAGCATAAAAATGACGAATTCCTTTCCTTTTTTATAAAGGAGAGGATTTGCCATTTTAGGAATAAAAGCTTGGAGAATATGCAAGCTTTTAAAAAAGTTGAAATTTTATTATCCGCTTAAACGAATATGAAGTATTTGAGATTAAAAAAACAAGCGGACTTTCAAAAGCTGTTTCAAAAAGGCAAGCGGGCGTTTTCCCCTTCTTTGACCGTAGTATACCGTCCCGCGGAAGTAACGAGGATGGGGATTTCGGTGGGAAAACGACACGGAAAAAGCGTTCAGCGCAACCGTATTAAACGGCTTTTGCGGGAGTCCTTTCGTAAAAACCAAGGGGAAATGAAGGGAAAGTATTCTTTCGTCTTGATACCCAAGGTATGCGACGAATATTCTTATCAGACTTTTGAGCGGCATTTACAATGGATCATCAAAAAAGAAAACCTTTAAAGTGGAATTTTCTTTCCCTTATTCAAGAAAATACAAGATATTTGAGAAAAACGGTATTCAAACCGTATATTAAAATTCTCTGTATGCGCACCATACGCTTTTATCAAAAGTATATCTCGCGGCATACCTGCTTGTATTATCCCACTTGTTCGCAATACACCATGGAGTGTATCAACAATCAAGGCGTAATCGTGGGGATTTTATTGGGAGCATGGCGGATACTCCGTTGTAATCCCTTCTCAAAGGGCGGCTATGACCCCGCGCCTTTATCCTTTTGGAAAAAACGGTGGTTACTGTAACGGTTTTTTCTTGTCGTAGAAAAAAAGTTTTGCAGTTCCACAAAATAATATAGTGGCGGCGGTTTCGCCGCAAAAGGTTAATAATGGAAATTTTTAATTTACTTGCAGAAGTTCCCATGCTTATCTTCGGGGACACCTTCAACGTAATAGAGCTTGATTGGATCGGTAAATTTATCCGTTGGTTGGTTACCATTACGGGCAGCGTCGGCGTGGGGATTATTTTGTTCTCGTTGGCGCTTAAACTGGTTACTTTGCCTTTCGATATTTTCCAACGTATTACGATGCGTAAGCAAAACCTGAAAATGAAACAGAACCAGGAACGCATGGAAAAATTGCAAAAACAGTATGCAAACGATAAGGATATGTACAACCAAAAGGTTATGGAAATGTACAAAGAGAACGGTATGTCTATGTTCTCTTCCTGTTTGCCTATGATCCTTTCGCTTGTAATCTTCTTTATTGCAATCAACGCGTTCAACGCGTATGCGTCCTATTCCAACGTAGAAAACTACAACACGATGGTAGACGCGTATAACGCACAGCTTTTGGATTACAGCGTGGACGTCTATGATGAAAATTCGAACGTTACTTACGTCGTAGAAACGGACGAAAAGGGCAATCCCACGGGTACGGTTACCTATACCGTGAAAAACGACGGAGATAACCAACAATTCTTCTACTATAAAGCGTATGAAAAGGTAGACGCGGCGAACATCGAAAAAATCGAGAGCGAGGATACGGTTACCTATAAGTACACTTACGACGAAGCAGTGAAAAAGGATTATATCGCGAAGTCGGTAAAGGATTATTATATTGACGTAGAAAAGGTATGCGCGGACGAAACCCGCAAGGTGGAAATAGAAGCCATTCAAAAGGAAATCCAAGCGGCGGATCCCGAGCTTACGGCAGAACAAGCGTTTACGGAAGCAATCACGCAGTATTTCGTTTCCCCTGCGCAGGACGCAGTGAAAGTTGCGTACGATACGAAGGTTTCCAAAACGACGAAATTCCTTTGGATTAAGAACATTTGGGTAACGGACGTTAGTTATCGTCACCCCGTAATGGAATATAGTAAATTTAGTACGGAAATCGTAGAGAGAAAGGCTTGCTCCTGTAAGGCGGAAAATAAGACGGAAGGCTTAAAAGCATACACGGAAGAAGGATACGAGTTGGTTACGGCAAAACTTGACCACGCGAAGAGTACGCCTAACGGTTTCTTTATTCTCGTAGCGCTTTCCATTGGTACGATTTTGTTACAGCAATTCGTTACGATGCGTTCGCAAAAGGAACAGCAGAAGTATTCGTCCGTAGACGGACAGGCGGCTGGCCAAGGCAAAATGATGATGATCGTTATGACGGGTATGTTTGCGATCTTCTCGTTTATGTACAGCGGTGCGTTCTCGGTATATCTTATCGTGAGCAATATCTTCACCTTGATTTCTACGCTTGTTATTAATAAAGGCGTAGACATTGTAATGGCGAAGAAAGAAGCAGCTGCGGAACAAGCAAGATACAACAAGCGTTTCGTAGCAACGAGAGCGGCTGGTAATAAGAAAGTAAAAAAGGTAAAACCGGTAAAGGAAAAGAAAGACCCTTCCGATAAAAATAAGTAAAACGAGAGATATGATACCCAAAATAAAGGGGAACGAGGAGTATAAAATGAATTACACGGAATTTACGGGTAAGACGGTAGAAGAAGCTATCGAAAAGGGCTTAAAAGAGCTCGGAATTGAAAGAGAAAACGCAGAAATCCGCGTTTTGGAAGAAGGCAAAAAGAAGTTGTTTGGTTCGGTAAAAGCACGCGTTGAAATCGCGGCGAAAGAAGACACCGCTGCACCCGTTTGCGTTTCGGCAAGCGAAGATGCAACGGACGGCGAAAGAACGGTAGAATTCTTGGAAGGCTTGTTCAAGCTGTTGAATATCACGGCTTGTACGGAGCTCGTTTCCGAGGGGGACAAGGTAGAAATCAACGTTACGGCGGCAAATACGACTTCGATTATCGGTAAACATGGTGCGATGCTCGATGCAATCCAAACGCTTGCGGGTGCGGTTGCAAATACGGGCAGAGAGGACTACAAGCGTGTTGTGGTAGACTGTGAAAACTACCGCGAAAACCGCGAAGTTACCTTGAACAAGCTTTCGGAAAACCTTGCGCAAAAGGCAATCCGCTTGGGCAAGAAAATTAACTTGGAACCGATGAACCCTTACGAAAGAAGAATTATCCACGCGGCTTTGTCCGAAAGAGAGGGCGTTTCCACGATTAGCGAAGGGAAAGAACCCAACCGTTATATCGTAATCATTCCCGATAATTTGGAAGACCCCGACGCGCCTGCTATTCCTGCAAGAAACGACCGCGATAGAAGAGACCGTCGCGATAGAGGTTACGGCAGAAACGGCGGCAGAGGCGGCCGTGAAAGAGGTGGCAGAGGGGGCAAGGGCGGCTTTAACAAAAAGCCTTTTAACCGTGATAGAAAGCCCTCTAACGGCAGCTCCAACTCGGGCGGTACGACGATGAAAGCGTCCAACGATTTCTTCGGTATCTTCCTCGGCAACAGCAACAACGAAGACAAATAAGAAAAAAATCCCCGATTACGTCGGGGATTTTTGTTTCGTTTTTTTATAGTCTTGTATAAAAAAATACCCCGTCCGTTTTTATAGGCGGGGTATTCTTTCGTCGATTAAAAGATTTTATAGGGGGTGTTTATATATAAAAACAAACTTAACTTCCCGATTTTTTTGCCGTAAGTTTTTCAATCGTCAACACGATAGGCGTACCTAAAAGATAAACCCAAACGGTTTCCGTCAACGCTATCGAGCCTGCATACACGAAATACGCCGTCCACATAGACGCGTAGCCCTCGCTCCCGCCGCATAAAAAGACGATAATCAAAGGAATTATAATCGCGTTGGCAAGGATAGGGAAAAGTCCGCCTAAAAAGATTTTCAACGGTGTGTTTTTAATAGCTTTTCCTATGGCAAAGGTGCCAAGTGCGCCGAGCAGGGTCGCAAACGAGCCCAAAAACACGTCGAAAAGGATGTACGGCGAAGTCAAATTCGACAGCATGCACCCTACGTAGAGCGCAGGGATTGCCTCGGGATAAAGCAACGCCAAAAGACAAAGCGCCTCCGCAGGACGGATTTGAAAAGGACCGTATGCAAAGGGCGCGAAAGCGTACGTCAACGCCACGTACAGCGCGGCAATAATCCCCGCGCGACAAAGACGTTTCGTCGTAAAGAGTTTGTTCATGTTCATTTGTGTACCTCGGTTTTTTTATTAGGAAGTGTTTGCCGAAAACCTTCCTTTTCTATGATTATATCACCTTTTTCTTTCGATTGTCAACCGTTTTCCGCAAGGTTGCCTTTGCATTTTGGACGAGAGCAACGCTCCCACAAAAGAGAAGAGAGTGCCTCGGAAATCAACTCGGACATGGTATAGACGAGATTGAGCCTTGTCGTATTAAGGAAACCGTAATTTTGCAAAGATTTTTCGGCAACGATACCCATTACCGTCAAATCCCCGATTTCCCCGAGCTGTTTATCCGCGCCCGCGCCCGGGCGCAGGGGAGTATCCGATACGCGTATGAGCCCGATATCCCCTTTATTTCCTACGGCGGCGTCGACGGCGATTACCTGTGAGGAAGGGTGGGTTTCCTTTAAAAAGGTACGCATATACGATATTTCCTTTGCGGTGACGGGCGCGGCGAGCGTACCGTATAAATAAAAGGGTACGCCTTGCGTTTTATACCGTAAAAGAGAGCCCGTGATAGGGCCGAGACTGTCCCCGATGGATAGGTCGCTGCCGATACAAACGACAACGGGCGGAGCGTTTGAGGCAAGCTCTTCGTCCTCGTCAAGCGGCGAAAAATCAGTGATTTTCCCCTGTTTATTCGCTCTATGCATGCGGATAAAATCCGCTTTTAAGAGTTTTTCGAGCGCCATAGCGGCTCCGTCTGCCGCCATTTTATTATAAATATGAAAGGAATAGTCCACAAGAATGCTCCTCGTTTGAATTGCGAAATAGACCGCTTTGCAAGTATTTCCAACCGCGCGGAAAAATAAACCTAAAAAAAGGAAAAAAATTTTGCTTTTCCGCGTTGAAAACGGGGGTGAAAAGTGGTATAATAAAAGAGAAGAAAAATAGGGGGAGCAAGAAATGGTTTCGTGGCTTGGACTTAAAGAGTTATGCGCGCGGACGGCGATGCAGTACGCCGCGGATGCTTTCGTGCTCCTTTTTTTGGTGGCGTTCGTTTTTATTTGCGCCAAACGCGGATTTATCGAGTGCTTTTTCTCCCTCGTATCCACCGCAGTCGCCATCTTTATCGCCGTGGCGTTTGCCAAGCTTATTCTCACCGTAACGGACGGATTATTCGGGTTGCAGGGGGTATTAGAAAACGGCTTGACCGGTTCGTTTGCAAAGCTGGAAGGCTTTAACGCGGAAGTATCCTCGCAGGGGATAGAGGAAGCAATTTCCACGCAAAATTTCCCTGCCGTCCTTGCCAATCTTGCGGTGAAATGGTTTGGAAAAACCCAACCGCCCGAGGGTACGACGCTTGCTATGGTTTTCGGCGGGGTGTGTGCAAGGCTTTTGTCTTTGTTGATCGTCGGCGCGATTATTTTCTTTTTGGTAAAGGTACTGCTGTACTTTATCAAACGCGCTTTGAAGGATTTCGTGGAAAGTATTCAAATTCTAAACTCCGTCAATATTGCGCTTGGCGCTGGGATAGGCTTGATTTACGGATTATTGATTATTAGTACCTTACTTTCTTTCGTATCTCTTTTCCCGATAGCGTGGGTGCAGGAGCAAATCGCAGGGAGTGTTTTCCTCGGTTGGATATACGATAATAACCTCTTCGTTTGGGGGCTTGGATTTTTACTGTAAAAGAAAACTCCATAAGAAATGAGAAAAATAGACGCGGCTGTTTTATGCAGCCGCGTTACTTTTATACACTTTCTATACACGAAAAGATTGTGTATAACTGTGGATAACTTTTTTGGATATGTGGAAAAGAACGTTTGTTTGTGGATAATATCGAACATTTTCCTGCTTTTTCTGTGAATTTGGGTCGGAATTATCCACTTTTTTCAATTTATGAAAAAAGTTATCCACTTCGCAAACGAACGTTCGCTGTCAATTTTTACGGCTGTGAAAAAACTTATCCACCGAAAAACCCACTATTTTAGGGGTGTATTTCCGCAAAGCCTTTACTTTGGAAAAGTTTTCCACTCGTGAGAAACATAGTTATCCACAATTTTGGCGATTTTGCGGTGGATAACCGATTTTTATCCACAGTTATGCACATTTTTCGTGGAAAAGAGGGGGATTTGTCTATACCGTACGCTTTTATAATTGTATTTTTGCCCCCTTTCGACAGGCTTTGACAAAATAGGACATGGTCTTATTGTGGATAAATTTCGGTAAGTTTTGACAAAAGAAAAAGTTATCCACTTTTATCGAACGCCGCGGAAACGGACGGTAATAAGGGGATGGGTGTTGGAAAATAAGCGATCGGCAAAATGGTGAAGCTTGCGAGAATTTCGTTTGATAAGGAGCTCCCTTACGCCGAAGATATCGCAATTTAATGCCCTTGCCTTTTCAAAAAGAGAGGAAATTTCCCCCGCAAGCTTTTTTTCTGCCGCCGCGAAAACTCCGTCTTCTATATCGCCGCTGTCTTGGATTTTATCGAGGGGGAGCGCTTTCGAATCGTCTAACGCTCCCGCCGTTACGGCAAGGCGGATATGCAAACTTGCCTGTCCGTCCTTTCCCACTTCCAAAGAGAGCTTTTTCGCGCTTTGTTTGATAGAGAGGGTGTGCGCGCCGTCCTCTTTTGTTACCGAGTAAGGGGCGAGCTGTAATTCCTTTTTGACGGCGTTAAAAGCAAAAGTTTCTTCTTTCGTGAGCTTGCCCACCCGTTTACCGTTTACGAAAAGAGCCGTTTCTTCCGCGCGAAAAACAGGTTGGTTTTGCGGGGGATTCTTTTCGCTTTCACCGCTTTGCGTGCTGCTGTTTTGCGAGGTTGGGTTGGGCGCTTGCTCGGAGCCGATATTTTCTTGTTGGGGTTGGGTTTTGACGAGGGGGAGATATCCGCTTTTGCTATCCCCGAAATAGCCGATGGAAAACTCCCGCAAGGTCGTAGGCAGGACGGTGCCGACGCGCGCGGCGTGCGCCGAAAGGATTTTGGTGATAGCTCCGCCGCTGGACGAATCGACGAGGGCGGAAGTATTTAGCAGGTCTTTGGCGAGCCCGTCGCAAGCGGTTACTTGGCAGTTGTCTGTCAAATACTCGTCGCGCAAGAAATATTCAAGGGCGTCGAAAGTGTTTTTCTTGCAAGTTTCTTCCCCGAGCACGATGAGGTTGCAAAAAACGAGCTTTGGATACCAACCCGTTTTGGCGTTGATTTCCTCGAAAGCGTCGGCTACCGTTTTGCCGCGGCTTACGAGCTGTACCGATTTCGTAGCGTTGCCTTGTTTGGACTCCTGCGGGACGGCGATTTGGGAAGTGACGATAAAGCCGTTTTCCTCGCGATCAATCCCCACGGCGGTAACGAGGGCGGTTTTTTGTACGTCGAGCAACCCGAAATCGTTGGAAAAGAATAAGAAAACGAGCAAAACTACGAGTAAAATATAGTATCTTACGGTGTTTCGGGCGTGAAGATTATGCATAATCCGACTCCTTTTTGTGATTCTCTTGTTTGGGGAGAAGTAATAGCAACAGCGGTAAAATTACGGCAAAAATCCAAAAAACGAAGGGAAGTTTTCCCGATATCCACCGATAAAAGGTATCGTAAAAACGGTTGGTGAATAGTACGGCGAGCAAAAGAGAAAAATTCAATACCGCCGAAAGCAAGGTTTTGCGCTCCGTATGCAAAAGCCGAGCGGTTAAATCGGTTGCATATTGTAAGGGCAAACAGGTATATAACAGCAGTACAACGGTGAGCAGATAGATAAAAATCAAATCAATTCTGCCTACGACGGAAAGGGCGGGAAAATACTGCGCGATTTTTGCAAAAGCATAATGCTCCCGAGGGGCAATCGAGGAAAAAATTCCAAAAAAGAACGCGAAAAAGAGTAAAGAAAAAGCCGCGCCCGCAGTATACCCTACGGTGATTTTGATCCCGTCGTTTTTTTGATAGCGCAGGTTGGCAATCAAGGGCAGTAACAATACCGCGTCGGAAAAGTGGGGCATGGTTATAGACACTGCCGTTGCCGAGCGGGGAAAGGGGGTGCCAAACAAGGGCAAAAGCGCGGAAAAATCGGTGGCGGGAAACGCCATAACGAGTAAGGCAAAAAAGGGAAAGAGGAATAAAAAAATACAAAGGTCGGCGCTCCTGCCTATCGATTTAAACCCCTTTGTGCAAAGGTATGCGGAAAAGAAGAAAAAAACCGCAAAAGAAAAGGTGGTCGGCGCCGTGTCGAAAAACGCCGCGTAGACGAATTTTTCCAAATCGAGCAAGGGCAAAACGGCAGCGAATAAAAAGTAAACCGCATACAAGACGTAAAAAATATAAACGCCTTTTCCAAGCCAAGATTGTAACCGCTCGAGAATCGTTTTTTCCGAGCGGGACGCCGCGTACAGCACCCCCAACAGCACGAGGGTTTGTATCAAGAAATGTAAGAGGGCGGGCAGGAGCAAATCACCCCCCGCGTGCTTGGCAAGCAGGGAGGGGACTTCGAGGAGCTTGGCCGCAGGGAGTAAAAAAGCGGCGGCAAAGGCGATTTGTCTTGCGAGGACGGATTCTTCCCGAGGTGTTGAAAGCGTGGTGGACATAATTACTCCTTTTGCGTGGATTTTTCGCGCTCCGCGCGCAATCTCGTAGCGTTTTTCGAGCGAAAGATTTTGGGGCGTTTTCGTAAAGAGAGCATATCGTATTTTACGATAGAATCCCGTAAATCACGGGGTACGAGCGGGGAAAAGGGGGCAAGCATCGGCGTGCCGAATGCGTCGGACGAGAGTAGATAATAGAGCAAAAACGCGAAGAGGAGCACGATACCAAACGGGCCGACGCTCCCGGCGACGATTAAAAAAAGCCAACGCAAAATACTGCCCGTTTCCACGAAGTTGGGGACGGTGTACAGACAAATCCCCGAAAAGGCGACGATGATAATGGCGGGCGTGGATAAAAATCCCGCCGATACCGCCGTTTCCCCAAGCACCAACGCGCCGACGACGGAGAGGGACATTCCCACGTACTTGGGCATGCGGATGCTTGCCTCTTTGAGTGTTTCCAACAGCAACAATACCACGAACATTTCCAAGCTTGGCGAGAGGGGGAGCTCCCGCACGCTGCTTGCAATCGTGAGCATTAAGCCCAAGGGG
>JAEIGA010020291.1_pt1 | contig 10132 bp, 9 predicted proteins | sample 9270691 | NCBI WGS metagenome assembly JAEIGA01 (sample SAMN17057246, study PRJNA624740) | gut metagenome | biome: biome; isolation source: fecal sample | host: Bos grunniens | place: China: Xizang | collected 2019
AGCGTTATGGCGGCATCCTTGTTCCGAAGGGTAACTTTCAGGTTAACAACGAGGATGTCTATTGGATTCAGCTCTATGAGGTCGATGATAAGGGCTATATCATCTACGACGAGGCGGGCAAGATAAAGTCTTCGATTCTTATGTGGAAGGAGTAAAAAGAGAGGGTGTTCACCAACTACGGCGAACACCCTTATTCTTTAGGCTACATAAAACAACAACCCCTATTTAGGGCTACTGACTGCCCACCCTTTTATAGCTCTACCAAGCGATTCTTAATTGCATAGACCACCAAGTTTGCGGTATTCTTGCACCCTGTCTTTTCGAGGATATTGGCACGATGCTTATCCACCGTACGCTTCGAGATGAAGAGTTTATCGGCAATCTCCTGATTCGACAAACCTCGACACACCTCCATTAGAATCTCTATCTCGCGCTCCGAGAGAGCATCCTCATCCTCCGACACCGCAACGCTCTGGCGACTCATATTGCGAGTCATCGAACCGAGCAACGCAGCACTAAAGTAGCTATCGCCAGCCACCACAGCATCAACCGACGAGTAGACCTCCTCGATATCCGAGTCCTTGAGTAGAAAACCCGATGCGCCACACTCCACCATTAGCGAGTAGTAGTGGTCATCGCCAAACATCGAGAGGGTTATAACCTTCAAATCGGGACGCTGCTGCAAGGCTCGGCGTGTGGTCTCCACACCATCAATACCAGGCATCGAGATATCCATAAACACAACATCCACCTCCATTGTAGGCAACGCCGCGAGAAACTCCTCGCCGCTACCCACATCGGCAACAACCTCAAAATCATCACGTTGTGACAACAATCCTCGCAGTCCCGTACGGAAGAGCGTATGGTCATCAACAAGTGCTATTTTAATGATTTTTCCTTCCATTTCTTCTATTACGTTTCTTTCTATTCGTAGGTTCCAAATTCGTAGTATCAGGTATCTCGGCACCACTGACCGACACCCTCACATTTACGCTCATACCCTCATTTGGGCGGCTCGTTATCGCGACCTTACCCTTTAGCGACGACACCCTCGAGCGGATATTCGAGAGTCCCATACCCGAGTACTCCACATCACGAAGCACAAAACCCTTGCCATTATCCGAGTAGTCCAACACCAAGAGTCCCGACTCCTCGACAAGCGACAGACGTATCTGGCTACACTCGGCGTGCTTGAGCGAGTTGTTGATAAGCTCACACACCACGCGATAGATGATAACCTCGACATTCGAATCATAGCGCTGCTCACGCAGTGTGGTATCGAACACGATAGCGGGCTTCTCGTAAACCTGCCCCAATCTATCGACAAAGTTCTTGATGCCTCGCGCCAAGCCAAAGTTATTCAAGACGTGTGGAGAGAGGTTGTTGGATATCTCCCTTAAGGAGCGTATCGCCTCATCAATTACCGCAGTGCTATTCTGCAACATCGCCCTATCCTTGGGACTTAACTCCGCGCGCTGCAACGCCGAGAGCGACATTTTGGCGGAGCTGAGCAGTGGTCCTAAACCATCGTGCAACTCACGTGAGAACGAAGCTCGCGAGCGCTCCTCGGTACGAAGCACCGACGTAAGGAGTCTATTCTCGAGAACACGGCGCTGTATCGTAACATCCTCGACGTGCGAGACAAGGAAGCGGGCACAAAGCACACATATTGAGAAACTAAGCGACACCACGATACCCACCCACGCAAAGAGCATATCCGAGACATCGTTGCCCGCAAACTCCTGAAGTTGAAAGTAACGCTCGACACAAAGTAGCAACAAGCTTATGACGCAGCATATCCACAACGCCATATACTTGGTTCTTCCGACCAAGAACAGGGCGATAATCATAGCTCCGACCTGCATAACAATCGAGACTATCATCAATATCTCTACTGCCGTCATATCCCACGTCTATTCGTTACAACTCTCTACAACACGCCGTCGAGCGCCTTAAGCTGGCGATAGTCAGTCATATCGGTCTGCACTGGGACAACCGATACATATCGGTGCGCCAATGCCCATTCGTCGGTATCCTCAGCCTCTGGCTCGGCATTCTGGAATGCTCCCGTAAGCCAGAAGTAACCTCTGCCGTGAGGGTCGGTACGCTCGTAGAACTCCTCGCGCCAAAAGCCTCGGGTCTGACGTGCAAGGCGAATACCCTGAATCTCCTCGGCCTTGCAACGTGGAACGTTCACATTGAGGCACAACGGACGAGGAAGTCTATCTGCCGCCTCCAACACCGCAGCGATAACCTTACGGCCATACTCCACAGCACCCTCGAAATCGGCATCCGCATCGTGGTCATCGAGCGACAGACCAATTGCAGGGATATTATAGAAGCTACCCTCGATAGCCGCACCCATAGTTCCCGAGTACATAACGTTCACCGCAGCATTCGAGCCGTGGTTGATGCCCGACAGTACAAGGTCGACCTTACGTCCCAAAAAGATATGGTCGAAGGCCACCTTCGAGCAATCTACGGGCGTACCCGAGAAGGCGTAAATCTCCAAGTTCTCGCTACTCTCTACCTTACGCAAGAAGAGCGGCTGGGTGATGGTAATAGCCTGACTCATACCACTCTGCACACGCTCTGGCGCAATGGCGACAACACGTCCGAACTCGCGGGCGAGGTTCACCGCAGCGCGAAAACCCTTCGACTGGTAACCATCATCGTTGGTAACAAATATCAATCTTTCGTTCGACATATCTTTAACGTTTGGATTATACATATTATTATAGGTAGTCGCCCTGCGTGGTCGAGGCATCGAGGCGTATGGCAATCATAATCAAAAGCGTGAAGGCCACAAGCGACGAACCTCCGTAGCTCATCAGCGGCAACGGAATACCCATCACAGGCATAAGACCTATGGTCATACCTATATTTACTATAACGTGAACAAGGAGTATCGAGGCCACCGAGTAGCAATATATTCGCCCGAAAGGCTCCTTTATTCGTTCGCCCATCTTCATAAGGCGCAGGATAAGCGACACGTAGAGCAACACAACAACGGCAGCTCCCAGAAATCCCCACTCCTCGCCTACGATACAGAAGATAAAGTCGGTATGCTTCTCTGGAACGTAGTCATACTTAATCTGCGTACCCTGCATAAATCCCTTGCCGAACACACCTCCCGAGCCGATAGCAATCTTAGACTGGTTGACGTTATAACCCACATCGCGCGGGTCATCAATAAGACCTACGAACGTAAGAAGACGATTCTTCTGGTGAGGCTCAAGATGCTCGAAGAGGGTGTCGGCCGTAGGCACAAAGACCATAGCATAGAAGAACATCGCAATAGGCCATAGAAGCATCATCGTACGAGTCTTAATAGCCAATCCCGCGAGTACCACAACCGCCACGCCACACACTATCATCAGCGACACGTAGCCACTCAACGGCGTGAGTGTCGAGAGTAGCAGCCATCCCAGCAATATACCGAAGAAGAAGCGTAGGTGGCCTATCAACTCACCAGACTTGAGGATGCTATATAGCGTAAACATCACCAGCAGGGCGAGGAATATCACCGTAGGTTGCAGGATAAGTGCCGCCACGAAGAGTACAATTGTGAAGATTATCGGGAAGTAGAGATACTTCGACAAACCCTCGCGGTACATCACAAAGAGAAAGGCTCCGAGGACCAAACCCGAACCTGTATCGTTCTGTAACACGATAATTCCGAAGGGCAGCAAAATAACTACGGCAATCTTCACTAAGTCGACCAAGCGCTTGATATTAAAGGCGTAGTCGCTCATAATACGCGCCATCATCAGCGACACGGCAATCTTCACAAACTCAACAGGCTGAATACGGATGCTACCTATCTCAAACCACGCCTTGGCACCATTGACTCTCGTACCGAAAACCAACGTACTGATAAGCAGCAATATACCCAACACATAGGCGGGATAGGCAAACATATGGAATAGTCTTCTATCCAGCAGAAGCACCACCGTAGCCATAGTCCACGAGATACCCACCCACATCAGCTGTTTCATATAGTTGTGGCTGAACGAGAAGATGTTCGTAGTCTCGGGTTCGAACGATGCCGAGGTGATAGACAACACACCGATAAGTACGATTGCGACATACAAACCCAGCGCCACCCTATCGACATTGCCGAAAAGGGAGATGCTCGAGTTACGACGCGATATGTTATAATCCGAATACATAGTTATCTCTTTTGTGCTGCTTTTTTCTGACGCTCCTCGTCGTACTTACGCTGCTTGGCATCGTAGTTACGGCTATAATTAGGTTTGAAGTTGAGAACCTGCTCGACCATCTCCGGACGTGTGATGGTGTCGGTGAGGTACAACTCCTCGATAAGGCTTGCGATAGGCAATGCGATAGAGGCTCCGAAGCCACCGTGCTCGACATATACCGAGATTGCAATCTTTGGGTTATTCTTTGGTGCAAACGACAGGAACGTAGAGTGGTCAGCACCATTAGGATTCTGCGCCGTACCTGTCTTACCGCACACATCCAACCCCTCAAGACGCGCTCTGCCCGAAGTACCCGCTACGTTCACACCGCGCCACATACCCTCGACAATCGGCACGAAATGGATTGAGTCGACCATCGTATAGTGGCGCTCGTAGAACTTTCTATCAATAGAGTCACGTCCCTCGATATGCTTCACAATGTGAGGGATATAGTAGTAACCACGGTTTGCCACGATAGCCGCGAGGTTTGCCATCTGCAATGGCGTGCATCCCAACGCTCCCTGACCAATGGCACAGTTAATCACCGTACCCCAGTTCCACCTTCCGTTATAACCCTTATCGTAGTACTCTGGTGTAGGCACATAGCCCTTACCCTCGCCATAGAAGTCGGTGCCAAGCTGACGGCCAAAGCCGAAACTCTCGACATACTTATTCCACACTCTCACGCCCTCCTTCACCGAGCCATACTTCGCGTTGGTAATCATATCGCGGAATACGTAGCAGAAATATGCGTTACAAGAGTGCGCCACAGCATCGCGCAAATCGAGTGGCGAACTATGTGCGTGGCACGCCATCTTACGCGAGCCATACGAGAAACCGAGGTTGCAAGGATAGCGGTCCGAGGAGCGTAGTACACCCTCCTGAAGTCCAATAAGTCCCTGCACGAGCTTGAACGTTGAGCCTGGAGGATACTTTGCCTTCACCGCGCGGTTGAACTGCGGCTGACGCATATCGTGAATCATCGAGGCGTAGTTGTTGTTACGCTGACGGCCTACCATCAAGTCGGGATTGTAGGATGGTGATGATACCATAACGAGAATCTCTCCCGTCGATGGCTCGATAGCCACCACAGCGCCAATCTTACCCACCATAAGCTCCTCGGCAAACTCCTGCAAACGTGCATCAATAGTCGAGGTTAGCTGCGCACCCTTAACTGGAAGGATGTCATCCGCACCCTCGTTATAGCTACCCTGCACCGCACCGTGCGAATCGTAGATACGATAGCTGATACCCTTCTCGCCACGAAGCAGACTCTCGTATGCCGACTCCACACCATTGGTACCAATATAGTCACCCTTCTCGTAATACTCCCACTTCTCAACCTGATTATCCGTAACCTCACTCACGTAACCGAGCAAGTTACCACCAATTTTACGGGGATACTCACGTGCCGTACGGAAACGGGTGTGGAAGCCCTTGAAGTTACCCTCGTCAAGGAGCAGTTTATTATCCTGCGAGAGGTAGCCCACGACAAGGATTGCGGCACGCGGACTCTGGCGCGCCTTCTTAAGTTGCTTATTGAGGTACTCGGGGGTGATATCAAGAATCGACGCCAAGCGCATAGTATCGAAGCCCTCCTTTGGAAGCTCGCGATGTACCACGACAACATCATAGCACACGCGGCTCTTAACGAGATACTCACCACGGCGGTCAAGCACCTCGCCACGCATAGGATACACCGTCTCGATACGCACGATGTTGCGGGTAGCCTTTGCGTCATACTCGTCCGAGAGTATCTGCATAGAGAACAGACGTATAAGAATCACCACGCCCACCGCAGCGACAATTATACGCAGCATTCTATATCGCATATATCCCTGATTCATAACTACTTCGCAACGATTTTAGAGACAAACAAACGCACCACAGGCCACGCCAATGCCACAGACAATAGCGTGCTACATATTATCGTTGCCACGAGGCGCAATGGCGCAACAAACGACAGCGACTCAAGCGTAAGGAACAACGTGTGGTGTAGCGCAATCATCGCCGCAACATATATCATCAGCTGACGTGACGACATATGCGACAGCAACGACGACTGGTCGCCCGCCTCCACGCTACGGCCCGTTGTGATATACAATATCCAGCGACGCATAACTACAAGAGGCAGGAGCGTCGAGGTATAGAGGCCCGCACCGCCAAGTGCCGCATCCATCACAACACCCACAGCGAGGGTTGCCAACAACACCCATATCGTGCGCCACTCCATAGGTAGCAACATAACGATAAGCGGGAAGAGCATCGGACGTAGCCACATAGCTATCGACAACTCGTCAAGGATAAATATCTGGAGGAACAACAACACGATAGTCATTCCTATGTATGGGATACTTCTAAACATTGTAACTCTCTTAAAAACTCTCTTTTATCACCTTCGGCGACTAATTTGTCTGCTGCATAAGCTCCTCAATCTCACCGTAGTTCGTATTCTCCACGATAAGCACATCGTCGAGTTTCGACATATCTGCCGCAATGGCAATCTTTGCACTATAAGCCGAACGCTCGGTGTTAAGTTCATACTCGGTGATGGTTCCGATAAGCACGCCCTCGGGCAGACGCTCCGAGCGCACCTCAACACGCATACCCTCCTTAGGCTCCGAGTAGACCGACAACTCCTTCGCCTCGACCTCATACTTCGAATTGCCCGACCACCAGATTACGCAGACGTGGCCATTATCCACCAGACGGCCTCCCGTACTAAACTCGGTATTAAGCATAGGCTGAACAATAGAGTAATGGTCGCTACACGACACCACATATCCCACCAACTCGTTCAAAGGTGTAACAACACCCATATCCTTCGAGATGCCATCCAACGTACCGCGGTTAAGGGTTAGGAGGTTATGCTGACGATTGGTCGTCATCGACACCACGCTTGCGGGGTGGTAGCGGAACTGTGGTTCCTCGCCCTCCGACATCACCTCGTATGGAGCCTCCAAGCTACGCTCCTTGAGGTCGTAGAGCTCCTCGTTGAGCTGCGCGATACGCTCATTAAGCAGACGGTTAGCCTCGGGCAGAGCAAAAAAGTTCTCCACATCCGTCACCGCGCCACTTATGGCAGCTCCCACAGCCGTTGTACGCGACAATATTTTCGCCTCGGTATATGGCGACGACGTGGCGTATGTCCATAGCGCAGCAACCTCCAAGAGGATGAACAACACCAGAACATAAATCTGCTTTATAAACTCTATAAGTCTATGCATATTCGTTTGAAAGAGGCTGCCTAACAAATCTGCTGACAGCCTCGTTTTAAAGATATATCGTTATGTAACTCTCTCGTTCTCTCCCTATCTACTCTCTCCTCGTTCTCTCTCCCTCGCGGGTTATTTATCGCCACCGATAAGGAATGAGAAGTTACCGATGTTCTTAAGAGCGATGCAAGTACCACGTGCGATAGCGCGCAGTGGATCCTCGGCGATATGCACCGGAAGTCCCGACTTCTTCGACAAACGCTGGTCGAGGCCCTTGATAAGCGCACCACCACCTGCCAAGTAGATACCATTTTTCACAACGTCGGAGTACAACTCTGGTGGCATCTCCTCCAACACCTCCATCAAGGCATTATCGAGTTTCACGAGTGACTTATCCAAGGCGTAGGCAATCTCGCTATAGTTCAACGTGATGGTCTGTGGGAGGTTGGTTAGCATATTCGAACCTGTGAAGATGTAATCCTCTGGCTCGTTCTCCAACTCTGGCACCGCAGCACCAATAGCACACTTAATCTCCTCGGCAGTACGCTCACCGATACGGATACCGTGCTGCTGACGGATATAGTTCTGGATATCGTTTGTAAATACGTCACCCGCAACGTTGATAGACTTCGAGCATACGATACCACCCAACGAGATACAAGCAATCTCCGAAGTACCACCACCGATGTCGATGATAAGGTTACCCTCTGGAGCCTCAACATCCAAACCTGCACCAAGAGCTGCTGCCATAGGCTCGAAGATGAGGTAAATCTCGCGACCACCAGCGTGCTGCGCCGACTCACGCACCGCGCGAATCTCAACGTTTGTAGAGCCTGAAGGGATACAAATCATCATACGCAACGATGGCGCGAACATACCACGTGTAGCACCTACCTTCTTAATCAAGCCACGAAGCATCAACTCCGTAGCCTCGAAATCTGCGATAACACCATCACGCAATGGGCGGATAGTGCGGATGTTTGAGTGTGTTCTACCATCCATCAAACGTGCCTTATGTCCGATAGCCATAAGGTCGCCTGTCTTGATGCTTAACGCAACGATAGATGGCTCGTCAACGACAACCTTGCCGTTGTGCATAATGAGCGTATTGGCCGTACCAAGGTCAATAGCCAACTCTTGTGTTAGTGAAAATATTCCCATATCTATCTTTTTTTTTATTTTTCAATCTCCTTTTTCCTCCCGAATCGCGCCTCTGCCACAATGTTTCATAGACAAAAAAGCGACTCTTGGCACACACTGCGCCATAGGTCGGAATTATCAAAGAATCAACGCCTTACATTATTTAAATGTAAATTATGTCATTTCTACTTTGCAAAGATAGGAAAAAGATATGGACAATTTGCAAGAGTTTTAATATTTTTTTGTTAAATTTGTCAATAATTTTTTACCTATGGACACAAACAGCAGCCTTCGATGCGCCGTGCTTGGCTACGGCAGTTGGGCAACAGCAATTGTTAAGACACTTACATTTAATCGCCACCACGTAGATTGGCTGGTGCTAAACGACGATATCCGCGAATCACTCGAAACACGTAGCAGAAACGTCAAGTATCTGCCTTGGTGCTACATCGACAGCGACTACTTCACAGTATCTTCGGATATTAACGAGGTGGTTAAGGATGCCGACATTGTGGTGTTGGCTATGCCATCGGCATTTATGAAGAAGTTCCTCGAGCCACTTACCGTAAGCCTTAAGGATAAGATTGTGGTCTCGGCAGTTAAGGGTATCATCCCTGGCGACTACCTCACTATCGTTGAGCATATGAACAAGTACTACGATGTTCCTATGGATAAGCTCGCGGTGGTTACAGGTCCTTCGCACGCCGAGGAGGTGGGACAGCTTCAGCTATCGTATCTCACTGTTGCCTCGGAGAGCATTATTACGGCGGAGATAGTACGCGACACCCTTGCTAACGAGTATTTCCGTTGCAGCCTTTCGACAGACGTATTGGGTGTTGAGGCTGCAGCGATTATGAAGAATATCTACGCCGTAGCGGTAGGTATTGCCGTAGGTTTGCGCTATGGCGATAACTTCCTCGCTGTGCTTATCGCGGGCTGTGCCGCAGAGATGAAGCGATTTATCGACGAGGCCATCAAGATGGATAACCGCGATATCAACAGCGCAGCATATATGGGCGACTTGCTGGTAACCTGCTACTCGCCCCTCAGCCGTAACCGCCGTCTTGGCACGTTGATGGGTAAGGGTTGCTCGGTGAAAAGCGCTCTGAATGAGATGACTATGGTTGCCGAGGGTTACTATGCTGCGGAGTGTATCCGTCTAAGCTCTATGCGTCGCAACATCGAGATGCCGATTGCAGATATGGTATGGTCGGTTCTCTACGACAATGTCTCGGCACGCGAGGCTATGAATAGCCTTATCCAGATTTTGAAGTAGGCGTTTCAGCACAACAAACTAAGAGGGTACCCCACATCGGGATACCCTCTTTATCATTTATAAGTCGACTTGTTAGACGGCGTTGCTACTTATCTTCCAGATGCACAGAATAGCCAATAGGTCGACGTGTGGCAACATTCTTACGATTTGACGTATCCATACGGCGGCGAATATCATCGTAAACACCGATGCTCTCAGCACGTAGTGATGGTGGTACATTCTTGATGGTTGTCATCAGCAACTCGTGCGAAATCTTCGTGCGGCTGAAGGCGGCGGTCATCGCGGCATCGTTGACGATA
>JAEIGA010020292.1_pt1 | contig 10132 bp, 8 predicted proteins | sample 9270691 | NCBI WGS metagenome assembly JAEIGA01 (sample SAMN17057246, study PRJNA624740) | gut metagenome | biome: biome; isolation source: fecal sample | host: Bos grunniens | place: China: Xizang | collected 2019
ACCATATGCAAAAGAATCATAATCTATAGACACATAGTTACCGATAAAGTTGCCTGTTATGTTACCGATGCTACCTGTGTTATAAATTGCTCCACCATAAGCACTATCATAAGAACCTACGGATACATAGTTGCCAATAAAATCACCGGTTATATATCCAATCTCATTATTATTATAAATAGCTCCTCCATGTGTCCTATCAGAACCTGTTTTACTTCCACCAATGACATAGTTAGCGATAAAGTTTCCCAATATATAATCGATAGTACCGCTATTATAAATGGCTCCACCATAAGCATCAATAGCACCTCTATCACCCCAACTTCCGCTTCTTGTTGTTTCTGTTGAGTTACCTATAAAGTCTGCTACTACACTACCAATAGTACCTTGGTTAGAAATTGCTCCACCATATACGTATAAATATCGATTACCTGTATTATTATTTACAAAATCTGCATTTACTTTATTGTTCAAAAATAATTTATTCTCTACATCGCCATAATCGTTACCGGAAACATTATTTATTGCAGCTCCAACATACTTATATGTGTGTGCCTCTGTCGGGTCAACTACGGATATATTTTCGGATTCTGTTATTGTTTCGTATCCGCTCGGAGTGGTATATGTATATTTGAAATATTTTGACTGATTATTAGGTAATTGTACTTCAACAACATTAGTCATATCATTCGGTTTGCTATCTAATGCCGTCCAAGAAATGCTCGAACTTGTAGATATTTTATCTTTGTCAATGTCTATTTTATAATATTTCGTAGTCAAGTTGCCGTCCGCATCAGCTTCTTGAATCGTGAAGTTATAATCGCTTGAATTTCCTTCGCTATAAGATATAGCACTATTTTCTAACGTCGGCTCTAACGTTACAGCCATTGCCGAAGTTGAGAGAAATGTTGTTGCAAGTAATATTGACAAAACATTGTTTTTCATAGAGAAATCTCCTTTTTATTAAATTCTGAAAAAACGGTCGTTTTTGTTGAACACGAAACGGCTAAATTTTGCTGTAATTAACTGTTTGATTTTTATTGAATCTTAATTTTTTGGTGTTAAAATTTTGAGCATAATTTAAACGACCCTTTTTTATACATCTTACCTTTTATTGATACATCTGCATTGCAACAAAAAACCGCTCTGAAACAGAGCGGTTTTCGTTATAAATTTGCTGTTATTAATACATCGTAGATAATACGTTTTTGAAGGTCGGTAAATCTTCTAAAGCTCTTCCTGTACCTCTAACAACGCAAGCTAACGGATTTTCTGCGATTGAAACCGGAAGTCCGGTTGCATTACGCAAAACTTGGTCTAAATTAGAAAGCAAAGCTCCGCCTCCGGTTAAAACAATACCCTTATCAACAATATCGGCAGCCAATTCAGGAGCAATATTTTCAAGAGCAACTTTTACTGCTTCAACAATCTTTGCAACCGGATCAGCTAAACCTTCGGCAATTTGTCTTTCGGTAATGATAATTTCCTTTGGAACACCATTCATCAAATCACGACCGCGAATTTCTACACAGCGACCTTCAGCACCATTTTCCGGCGGACAAGCAGAACCGATTTCTTTTTTAATTCTTTCCGCACTGCTCTCACCAACCAAAAGATTGTGATTGCGACGAATATAAGAAACGATAGCTTTATCCATCATGTCACCGCCGACACGCTCCGAACGAGCATAAACAATACCGCCTAAAGACAAAACGGCAACTTCTGTTGTACCACCGCCGATGTCAACAATCATACTTCCGGTCGGTTCTGTTACCGGTAAATCGGCACCGATTGCTGCTGCCATCGGTTCTTCAATCAAGCGAACTTTTCCCGGACTTGCGGCATCGGCAGATTCTTGAATCGCTCTACGTTCTACGGCAGTAGCTCCGGAAGGAACACAAATGATAATCAACGGAGATATGAATGAGCGACGATTATGAACTTTGCGAATAAAATATTTTATCATTTCTTCCGCAATTTCAAAATCCGCAATAACACCATCTGTCAACGGACGGATAGCAGAAATGTTACCCGGAGTACGACCGAGCATCAATTTTGCTTCATTACCTACAGCCTTAACTCTCTTTTTGCCGTGAATTTCTTCTATGGCAACAACAGAGGGTTCGTTAAGAACAATACCTTTACCTTTTACATAAACCAAGGTATTGGCAGTTCCCAAGTCTATTGCCATATCAGCAGACAACAGTCCCATCAATTTTTTCCACATTTACATCTTCTCCGAATTATATTTTTTTATAAATTTAGTTACTTTTTATAACATTACATCGATTTGTGCAATCATTTATATTGTTTTTTAACATCATTTATAAAATCTTTTTGACCGGTATAACAATCTTTGAAAACAACATCCGCTTTCAATTTATTTCTAAACCAAGTGAGTTGACGTTTAGCATATTGTCGGGTGTGAATTTTTGCCAAATCAACAGCTTCATCAAAAGAAATATTCCCCTGTATTGCTTCTATCAGCTCGGGAACACCTTTTGCTCTCATCGCCGGCAAATCGAAGGAAAGATTGCGACTTATCAAATATTTGACTTCATCAATCGCCCCGGAATCAAGCATTTTTTCAAAACGCAAGTCACATCTCTCATCCAAAATTTTTTTATCCGGCAAAAGTGCTATCGTTAAAAACTCAGCTTCGGGTAATTTTTGAATCATCGGTTTTTTGTACCATTCCGATATGGATATACCGGTAGAATGAAAAATCTCCAAAGCTCTTCTGACACTAGTTGTATCATTAGGTTTTAGCATTTTTGCCGCTTCAATGTCTTCTTGCTCCAGCTTATTATATAAAGCTTCTATTCCGTTTTTTTCAAGAAACGACAATATTTCTTCACGAATTTGAGGTTTGACATTAGGAATCGGCGTTGTTCCGTTAATCAGATTATCGAGGTATAAACCGCCCCCTCCTACGACTATCGGTAATTTCCCTTCTTGCCAAATTAATCTTATTTCAGATACGGCTTTTTCCAGCCAATCATAAACATTTCCGTTGACAGCAACATCAAGATATTCATACAAACGATGGTCTGCCTCTTGCTTGTCTTCAGCAGATGGTGAAGCCGCTATTATGGGAATACCGCTATAAACCTGACTGGCATCAGCGTTTACAATCACACCATTTAATTCTTTAGCTAAATCAATAGCCAACCGAGATTTTCCCGAAGCCGTAGGTCCGGCAATAACAATTACATTTTTCGGCACTTAGCACCCTCTACCAAAAGTCGACAAAGTTTTGAATAGCTACCGCCGGTATAAGCATATTGCTCAGGAACCAAAGATAACGGAGTCATACCCGGATTAGTATTGATTTCCAACAATACGACACCGTCCTCTTCGTTGTAACGAAAATCGCTGCGAGAAACGGTATTACATCCCAATGCTTTATGAATTTTTTCGGCATAGCGCAAGGCGGTATTGAAAGCAATTTCAGGAATCGGAGCCGGAATAATATGTTCGGTCAATCCGTCGGTATATTTAGCTTCATAATCATAAAATTTAACTTTCGGACGCATTTCGGTAACGGTTAAAGCCTTGCCGTTTACAACGGAAACAGTCAATTCTTGGCCGGCAATATATTTTTCTATCAAAAGTTCGCAATTTTCATCATCATATCTTATTTGTTCCAAATCTTTTTCTGTATTGATGATAAAAACACCGACGCTTGAGCCGTCACTTACAGGTTTGACAACATAAGGCATTGCAACAACCGTGCCTTCCTCCATAAATTGTTTAAATGTCATTTTTTCACCCATCGGAACTTTAATTCCGATAGAATTACAGATAAGTTTGGTTAAATTTTTATCCATTCCTGCTGCAGAAGCTTTTAGCCCCGAATGTGTGTACGGAATTTGCAGCATATCCAACAAACCTTGAATTTCGCCGTCTTCCCCCCAATTTCCGTGAAGAGCATTAAAAACGACATCAGGTTTTTCTTTTTTCAAAACATCCAAAAATTCTGATGTTGATGTTAAATCATAAGCTATGGTTTCAAAACCCTCTTGATTAAGAGCATCTACAATTCCTTTTCCGCTGACCAGACTTACATCTCTTTCGGCAGAAAAACCTCCCATAACAACCAAAACTTTCTTTGACATTTAATTAAATTCCTTATAATAACTAAAAACAGGTGGTAATTTAGCAAATTTTTTTTGATAATGAAAGATATTTTAACAAAAAAAACAATATATTTATTGCTCTTGGCTGCATTATTTTTTTCTTTACCGGCAAATGCTCTTTCGGTAAAGCATAGTTTTAATGCTTTCATCGGTCCGTTTAATGCCAGTGTCGCTGATTTTGAATACCAACTTACAGATAGCAGATATGCGGTATATTCCAATATCAAAACTCACGGATTGTTTAATACATTGTACCCTTTTGAGGCTCTTTACTCGACAACAGGTTTTTTGAAAAAAGATAAAATGCAGACCGATACCTATAAATATCAATCAAAATCACGTTTTTCTAAAAGAACGAAAGATGTAATATACAGCAGTAAAGGAATACCTTTACAAATAATCAGTACCAAAAACGGAAAAGAAAAAATTAAAAAAGTGAACACAACCGAAAACGTTAATGATACAACAGACTTGCAAACAGTCGTTGCCGCCATTGCAAATCAATATAACAAAACTCAAAATTGTAATGCAACAATGCGCATTTTTGACGGAAAAAGAAGATTTGATGTTATATTTGAAGATTTAGGAAAAGATAATATTGAAAAAGATGAAAATTCTCCTTTTTACGGAGAAGCCACAAAATGTTCTATGTATATAGATAAATTGAAGGAAGACGGAGATGATATGCTATGGCAACTGACTTCCGACAGTCCTATATATTTTTGGATAATGAAAGATAAGGAAAGTAAAGCTCCTTTTATTGCTAAAATTATGGTGGAAGAAACTCCACTCGGTGAAATGAATGTTTATACGACAAATATTGAGGTAACAAAATGAAATCAGAATTGTTATTGCCCGCAGGCTCTTTGGTAAAACTTAAAACCGCAATTTTATATGGTGCAGATGCTGTTTATGCCGGTACACCTGATATGAGTTTGCGAACACAATCAAAATTTTCACTTGAGGACATCAAGGAAGGTATTGATTTTGTTCATCAACACGGAAAAAAAATCTATCTGACATTAAACTTGTATACTCATAATAACGATATTGCAAAGTTGCCTCATTTTATTGATACACTTCGTCAATTAAAACCTGACGGTGTTTTAGTTGCCGACCCCGGAGTATTCTTATATTTGAAAGAAAACGCACCGGAATTGAAGCGCTTTGTTTCTACACAAGCCAATATTTGTTCATATCAGACAGTTAAATTTTGGCAAAGTTTAGGAGCTGATTTATGCGTTTTGGGAAGAGAAGTTTCTTATGAAGAGATGGCAGAAATTCGCCGTCAATGTCCGGATATGCCTTTAGAAACATTTGTTCATGGTGCAATGTGCATGTCTTATTCCGGAAGATGTTTAATATCGAACTTTTTAGCAGACCGAAGTGCAAATCAGGGTAAATGCGCACATTGTTGTCGTTGGCACTACAAATTGCATTTACGTTTAAAAGACGGAACAATAAAAGATATCGAAATTGATGAAAACAATAAAGATGCTTTTGAATTTTTGGTTCAAGAAGAATTTCGTCCCGGTGAATTGTATGAAATTGTTGAAGACGAACATGGTGCATATATCATGAACTCAAAAGATTTGTGTATGATGCCTCGCCTTGATAAAATTTTAGAGTTAGGTTTGCATTCTCTCAAAATTGAAGGAAGAAACAAAACAGAATATTATGCTGCCATCACCGCTCGTGCTTATCGTCAAGCTATTGATGATTACAGAAAAAATCCAGAAAACTGGACTGCTGAAAAGTATATGGAAGAACTATATACATTGCAAAATCGAGGATATTGTTTAGGTTTTTATGACGGACATCTTACAAACATCAGTCAAAACTATGAATATACTCGTACTTTGGGAGATTGGTTATTTGCCGGCTCCATTATCGAATGGGACGGAAATGATGCTATCTTTGAAATTAGAAACTATATTGATTCTAATGAAGAATTTGAGTTTTTAGTTCCCGGCAGTTTAGATGTAATCAAACTTAAAATGAGCGAATTTGAAGATGCAACAAGCGGAGAAATTACTCCTAAAGTTTCTGCCGGTCAGGAAAAGAAAATCCGTATTCGTCCTCAAGCTTGGAATATGCCTATCGAAGAAATCAAAAAATTGTTACCTCAATATACAATCGCTCGCAAGTTTATGCCTCTGAAAGGAGAAAACAGCGAAATGTTAAAGCATAAAAAAGAGGAATTTGAGATTATTTGTCAACAATCAAAGGCAAAAGGTTAAGTTAAGCTCTTTTGAATATGCCCTCTTCTATCGGGGGCAAAAAACAACTGCGACGGCCGACAATAAATTCTACACTGTCAACTCGGGAAAGTGCCGGTCCTTTGTGGCATGAAGCAAGCATAGCCTCGATATTTTCTTCTTCACCACGCATTAAAATTTCGACACTTCCGTCGGCTTCGTTGCGAACCCAACCGGAGATTCCGCCTATTCTCCTTGCCTCATGCACGGCGAACCAGCGGAATCCTATCCCTTGGACACGACCTTTTATTTTTATATAAACCTCTTTCATTATTTTAAGAAGTTTTCAATATCGATTAATTCTTTTTTCAAGCATTGACGTTTGTTTTCGGCATTTTCATCTTTGCCCCAACGCTCTGCCTGACTTATTTCTTCAAGATATGCAGCATTATATGCTGTTTCGGCATTAATAAAACCTCTGACCAATGCTGCGGCCAAAAGCTCCGACTTCATATTTACGGCAGCCAAATAAAATGCAGCTAATTCTTTGTCGCTCATAGTTTCTAAAAATTTTTGCAAACCTTGTAATGTATTCTTTTTTTGTTCTATAACTTCCATTTTGTCCGTAGTCATATATTTGGCATTCAGATTATGATGAGCCCATTTCAAAATCGGCCCCCATAATTCTTCTTGTTTTTCATATAACTTGGCTTCTTTATCCCAAAACAACAAAGAATCTGTTTTAGAAAATTGCACCAATTTCGCAATTACATCTTCACGATGATTTTGAATTTCTTTTACAGCTTGTTCCAATTTTACTTTTGTCATGTTTACTCCCTTAAATATTCGAAGAGAATTTAGTTTAATTACTTTAAAATGTTATTAAGAAGTTTTTTTGCTTTGTTGGTTATTTCTTTAGTTCCTGACTTTACTTTATCAATACCTGCATTAACAGCTTGTGAAGCATGTTGATAAGTACCTTGCGTTACACTTGATACAGTTGAAGGTTTCTCAAACTTATTGCTATACATTGTTCCTTTCAGAGCGGTATAACACGGAGCTGTATCTTTATCCAACAACAACTGTGCTCCGTTTAATGCACCTCCGGTCATTGCAATACCGGCAATAGTTTTGATTGTTCCGTCCTTATCGATAGCAATTTTAGGCTCTTGAATTGTTCCTTTTATCTTTATTAAATTGGAAAGAGCTTGCATGATACTCATATCTGTTGCGCTGCTTCTGTATGCGTTTATACGTATATCAATTTTATCATTTTTAAGCTTTAGCGAACCGTCACCGACTAAATCAAGTTTATCGGAATTTATAACTATACCTTTAGGAAAAGTCACTGTTCCGTCTTTTAAATCTGCTCTCACAACAGCACATTTAAGACTCACATTTTCTTTGCCATTCGCCTTAATCTTTAAGATTTCAGCTAATTGTTTTATAAAATTGCTGGTCATAAATTTGAAATGTCCTGTTTGTATTTGTGCCGGCTCGACTATTGCTATAATTTGACCACTCAAACTATCAACCAAAGAACGATATGTTGAACCATGACCGTTTAGGTTAAAAGATGTTTGCGTACCGCCTCCGGAAGTAAAACCAAAATCATAGCTTCCGTCAATCTTGAACTCTTCATGTAATGACGTTATCAAAATATCTTTGGTTACACCTTCCGCTACAAGTGATTTGTTAGATGCATTAATAACCGCACTTACATTAGCACTTCCATTATCAATATTAAAATTTAAAGCATTGATATTCAGCAATCCTCCTGCAAGTCCGGCTTTAAGTGTTAAATTATCTAATGATAAACTCGGATTAAGCATCAGTTTCTTTATCATCAAACTAAATTTGCCATCAGCAAGTTTTAATAAATCAAACGGTATCATCTCATTAGGAACTAACGAACTTGCGTGAGCTGACTTTATTATTTCGAAATTCAATGCTGTCGGTTTTGCACGATTAAAATTATTTAAATCCAAAAAATCTGAAGATAAATCGGCTTCAACATACGGTATATTTTTTGATATATCAGCACTAACTTTTCCCTTGATAATATTATTTACAATCTCTAACTTATCAATATTGAGAGCAACTTTTTTCAATGTTGCACTACCTTTACCAATCAACGTCGTTTCGGGAACATTCATATTGTTTGCCGGATTGTATATATTATAGTTGAATGTTGCGGAAAGTTTGTCGTTAAGTGCATTTTTAACCTTACCATCAACATCAGCTTTTATACCGAGAGCTTTCATATTTACATTTATCGGATATTCTCCGGTGGCAGAAAATAATGCGGATAATGAACCGAACATACCTTTGCCGTTAAACTCCATATCATTAAAAACAATATCCCAACTGATATTCATCGGACTGTTCATTCCTTCGGTGTTAAAGTCGAGATTTTTAATTTTCATTGTCAGTAATGAATTATCCGAATGTTTTAAATAATTAAAATCTCCTGATTTTACGGCAACCTCTTTAGCTACAAAATCAGAAAACATTTCCAAAACATTGGCATTTTCGGAAGCATTGGCATTTTTTATAAACCAACCGTTATTTTTTGCAACAACGGGCTGAGCTTTTTCAAAGTCCCAACTATTCTGCCCTTTTTTATTTGTTTCCAAATAAATTTGCGGTTGGTTTAAGATAGCCTTATCAATAACAATCTGTTTTGATAATAACGGCAACAAGGCAAACTTGAGCTCAACAGAAGAAACTTTCGCCATTTGCGGATTTTTTGCCCATGACGGATTTGCAAAAGATATATCATTAATGATTAGTGTAGGAACTAAAGATATACCTAATTCCGCATTTCCGTTTATGGATAGCTTACGTCCGGTTTGTTCATAAACGATTTTTTCGGCATAACTCTTATATTGATTTAAGTCAAAATTTTTCAGAAATACATAACCGCTAACGGCAATAATAATTATTAATGTAAAAATTATTCCGAAAAACCATTTAAAAAACTTCATTGTTTACTCCTTAAAACTTATACCTGCTGCTGAAAAGCTATCGCAAAAATGTTGCGGTAAAGATGCTTTGATTACCACCTTTTTATTATATATTGTTGATAAATCTATTTTGTAGGCATGGAGATGTAACTTATCGGCAAATAATTCGCATTTTATACGTTCACCACCGCCATAATACTTGTCATCTCCGATAATCGGACAACCTATATATTCCAAATGCACCCTGATTTGATGAGTTCTTCCGGTTAAAGGACTGGCTTCAACAAGTGCAAATTTTTGCCCTACATTATCTAATACTTTGTATAATGTTTTAGCGCTTTGCCCATCAGATACAACCTGCATTCTCTCACCTATTTTTTCAAGAGATGCTCTTATTTCTCCCTCTTCTTTTTTAGGGCAACCTTTTACCAAAGCCAAATATGTCTTAGGCAATTTATGTTCACGAAATGCTTTAGTCAACAAATCTGCCGTTTTACGGTTGCGAGCCAACAATAAAATACCGCTGGTATCTTTATCTATTCTGTGAACCAATCTCGGTCGTTCTTCTTTTTCAAAAATCAATGCATCCAACAATCCGTCAACATGAAAGCGGGTGTTTGTTCCGCCTTGGACAGCAAGGCCCGAAGGTTTATTGATTGCAATTATATTTTCATCTTTGAATATAACTAAACTTTGCATAAATTCTATTTCTTTAGGAAGCAAAGTCTTGCTTTTTTCCGGTTCAGCCTCATCATTTTTGAGCGGAGGGATGCGAATAATTTGTCCTGCTGCTAACTTTAGTGATGTTTCAGCTCGGCTACCATCTACT
>JAEIGA010020293.1_pt1 | contig 10131 bp, 15 predicted proteins | sample 9270691 | NCBI WGS metagenome assembly JAEIGA01 (sample SAMN17057246, study PRJNA624740) | gut metagenome | biome: biome; isolation source: fecal sample | host: Bos grunniens | place: China: Xizang | collected 2019
AAGATGCTGACGGATTCCGGATGCAAGGTCACACAGGTCATTCCGACGGCAGCGGAGGCTGTTGCAGCATATGCATCCTTCCGTCAGGCTGTGGATGACGGGACGATATGCCACAACGGGCAGAAGTCGCTCACACAGGCGGTCAGCAAGTGTGCGAAGCGCCTGATCGGAAGTAACGGTGCATTTGGCTTTAGATCCATTAATTCAGATGTAGACGTAACGCTCGTCGAGGGCGCTGCGCTTGCATATTGGCTCTGCTCAGTGAACAAGGAGCGGAGAAAACAAAGAATCGGTTATTAACGCGGGGATCTCCTCCGCGTTTTTAAGTACGTCATACCGGACGGCAAAAACGGGACAAAGGAGAGGAAAAATGGCAGATTTCAAGATCATCAACACACAGGAAGAATTTGACAACGCAATCAAGGACAGGCTCAGCAGAGCCGAGCAGAAAATCCGGGACGAGTTCAAAGGATGGACATCTCCGGACGATCTGAAAGAACTAAATTCAAAGCACGACAAGGAGATCGCTGATCTCAAGACGGCTCACTCCAAGGAATTGGAAAAGTACGCCGGCTATGACGAGAAGTTCACTCAGCAGGAATCCGAGATCAAGACTCTCAAGATCGGCGCACTCAAAGTCAAAATCGCGAACGAGAAAAAGCTCCCGTTCGATGCTGTCGAGTTCTTACAAGGTGACGATGAAAAGGCAATTACCGAAAGCGCGGAAAGGCTCTCGAAGCTGGCCGGCGCAAGCCATCAGATTGGCATCACTCGAAATACTGAGAATGCATCTGGTGCGAAGAACCAGGTGTGGCGAGAGCTCGCATCCGCACTGCCTGGACATAACAACAATTAGAAAGGAGCCAACAAATGGCAAACGTACTTACTAAAGGAACAAGTCTCCCGACACAGATCGTGGAGGAAATCTTCAACGCAGTCCGCGGTGAGTCTGCACTTGCAAAACTCTCCCCGAACCGTCCTATTCCGTTCAACGGAATCACAGAAATGGTATTTACAATGGACCACGAAGCATCTATCGTCGGCGAGAACGGCGCGAAGGTAAACGGCGGTGCAGCATTCACACCCGTTACGATCCGTCCTTACAAATTCGAATACGGCGTAAGAGTTTCCGACGAATTCCTCTATGGAACAGAAGAATACAGAATGGACGTTCTCCGTACATTCGCTGAAGGCGCAGCGCGCAAGTTCGCTCGCGCTCTCGATATCGGCGCTCTGCACGGTCTGAACCCGTACAGCTCTTCCGCTTCCGCAGTAATCGGAACAAACAACTTCGACAGCGCGATCACAACAAACCTCGTACTGTATGATGGATCCGCTCCGGATGACAACATTGACCTGGCGCTTTCCAAGGTTGACGTTGCAAACGGTATCGCTATGGATGGAACCATGCGTACAGCAATCAGCGCTCTGAAGGTCAACGGCGCTCGTAAGTATCCGGAATTCGCATTCGGCGCAACACCTGCACAGATGGGCGATATGACTCTGGCAGTCAATCCTACAGTCGGCATTGGCGCAGTCAACCATGCTTATCTTGGTGACTGGTCCGGTTTCCGTTGGGGCTATGCAAAGGATATTCCGCTTGAGGTTATCGAATACGGCAACCCTGACAACGATGCAGATGCTGGCGACCTGAAGGGACACAACCAGGTGTATCTCCGTGCCGAAGCTTATCTCGGCTGGGCAATCCTGGCTCCGAGCTTCTTCTCTGCCATCGGCGCAACAGGCGCGACTGAGTAAGGGATTTAGATTATGAAGTATGCGGTCTACACAGGCACACGTAACCTCTACGGAGGCATGACAACAGCGGCGAAGTCACTGATTGCTAACAGCTCAGTAGACCGCGTCTTTTTTTTGATAGAAGACCGGGAGTTTCCTGAAGAGCTCCCGGATCTTATTGAGACCATTGACGTATCAAAGCAGACAATATTCCCGTCCTGGAGTATCAACGCCAATACACCGTTTACCTACATGGCGATGATTCGGGTCTGCTATACGAAGTTCCTTCCGGCAGAGGTAGATAAGATTCTCCAGCTGGACGTTGACACGATATGTGTCGACAACGTGGACGCCGTATGGGATACAGACCTCGGTGACGGCTGGGCGGCGATGGTCGAGGAGAAGCTGAGCAGATACAAGCCGTACGGGCCGTATTACTGCAATGCCGGCGTAACGCTTCTGGATCTGGACAAGATCCGAGAGACACATGCCGACGATAAAATGATCCGGTTCCTGAATGAGCAGAGGGCTCAGTATATCGACCAGGACGCGATGAATATGTTCACCAAGATCGCGCCGATGGAACTCAGATTCAATGAATGCTTCGTCACAGGTTACAGCGAAGAACCTGCGATCGTACATTATGCCGGTGTCAAGGACTGGCAGACATCCACAAGATGCCCGCGCCGCGAGTATATCAAGAAATACCGTGAGATGACCTGGGATGAGGTGCTCAAGAACCACAAAAAGAAAACGAGGAAAAAATGAAGATACTGATTGCAGTTCCGACTTACGAGAACATTTATCCGGATACGTTCAAATCAATCTATGACCTGGACAAGTGCGGGCATGAAGTCCTTTTTGAGTTCGTTCGCGGATATGATGTCGCCACAGCCAGAAACAGGATCGCACAGAAAGCGATGGATCTAGGAACAGACTATGTACTGATGGTCGACAATGATGTGACGCTCCCGAAGGATGCACTTGCCAATCTTCTGGAAGATCCTAAACCGGTATGCCTTGGATTCTATGCACATAGAGACAAGGACGGTGTCTACAGGGGTAGAACATGCATCTGCAAGCTGACAGACGAGAATGGAAAGGCTTATTTCAACTATCCGCTCGAATCCGAGTATTCAGCCCAGGAACTGAAAGAGATGGCAAAAGCCGGTCAGAAGAAGATTCTGGTCCATGGCGGCGGCATGGGATGCGCACTGATTAAAACGGATGTTTTCCGTGTTTTGTGGTATCCCTGGTACGACTGGATAAACTACGCAGACGAGGCCAGGAACATGCTTTCGGAAGATCTTTATTTCTGCGAAAACTGCAGACGGTTCAATATTCCGATCTACGCGGATACAAGAGCCGGCTGCGGGCACATGCTTCGGCGTAATCAATGGCCGGAATAGAAAGGAGGATGCTATGGCAGCATATGCGACTGTTAGCGATGTGACGACTCTGTTCAGAGCACTCACAAACGAAGAGCAGGCAAAAGCGACAGCACTGCTGGATATCATATCCGACGAGCTGAGATATCGTGCACGGATCTCCGGCAGGGATCTCGACGAAATGATTGCATCCGGATGGACTCCGGCAAGTGTGGCCAAGGAGGTCACGGTATCGGCTGTGATCCGAGTGCTCCGCCAGGATACATCCGGTGAACCGATGACACAGGAATCACAGTCTGGTCTGGGATATTCGTGGTCAGGGACGTATGCAGTTCCAGGAGGCGGAATCGGAAACGCGATCCTGCCGTCAGATCTGAAGCGTCTCGGCCTGAAGCGCCAGCGGATGGGGGTGATCGATTTTTATGATCCACGGAACAACTGTCCGTCTGTATAACAAGACGCAGACTGGGACGGATGGATTCAATAATCCGATCTATTCGACGACATACGAAGACGTACCAGACGTTCTGGTCGGCGAACCGTCTGACGCAGATCACACGTCCGATTTCGATCTGCAGGGGGCATCGATTGCCTACGTTCTCGGAATTCCGAAAGGTGATACACATGTTTGGCAGGATCAGATTGTCGAGTTTTTCGGAGAAAAATTCATGTGCGTAGGAATTCCGGTCACAGGCATCGAAGCGAACATACCGCTTCGGTGGCATAAGAAAGTCAGGGTGATCCGCTATGAGTGACGTGCGGATCGTGCTCAATTCTGCTGGTATCCAGGAGCTGCTGAAGTCTCAGGAGATCCAGCAGGCGGTCGATGAGGTGTGTCAGCGGATCGCAGGCAATGCCGGTCCGGAGTATGGGCATAACGTGCAGATCGGTAAGCGCAGAGCTGTCGGTAGAGTCTACACGGCAACGAAAAATGCCATGAAGGACAATTACGAAAACAACACGCTCCTCAAGGCTCTGCATGGGTGAATCACATGACAATCGAAGAAAGAATCATTTCATATCTGAATGGCGCACTGGATGAGATCCAGGCATATGGCGAGAAACCAACAAACAAGAATCCGGACGGAAATCTGTTTGTGGTTGTCGAAAAAACCGGAGTACAGCGGAACGATATGCTGTATACGTCAACAGTCGCTGTCCAGTCATACGCGCCGACGTTATATCAGGCTGCTGATCTGGACGAGGACGTCCGGGCGGTCATGTTTGCGCTCCCGGATAATCTGTCCGAAGTTTCCGGCATCCGCCTGATCGGCGGAGGCAATTTCACAGATCCGTCGACCAGACAGCCGAGATATCAGTCGGTTTTTGATGTTCATCACTATTGATGATAGGGAGATGTAAATGGCAACAGTAAGCAATGTAGCAGCCGGAAAGCCGGCGATCGGCGGTGCGATTTCCGTTGCACCACTTGGAACGACTCTCCCGACGGACGCATCTACTGCACTGTCGGGATTCACAAATCTTGGGTATGTATCCGCTGAAGGTCTGACAAAAACACAGGCCAGAGAAACAGCCGAGATCAAAGCCTGGGGCGGTGACGTGGTCATGATGCCTCAGTCCGGATTCAAAGAAACGATTAAGTTCAAACTGATCGAATATCTGAACGTAGCAGTTAAGAAGGTCGCCCTGGGTGATGCAAACGTCTCCGGTGCGATCGATACCGGGATTACAGCATTAGTCAACTCCAAGGAACTTGAAGAACACGTCTATGTCATTGACACAATCGTGCACGGTGCACTTGAGAGAACAGTCATCCCGTGCGGTAAAGTCACCGAAGTTGGTGATATTGTCTACGTTGACAATGACGTTATTGGCTATCCGATCACCATTACCGCTTTGCCGGATACTTATGGACAGGCATCCTATGAGTACACCATCAAGGTGACCGGAGCAACAGGGGCGACTGAATAATGATTAAAGACAGGACGGAGTCAGGTTTCGAGTATGAGATCGATGAGCGGAGGCTTTCATCAATGAAAGTCCTCCGGAAGATCTCCGATGTTGAGACCAGTGTTGCAGAGCTTCCTAATCTCTGCATCATGATTTTCGGTGAGGAACAGTACGACAGATACATTGAACATCTTGAGCAGACATGCGGATTCGATGACGCGACTGTCGCTACATCTGACATCATCGGCATTTTTAAATCACACAGAAAAAACTCCTGATCCTGGCCGGCATGTTGGCAACCGACCAGGACGCATTGCTGTGTGACCTGGCCGAGACGTATCACATATACGACATGGAGTCGCTCCCGCTTGAAACGGTGGCGACTCTCGCCGTCGGCCTGAGGCCTGGCAGCAGAATCAAAATGAAAATGTCCGGTGCGAAAGCGCCGGATGAATTGCTTTTATTGGCGCATATTGTTGACCGTTTAGGTTTGCTTGTTTGGCAAAACACGAAAGACGGACAGCGCGGTATCAACCGGCCTGCGTCAATCGTGGATCTGATCAACGGATCAGACAACAAGGATCAGATAATAACAGATTCCTACGCGACTCCGGAGGACTTCTGGGAAGCCAGGAATCTGATCATACAGAAAGGAGGCCGATGATATGCCTGATGTAGCAACCGCTTATGTGCAAGTGGTCCCGACAACCAAAGGCATAAAGGAAGCCCTGACGAACGAGATCAGCGGTTCCGGAGATACCGGTGGCGCGCAGATCGGGGCAAAAATCAAGAAGGCGCTTGTTGTGGCTGGCATCGGTACTGCAGTTGGCGGTGCGATCAAGTCAGCCATCTCCGGCATCGGCAGTCTTGCCGAGTACGGTGACAATATCGACAAGCTTAGCCAGAAGATGGGACTCTCAGCAGAAGCCTATCAGGAATGGGACGCAGTTATGCAGCATTCCGGTACGAGCATGGAGTCGATGAAGTCATCCATGAAGACACTGGCGAACGCTGCCGAAGGTGGTAACAAGGCCTTTGAAGCAATCGGACTGACTCTGGAAGAGGTCGGCAACATGTCCCAGCAGGAACTGTTCGAGGCAACAATCGCAGGACTTCAGGGTGTTGAAGACAGCACTCAGAGAACATACTTAGCCGGGCAGCTGCTCGGAAAAGGTGCGACAGAACTCGGTGCTCTGCTGAATACATCCGCAGAGGACACGCAGGCCATGCGTGACCGGGTGCACGAACTGGGTGGAGTAATGTCCGACGATGCAGTTAAAGCAGCTGCAGCATACCAGGATGCGCTCCAGGATATGCAGACGGCTGTGTCAGGTCTCGGGCGCGGAATGCTGGCGGAATTCCTGCCTGCTGCGACGCAGATCATGGACGGCATCACTATGATCTTCTCCGGAGACAGCGGACAGGGCGTGGCTATGATCTCGGACGCAATCATCTCGATCGGTACAAAGATCGGGGACGCGATTCCCGGGATCGTATCAGTTGCCGGGGATCTGATTGTCCAGCTCGGCGGAGCCATCATCGACCATCTGCCGGATATTCTCGAGGCTGGTCTTAAAATCGGCGGGGAATTGCTGAAGGGACTGGTTGACGCAATTCCGGACATTTTGGCTAAGATCCCGGAAATATTGAAACAGTTAGCCGCCAAATTCCTGGAATACGACTGGAAAGGTCTTGGATCTGACATTCTCGCCGGTATTGGTGCCGGTATCAGTTCGGCTGTGTCTTCACTGGTAGAAACAGCGAAGTCCGCAGTCGGCGGATTTGTCGATGGTATTAAGAAGAAATTCGAGATCGGATCTCCGTCAAAACTGATGGCGAGAGAAGTCGGTCAGTACATCCCTGCAGGCATCGCGCAGGGGATCCTGGATAATGCCGGGATCATCACGGATGCGATGTCAGATCTGACTGATATGTCTATCACAGCCAACGTGAACGGCTACAGACCCGGTTCCACATATAATCAGGGTGAAGCAATGGCAAAAGCTCTGTCCCGTTCTGAGAATGTGACAGTTAATGTTGTCCTCCAGGGGGATGCTGCAAAGATGTTCAAAGTGGTTGACACACAGAATACACGCAGAACAAAAGCAACGAACTATAACCAGTTAGCGTGGCAGAGGTGATCTATGCCTTCTTTAATTTTCTTTAAAATTGGAAATACAGATCTGACTCCGAATCTCGACTATCAGAACTATAAAATGAATAAGGATTCGGTCTATGAAACGTGGAAAGACGGAAACGGAGTCGACCATCGCGTCCAGTACCGGACAAGGATCTCCGGAGAATTCCATTTGGGATTTCTTACGGATGCAGCTCTGGCATCGTTCCAGGCGCTCCTGACATCGTCCATCACAGCGGACGGCTATTATTCCGTGACCGGCTATATTAACAACACTGGCGCCTCTGAGACGTTTTACGCTTACATCGATACATCCGACGTATCGAAGTGGGATCTTGTCAACGGCCGGCGCTGGCACGATGTGACCGTCCGAGTCGCTGAGAGGTGAATATGCTGACGATTCCTGCAGAGGTTAAAGGCCTGTTCAAGGTCGACGGTGTATTTCATAATTTTCATGTTCATTTTCCGGGCGGTGAGGCTACAGATATTAATAACTCTCAGATCGTATTCGAGTCGCCTAAATTCACGGAGTCGATCTGCAGTCAGAAATACCTTAAATTCGGACTGACTGAGGCTCCACAGATTAATTTCGATGCTGCCAACGTTCCGAATGTCAGAGGTACGGTCATGTTTTGCGCGTATGAGATTGACGTCACAGCACTCGGAAACGCATGGATCTCCAACCATCAGCCTTCCGGAACGGAGGCCTGGCTCGACCCGCAGCTGGTGACACTGCCGAACGGGTCGAGCGGATACAGAGTGCCGATAGGACTTTTTGTGGTCGACACTTGCCCCAGAAATCATGAACTGGAGCCGAAAAGATCGATTTCAGCATACGGAAAGACTCTGAGCCAGAATATAGATTTTTCCCGTTTTGAACAGTTCAGACAGCAGGCGAAATATCCGAAGCAGTCTGTTAAATTCAATGTCTCTGACTTCGTATGCACCGCTCTGAACAAAGCTCTACCGGGATATACAGAATCTGAACTGCCTATCACCGGGACTCCGTCAGCTACCGGCGCGGATCAGACATTATTATCTGATGGAACAAACGCCTATACGCTCACGGTTAAGAGTGAAAGCCGTAATCAGATTTCAGGCTCAACACTGGCGAGTTCAGGAGCTGATTTTTTTAAGGTCACCTACACGAAAGTGGATTATGATCAAATGATCTCGGATCTGACCGACCAAATGACAGCACTAGGAATCAAGGGCACATACAGCGGATATCCGGATACAGGACTCAACCCGATGCCGATCAGGGAGATCCTTAAACGGCAGATGACAGCCAGGAACATGGCTGCAGCATTTGAGTGGAGATACAGTCAGGCTTATGGCTATGAAATATTCCTGCCGGAAAGCGGGGATTTATTCTCGATGAGAGACATCCAGGAGCCGCTGTATACACCCCTTAATCTGTCAACAAAGTGTACAGTCGCGCTTTATTCCGGATCAGGAACCAGCAATCTGATCTGGACCGGAACATATGACACGATCTCAAATCCTCATATCTACAAATATACGAAAAGTAATCGGTCTGAACTGGATACAATATCAGTCGCATTCGGCAATACAGCGAAGTTTTCGACAAGCTATGGAGTGCAGTACACATTCATTGATGCATATGACATCGGCTCAATCCTTAACGGATATCTTGAACTGCAGGCGCTTTTCGGGCGTACAGGGAGGGATGGATTGCTCGAGATTATGCATCTTTCAGATGGTGCAACGGAAACCATACAGCGAAGTCAGTACAGATCTGTTTGGTGGGAAGATGATTCCGTCAGCCCGATTGGTACAGTTCGATATGCGTTTAAAGGTAATCGGAACGGAGAAATCACGGAATATCAATTCGGCGAGGGTCTGTCAATCTACGACATGACCGACAACTATGTGCTGGACAATATTCTAAATGGAACTGATGTGATCATACAGAAAATCCTGGATGAGTCATTCATACCGAATCTGTCAGATGTTCAGTTTATCCCGGCAGAGATCGACATGCAGGCTCTTCCGTATTTGCAGGCGGGTGATTATGTTGAGGCTGTCCTGGAAGACGGAACGACGATCACCACAGTCGTACTGCAGAGGACGATCAGCGGTCTGCAGATGCTGCAGGATGAACTCCAGTCATCTGGCGGGGAAGTATTCGAGAGGTACGAATGATGGCAACGATCAGTGAGATGTATGGAAATGGCCGGACTAAGTCCGGCACGGTCGAAGATATCACAAGTGAATTCGTCTCATCCAGTTCAAGGGTAGAGGTTGAAAACGCAGTCCGATCAGGAAATGTTGTAACAATACGATTCAGAGTATCTAGATCATCACAGATTGCATCAGGTGGCTCGGTGACAGCTACTATAACAAGTCCGCATCTGCCAGCAATAACGGCATCAGGATGCGGACAATCTGGATCATCAGCAATCATAATCACACTCACAGATGGGGGAGAGTTCACATTGAGGAATGCTTCCGAATCTGCTATATCAGCATCATCTGGCAACTATGTGCGAGCTGGAATCACATATGTAGCCGGGTAGGAGGACAGATAATGAGAATATTAAATGCCATGAACTGTTTCCCGATTAATATCGGTCATAGAGGCGAGAACGGCGTCACACAGATCCGTTTCCAGATCCCGTCCGATCTGCTGACGTGGTCATATACCGTATACGTGCGCAGACCCGGAGAAGTTGATTCATATCCGGCTGCGAACATTGCCAGACAGGACGGATCTATTGTTTGGACTGTTTCAGATGTCGATACAGGTAATGCCGGCAAAGGTGAAGTACAGATCAGATACACATCTGGCACAAACAAAGAGAAAACGATGGTCTATCCGACATTTACGGATAAATCCATCGACATGTCACCCGGTGACATTCCAGACGCATATGAGACATGGCTGGATGCTCTGACGGAGCTGGCTGAGGAGACGCACACCAACGCAGAAAGCGC
>JAEIGA010020294.1_pt1 | contig 10131 bp, 7 predicted proteins | sample 9270691 | NCBI WGS metagenome assembly JAEIGA01 (sample SAMN17057246, study PRJNA624740) | gut metagenome | biome: biome; isolation source: fecal sample | host: Bos grunniens | place: China: Xizang | collected 2019
TTATGATAAAGAAATCCTCGACCGTTACAACCGAGGCGAGTTCTTTTCACAGGACAGCATACAGCAGAACGAGGAACTCATCTACAAGACAAAGAAAGGACGCACGGTATACGGCGGTGGCGGCATTACACCCGACATTTTCGTTTCGAGCGACACCACCGATGTGACACCATACTGCAACGAGGTATTCTCACGTGGCCTGATTTCGCAGTTTACGCTCAAATTCAGCAACAACAACCGCCACAACCTAACAGACTACCGGAGCTATGAGACACTCACAGCACACCTTGAAGAGATGAACCTGTTCAACAACTTTGTCAAATATGCAACAGACAAAGGCGTAAAAGCAAGTAAAGAGGAGATACAAAAGTCGGAAAAGATATTGAAACGTTCACTCTATTCAAATGTAACATACCAATTGCTCGGAATGCGTGAACACGTCAAATTCATAAATCTTGAAGATGCCACAGTACTCAAGGCCATTGAAGTACTTGAGAGTGGCGAAGCGTTCCCCTAAAAGCGAAGAAATGCTGTCCAGACACCACAAAATATCAAAACTGCATTTCGCTTTAAAATAAAAGTTGTATCTTCGCAAACAGAAACACTCGTTGCGGTAGTAGCTCAGTTGGTAGAGCATTGGCTTCCCAAGCCAAGGGTCGCGGGTTCGAGCCCCGTTTACCGCTCCTAAAGAAGTAATGGTCGCCATACACATGGTGACCATTAGTTTTTTAGGAATATACAAAGAGAACCCGCGACCCTATTAAACAAGGAAAAGCGCTGCTTGCAGCGCGGGTTCTTTCTATGCTTGCTATGAAAGCGGCAAGCCTATTACGAGCCCCGATTTTCAAAAGATTTGATTTACAACATATCACACCAATAGTTTACAAAACAACTTTTTGTGCAAAACAGATTGGAGGTTTTTGTATGTATTCTTCCATGTAGTCTGTATCTAGTACTATTAAACCAACACTGCAAGAATTTGCTGTTTGCAATACTATGTGTAGAAATTTTTACTACTTTTGCAAATGTTAACAGAGAGGTTCTGGGGGAATACAGACCATAACTTTTTTACCCCCATAGAGAGTTCGTATGACAGGATTATAGATAAAAAAGTAATAACATCTGTAGATTAAAGACTATGAACAAAAGAGTATTTCTTAATTTGGCATCTCTCATCTTTGCTGTGATGACCTTCACTATGTGCAAGGAGCAGCCGATAGCAACACCATCAACACCAGAGGAGGCATTGGCCGAGCTGATTGCCGGAAATGAGCGTTATGTAAATGAAAAGAGTATCCATCCGCACGGGGATGTGGATAGAGTTAAGGACACCGCTCCTCACCAGGCCCCATTTGCAGCTGTGGTAGGCTGTTCAGACTCGCGTGTGCCTGTGGAATTGCTTTTCGACCAGGGAATCGGTGACATATTCGTCATCCGCACAGCCGGAAACAACGTCAACAGCGAGATGGTTATGGGAAGTATAGATTATGCAATTGAGCATCTTGGAGTGAAAATCCTGCTTGTACTCGGCCACGGTTCTTGCGGTGGAGTAACAGGTGCCATTTCCGACGGAGAGGAAGAACACGGAAACATTGGACACCTACTAGGTACCATACGCAATGACGTGAGTGACTATGTAGGCAAGACTGAGTGTCTTGACGCTGCAATACGTCATCACACACAGGTTCAGGTTGAACGCATCATTGCTTATCCTCATGTAGCAGAGAAAATTGCGAACGGTGAATTGCTTGTAAAGAAAGCCTACTACGATGTAAATACAGGCAAGGTAACATATTGAAGATAAAAACAGGAATTCCAATTATACCGAAAACCTATCAATAAAAAGATAAGCAACTCCGGCTGAAGTTGCTTATCTTTTTTAACTGATTATATCCAATCAGCACATTCTGTCCCTGTAATCCTCGTATCCATAGACCTTGAACATTTCAAGCTCGCCATCGGCGCGCAACAGTGCAATGCTAGGGTGCGATATTCCGTTGAACATATTGGTCTTTACCGTTGTATAGTGTATCATATCCTCGAACACCACTCTATCACCAATCTTTAGCGGCTGTGGGAATTTCCAGCTTCCCATATAATCACCACTCAAGCAACTGTTTCCGCCAAGACGGTATATATTATCCTCGAATGGAGCGCCCTTTACGGCATCGGGCTCAAGCGATTCGGCACCTGTTACCACAGGCTGATAAGGCATCTCGAGACAATCGGGCATGTGACAGGTGAAACTCACGTTCAGTATTGCGGTGCGTATACCGCGGCTCTCCACAATATCCACAACCTGCGACACAAGTGAGCCAGTCTGCCAAGCAAATGCAGAGCCTGGTTCCAATATCACCTGCAGATTGGGATAACGGTCACGAAGCCCCTTGAGCAAACCGATGAGATGCTCTACATCGTAGTCCTTGCGTGTCATCAGGTGTCCACCACCCAGGTTCAGCCACTTCACCTTCGGGAGCCACTTGCCGAATTTCTCCTCAATATGCACCAGTGTATTCTCCAGGGCATAGGAACTTGACTCACAGTGGCAATGGCAATGGAAGCCCTCTATACCCGCAGGCAGCTCTTCGGGCAACAGGTCGGCTGTAACGCCAAAACGGCTACCGGGAGCGCAAGGGTTGTAGAGTTCCGTTTCAATCTCGGAATATTCGGGGTTGATGCGTATTCCGCACGAAATGGCGTAATCTGCATCCTTTGTCAATGGATAGAAACGCTCATACTGCGAGAGCGAATTGAACGAGATATGGCTGCTGCAACGCATCATCTCGTCAAACTCCTCGGCTGTGTATGCAGGCGAAAAAGCGTGTGCCCTGCTGCCGAACTCCTCAAAAGCAAGACGTGCCTCGTGTATGGAACTTGCAGTCACGGAATTAATATACTCGCGGAAGATTGGAAAGCTCTTCCACAAGGCAAAAGCCTTGAATGCCAGAATGATTTCAACCCCGGCCTCACGCGCCACGCGGCTAATGAGTTCCAAATTACGGCGCAACAGCACCTCCTCCATCACATAACAGGGTGACGGCACTTTGTTTATCATCTCTTTGTCCATTATCCTATAATTTTCAGTTTAGCGAATTTGAGCAGCAGTGTCTTCACTCCTGCGTTCTGGAATTTTATCGTAGCCTTTGCATTCTCGCCGACGCCCTCGGTAGCCTGCACCTCACCCACGCCAAAACGGTCGTGCTGCACTATAGCGCCCTGTCTTATTCCCGGCTGCGCACTGCCCGCAGAGCCCTGGCTGTAACGCTGTACATCGGAAACACGATAGAGGTTTGCAGGGCGCTGAACAGGAGTTGTTTGAGACGGTACACCAACAGGGCGTGCCACCTGTCCGCCACCTCTTTGCTGCTCTGCCGAACGGCCATATGTAGAAGTGCCGGCTGCGGTGCGGCCAAATTGCGGCCTGCCGCTCTCTTCCTGCCCATAGCCATAGGCCGAGCGCCTTCCAAAGTTGGTGTTGGTACCACCGAACATTCCACCGGAGCGGAACGGCTGTTGCTGCTGACGTTGCTGCACTACACCACCATTGGGCAGAACCATGAATGCAGGGTCTATCTCTTTTATGAAGCAGCTGGGTTCACAGAACCCGAACTGTCCATACTTGTAACGGCTCTTTGCATATGAGAGGATACAGTGGTCCTTTGCACGCGTAATGGCCACATAAAGCAGACGGCGTTCCTCCTCCATCTCACGCAACGATTCGCGTGCGCTTGCATTGGGGAATAGTTCCTCCTCGAGACCAACGATGAACACAGCAGGGAATTCCAATCCCTTTGCCGAGTGTACCGTCATCAATGTTATGCGTTCTCCATCACCGGTATCCTCATTCTCGAGGTCGGACATAAGCGATACCTCGGACAGGAAATCGGGAAGGCTGTTATTTGCATTACCCTCCTCTAGATGCATATCCACAAAATCCTCTACGGCCGCCATAAGAGCCTCGAGATTCTCCTGGCGCGACTTACCCTCGACACTCATGTCGCGGTAGAGTTCTTCGCGTATGCCACTCTCCTTCACCACAACGCGCGCCACCTCAATGGCACTCTTTTCGGCAGCAAGGAGCGCAAAGCCGGTTATCATACCGGCAAAGGCCGTCAACTTTGCAAGTGCGCCCTTATTCAGGTCGACACCATAGGCCAAAGGGTCCGAAAGCACCTGCCACAGGCTCAAACCACGCTCCATAGCGGCATCCTTGACCTTTTGTATTGTCTTGTCACCTATTCCACGTGCCGGATAGTTTATTATGCGTTTGAAGGCCTCTTCATCGTTCCTGTTACATATGAGACGAAAATAGGCAATCACATCCTTCACCTCCTTGCGCTGATAGAACGAAAGGCCACCGAATATACGATAAGGGAATCCACGACGCCTGAAAGCCTCCTCAAACACACGCGACTGGGCATTGGTGCGGTAAAGGATGGCAAAATCACCGAAGCCCAACCCCTGACGACGGCGCAGTTCGGCAATCTTGTTGGCAACAATCTCCACCTCCTCCAGATCGGAGTATGCAGGATATAGTTCGAGCGGCGTTCCCTCGCCACGCTCTGAATAGACATTCTTCTTTATCTGTTGGCTGTTCTTTGCTATAAGGCTGTTGGCCGCATTCACAATCATCCTTGTAGAACGGTAATTCTGCTCGAGCTTGAAGATTTCGGCACCGCCGTAACGTTCGGTAAAACCCAATATATTGCCAATGTTGGCACCGCGGAACGAATATATGCTCTGTGCATCGTCACCCACTACGCACACCGCCTTGCGTTCCTGTGTCAATTGCCACACAATGCAGGCCTGCACGTAGTTGGTATCCTGGAACTCATCGACAAGCACATAACGGAAACGTTCCACATACTGACGTCGCACATCGGAGAAATCCTTGAAAAGACGATAGGTATTCACCAGCAAATCATCAAAATCCATTGCATTTGCCAGACGGCAACGCTCGGCATACCTATTATATATCTCATATACCGCCGGGATGCGGGCTCTCTTGTCGTCACCGCGCAGCCCCTGGTCATTCTCATAGTCCGATGGTGATATGAGGCTGCTCTTTGCCGATGAAATGCGCTCGGCAATGGCATTCGGTTTGTACACCTTGTCATCGAGCTGCATATCCTTTATTATACTCTTGACAAGGCTGCGCGAATCGCTTTGGTCATAGATAGTAAACTGCGGGTCGTAACCTATGTGGTGTGCCTCGCGGCGCAGTATCTTTGAAAAGACAGAGTGGAATGTACCCATCCACAACATAGATGCTGCCCTTGAACCCACACGTGCAGCAATACGCTCCTTCATCTCATTTGCTGCCTTGTTGGTAAAGGTGAGCGCAAGTATGGACCAGGGGTCGTAGCCGTTTTCGAGCAGATAGGCAATCTTGTATGTAAGCACACGGGTCTTGCCCGAACCGGCACCGGCTATCACCAGCGAAGGCCCGTCGAGATAACGCACGGCATCGAGTTGTGCCCCGTTCAGTTCATCCTCGTAATTTATCATTCTCCAAAATGTGTTTTACCAGATAAGGCACCCGCACGATGAGCGCCAATAATTTGCGAAGATATGCAAAAAAAGGCACAATAGCGAACATCGCAACAAAAACCTTGTTTACATTTTATATCCAAACAATAAATATCATGAGTACATACACCAAAGCATCCCGCACAGGCTTTCAGATGCCACAGCTTACCTACCCCACCGGAGCGTTGGCGCCCGTCATAAGCCAAGCCACAATCGAATGCCACTACGGCAAACACCTGCAAGCCTATGTCGACAACCTGAACAAGCTTGTCACAGACACCGAGTACGAGGAGTACACCCTGCGCGAAATAGTGGAACAGGCACCACCGGGCCCGCTATTCAACAATGCCGGGCAAGTACTCAACCACTCGCTCTACTTTGAGCAGTTCACGCCCGCAGCACCGGGCAACAACCGCCCCACCGGTAACCTCAAGGAGTTCATACATTTTGACTTCGGCAACTTCGACAATCTCAAGAAGAAGATGGAACAGGCTGCCGCATCACTCTTTGGCAGCGGTTGGGTGTGGCTTGCGCAGGAGGACAATGGCAAGCTCTCAATCATAAGCTGTTACAATGGCGACACTCCCATGCGCCGCCACATGACCGCACTTTACGGCATTGACGTGTGGGAACACGCCTATTACCTCGACTATCAGAACCGTCGGGCCGAGCATGTAAAAAAGCTTTGGGAGATTGTCGATTGGGAAGTCATCGAGAGCAGACTGGAGATATGACAAAAAGGACAGGCAGCGCCGAAGCTTCGGCGCTGCCTGTCCTTTTTGTCATCCTGTCGCAACAGAGGATTACTTTGCTTCCTTGATCAAATACACAATCACCGGCAAGTGGTCGCTGTAACCATTGAGCCACACACCACCCGCGTGGGTGCGCTTGGTATTTCCCTTGTAACGTCCCTCTTGCTGGAACATATAGTTGCGGGAGAATATCTCGGTTTTGTAGAGTTTCAAAGTGGTACGGTCGGCACCAATGAGATTGCCGCTCAACACAACCTGGTCAAAGAGATTCCACTTGCCCTTGTACTTGAGAGTACCCATGCCTTTCTTGCGAAGGATGTTCCACCAGGGGTTGTACAGGTCGTGCGATGCCTGTATCTCCTCCTTTTCGCGCAAGGCACCCAGGCAGGTCTTCATGCTCTTATCATCGGGGTCGTCATTCATATCACCCATGATGAGTACTTTGGTATCAGGCATCTGGGCCATGATAGAATCCTTCAACTGTCGCACCAGGACACCCGCACGTTCGCGCGCCGGAGATTTGGCATAACGCGAAGGCCAGTGATTGACAATGATGTGTACCGTCTCGCCACCCATATCACCGCTCACGATAAGGAATCCGCGTGTCTTGTATGTTGTGTCATTATCCTCGGTTGTATAAGGAGCCAGCTTTGCATTGATTGGCTTGAAGAGCTTGGGATTGTAGAGCAATGCACAATCCACACCACGCCTGTCGGGGCCTTCGATGTGTACAAAATCCCAACCGCGCGGAGCAAGCACCTCGTGCTTCACAAGATCCTCGAGAACGCGGGAGTTCTCAATTTCGGATACACCGACAGCAGCCATACCCACAGGAAGCACATCGGTTCCCATCTCGTTCAGCACCGTTGCCATATTCTTGAGTTTGTTGGTATACTTCAGAGTACCCCACTTGTTCACTCCATCGGGCAGGAACTCATAATCGTTCTTTCCCTTGTCGTGGATTGTATCGAACAGATTCTCAAGATTGTAGAAGCCCACGCTGTAGACCTCATACTTTTTCTGGGCATTGACCTGCGCCGTGAACAGGAGCGCAAACAGCACAACCAGAGCCGACAGGCATTTGTTTTTTCTCATTATGGTCTTTATTTTTATTTGAATTTCTTACTGCGGGTAAAATTAATATAATTTATTGGAAAAATTGTTTTGTTTTTATCAATTTTACAATTACTTTCGCACTCCGCACAAAAAGGAGTGCAGCCTTTCTCGCATTGAGAGAGGTTGTTTTTGATTTTCCCGGGACACACCGGTCATTACAGAACCAAGAAACAACAAACTAAAGAAATACAACTATGGCACAAATGAATTTTGGCGGCGTTATCGAGAACGTCGTGACACGCGAAGAATATCCATTGGCAAAAGCTTTGGAGACATTGAAGGACGAGACAATTGCAGTCATCGGCTACGGAGTGCAAGGCCCCGGACAGTCACTTAACCTGAGGGACAACGGTTTCAACGTAATCGTTGGACAGAGAAAGGACTCAAAGAGTTGGGACAAGGCAGTTGCCGACGGTTGGGTTCCCGGAGAAAACCTCTTTGACATTGAGGAGGCTTGCGAAAAGGCTACAATCATAGAGTATCTGCTTTCGGATGCAGGACAGATTTCCGTATGGCCCACAGTGAAGAAACACCTCACTCCCGGCAAGGCACTCTATTTCTCACACGGTTTCGGTATCACATACAAGGAGCGCACCGGCATTGTACCCCCTGCCGATGTAGACGTAATCCTTGTTGCTCCAAAGGGTTCGGGCACATCGTTGCGCCGCATGTTCCTGCAAGGACGCGGCTTGAACTCCAGCTATGCCATTTTCCAGGACGCGACAGGCCGCGCTTGGGAGCGTGTGATAGCACTTGGCATTGGCGTGGGCTCGGGTTATCTCTTTGAGACCACTTTCAAGCGCGAGGTATATTCCGACCTCACAGGTGAGCGTGGTACGCTCATGGGTGCCATACAGGGTATCTTTGCAGCACAGTATGAGATTCTGCGCCAGAACGGCCACACACCGTCAGAGGCATTCAACGAGACAGTCGAAGAACTTTCACAGAGTCTTATGCCGCTTATTTCAGAGAATGGCATGGACTGGATGTATGCCAACTGTTCTACAACAGCACAGCGCGGTGCGCTCGACTGGTGGAAGAAGTTCCGCGATGCCACCATGCCGGTGTTCAAGGAGCTTTATGACGAGGTTGCCTGCGGTAACGAGGCACAGCGTAGCATAGACACCAACTCGCAGCCCGACTACCGTCAGAAGCTCGAGGAGGAATTGCGCGAGATGCGTGAGACCGAGATGTGGCAGGCCGGAGCTGTGGTACGCAAGCTCCGCCCTGAGAACAACTGATGGACAAATGAGCAATAAATTGAAAATGCCCGGCGATTTTTTCGCCGGGCATTTTCAATTTATTGCAGTCTTGGTCTAAAAAATATTTATATTTTTTCACACATATCCACTTTTTTTCACCATCTTTGCAACAATTGTGGAAATGCCGACAGGCCGTGTCGGAAGGCATTGTCGTTCCGCCTGCCTGAAAGCTTATTCACAAGGTTGTGAAGCGCACCATACAGGATCATACCCCACGCTCTGCGCCCACACAAATGAGCAATTATAAATCAATTCATTATACATTATGATCAAATTACCCAAACTTGCCGCACTCCTGCTGCTATGTCTTGCTTCGACAACAAACGCACAGGAAACGGCAACCTTGTACAGCCTTAACGGGCAGAGCAATGACGGTATGATAAAAGAGCAGCCGGCAAGGATGCTCCATGCCGATACCTTGCTCAACAATGTGAACGAAATGGAGAACATCATCGTTCTCGATGACAACAACGAATCCTACACATTCTCCGAAGGACAGCTTGGAGAAGATGAGGATTTCTCGGGTACAACGGCAATGATATCGTCAAACGACGATTATTTCCTCTCCGAGGTCGGCTACCGTTTCAGTTCAATGCGTTTTCGCATACGCGCCTATGAGTCGCAGTACAACAACGTATACGCAAACGGCGTGATGCTCAACGATGCCGAGAGAGGACAGTTCAGCTATGGTATGATCGGCGGTCTCAATGATGCCACACGCAACAAAGAGGGAGCGACATACTCCGAACACAACAGTTTCGGTATAGGTTCCATCGGTGGCGCAAGCAACATCAATCTGCGTGCAAGCCAGTACGCAGCCGGTCACAAGGCATCACTTGTGGGCTGCAACCGCAACTACCTTGCCCGCGTGATGTACACTGGTTCAACCGGCCTGATGCAGAACGGATGGGCTTTTACAGGTTCGGCATCGTACCGTTGGGCAAACGAAGGTGTAATCGAGGGTACATTCTACAACTCACTCGCATACTTCCTTGCCGTAGAAAAGAAATTCAATGACAGCCACAGCCTCTCTATCGCAACTTGGGGCTCACCAACAGAGCGCGCACAGCAGGGGGCCGCAACCGAGGAGGCCTATTGGCTTGCCGGCAGCCACTACTACAACCCCAACTGGGGATACCAGCAGGGCAAGAAGCGTAATGCACGTGTAGTTAACTCATACGAGCCCTCAATGGTAATCACCTGGGACTTCAATATCAACGACAAGATGAAGCTCACTACTTCACTGTTCGGCAAATACTCAATGTACAGTACATCGGCACTCGGTTGGAACGGTAATGCAGCCGACCCACGCCCCAACTACTACCAGAACCTGCCCAGTGCAGCATATGATGTATGGGACCTGGAGTACACCCCCACCCAGGACGAAATAGACGACTACTATGCACGCTATAACCACTGGACATCAAGCAAGGCCAACCGTCAGCTAAATTGGGACAATATGTACTATTCAA
>JAEIGA010020295.1_pt1 | contig 10131 bp, 10 predicted proteins | sample 9270691 | NCBI WGS metagenome assembly JAEIGA01 (sample SAMN17057246, study PRJNA624740) | gut metagenome | biome: biome; isolation source: fecal sample | host: Bos grunniens | place: China: Xizang | collected 2019
AGAAAATATTGCAAGGGAATTATGTCATCCTTAATAAAATCTATTTCTTATCACGGATTCCTATACTGTGATTGGAATGTAAGCAGCGGCGATGCCGGCGGAGCAAAAACAGTGACCGCAATATCCAACAATGTAATTAACGGTATAAAAAAGAAGAATGTATCGGTTGTTTTACAGCATGATATCACCTCTGCCAGTGTAGAGGCTGTTGAAAAGATTTTATTCTGGGGAATTCAAAATGGTTACACATTTTTACCGATGTCAGAGACAACACCGATGGTACATTTTAAACCTTTAAACTAAATAAATGTATACAAAAATGCAGGTACTCAATTGTGCACCTGCATTTTTTAACACCCCCAGTAGGAATCGAACCTGCAACTAGCCCTTAGGAGTAGAACCCGTGCTGATTTTTCGCTCATAAACAAAGAGCAAAAAACACAGTAAAATCAAGGCTTTCACGGCGTTTTTGTGTTATCCTGAAATCACCCTTTATCAGCTAATATCAACTGATAAAATCTACTCCAATTAGCAGACGATTAGCAGATACCCATACAAAGGGGTTACGCTCATCTGTTAGTGTGTTGCAGTCCGTTCCTCACGGGACATCTTAATGTAATATATTATAATACCCAAATATGAATAAATCAAGAACTTGCAAAAAAAGACAACCCACTCGTTATGAATGGATTGTCTTTCTGCTTATTACATAGCCTTGGCTAATGCTTTAATTAGTGCTGCTGTTTCCGGATTGGCTAAAAGTTTTGCAAGCAGAGCCGCATTATCATCTTCGGCTTTTTCTACAACATTTTCTTTGGCTTCTTCAGAGACAGCCATAGGATCGAGCATTTCGATTGCACTATCAAATTTAGGCATAGGAGCTGTTTTGCCTTCCTCAACTCCACGTAACCCTTTAGCGTTGTAAAATTGTTCCTCGAACTTCTGAGCGTTAAATCGTCTGTCCTCGTCGATTATATGGCTATATACATCGGCAACCATATCCATACGAGCGTGTCCTGAGTCGCCCTGAACCGACTTCATATCGCCGCCGTTCCACTTCAACTTGTAGGTGATACTTGCGTGTCTGAAACTGTGGAATACAACATCGGGCAAGTTATGATCTTTAATGAGTTTTTTTAATCCTCTGTTGATCACCTGCCCCTCCATAGGTCTACCTGAGGAGTGGCAGAATACAAGATTATTGTTGGTGTATTCGTCTCCAAAAAGCTCAATCATTTCATCAATCTGTTTCTTTCGCTCAACCAACATTCTTGCAACAGTATTTGGTAAAAAAATCTTTCGTACACTCGTCTTAGTTTTAGGAGATTTGAGAACAAGGTTTGTGTGAGTGTTGGATAAGGTGCGAGGAAAGATTTTGATAATATCTTTATTGTCTAAGGCTTCTAATGCATCTTTGTTTACTCTCTGCAATTCCTTATTAACGAAGATAGAAGCATTGTTTTCTTCAATGCTCTTTTCTGTAATGTCGATACAATCCCAAGTAAGTCCGAGCAATTCTCCCATACGCAAGGAGCAGGAAAACGCAAGGTTAATTGCAAGAGATAGAATATCATCATCGCATACTTCAAGGGCGTGCAGGAGCATTTCTGCTGTCCATATTTCTCTTTTTTCGTGTTCTTCTTTTGGGAGATTAGCATTAAGCACAGGATTTCTACTCATAAGCTCCCACTTAACAGCCTGATTGAAAGCACTTCTCAAGAATTTGTGTATTTCTCTAACGGTATGAGCCGTCAAAAATTCGCTTTTGGGTTTTTTATTGTTTACGATCTTAGCCTTAACTGAAAGTAGACTCTGATAGAACTTATCCATCAATCTCGGAGAAATATCGTCAAGCTTTACATCGCCAATCAGAGGAATAATGTAATTATACATCAAACCTTTCTTAGAGTTATAGGTTGACATCGCCCAATTACTGACTCCATATACGGAGCAGTATTCTTCAAGTAGGTCTGCAACCGTTGTAGCAGTAGGAACGATAAATGTACCATTCTGTTGTTCAAATTCAATTTGAGCTTTCCTTTTCTTTGCTGCTGCATTACTATCAAAAGTTTCCCACTTCTGACGGGTGTTGCCCATAGTGTCTTTATAGTTATAGACCACAGCGTATTTATTCTTTCTCTTTATAATCGAAGCCATAACAATCCTCCTTATTCGTTATCGAGCCATTTGTCAAAGCTCTTTTTTACTATTCGGTAGCCTTTATCGACTTTAACAGCCTTAAAGCAACCTCGTTCAATGAGTTTGTAGACCGTCTGACGGACTACACCAAGTATCTGCATTACTTCCTCAACGGAGTAGCTTTTCTTCTGAGAAGTCCCGTTGAGTTCTTTAACCCTTGTTTCAATCGACATAATCTTCAACCTCCTCAATTTCCATTACTTTTTTGAATTTGTCTTGAGAAGCGTACCACTTTTCAAAACTTTCTCTGCAGATGTGTCTGTGACCGTCAACCCATATAAAATCGACAATGCCATTGTTCATCAGGTCGTTTGCTGTGCTTCTCGGAATACCTAAGACCTTTGCAACGGTAAGAGGTGTAACTGTTTTACCGTGATTTTTGCCGGGTCTTTCGCCATTGACCTTTTTATAGTGAAATTGGCTTGCGTACCATTCCTCAAAGCTTTCAACATCAATTCGTATCTTGCCGAAAACCAAGAACTTCTTGAACAAGTTTTGACCGATGAGCCTATACGAAGCAGTCTTGCCAAGTCCGAGAATACGACTCATATCTCTGACGGTCATCGTCTTTTTGTCCTGATAGGTCGTCATAGCGATTACGATATTCTTGTTTTCTTCCACGCTCTTTTTTGAAGCACGGTACTCGTTTCCGACACGATGAACTTTGAACAATCCTGATTTCAGGAGTTTCCGAGCTTCATCTTCGGAAAGAGATAGTATAGTCTGTATTTCAGATACTGAATAAGTTTCCCATTCGATGTCCTTAATCTCTCTACCCTGAACCTTTTCGTTAAAATATTCGGTCATCAACTGATGATCGCTGTTACGGTTGAAGTTCTCAACTCGCTCCGTGAACATATTGTAGGAAATATTACCTGACATCATTTGCACCACCTTTCTCACTTTCAAGCCAATTATTGAAGCTCTGTCGTGATATTCGATAATGACTTCCAATCTTTACGCAACTGAAAGCACCTGACTTAGCAAGCGTATATGCTGCGGTTCTTCCAATTTTGAGAATAACCATTATTTCCTCTATGGTATAAACTCTCTGCTCAAATGTATTTGTATTTTTCATAGCGCTACCTCCGTTTCTCATATAGCCAAGCTAAATGCTTGACTATATGATACTTACAATCGGAGTTTTTGTTAATTATGCGATTTTTCTAATCGCACACTTGACTGTTATCTTCAGATTTCTCACTGCTATCAAGCCAATTATCGAAACTTTTCTTTGATATTCTGTATTGCCCACCAACTCTGACGCTATGAAAAACCTTTGACCTCACGAGCTGATATGCTGTAGTTTTGCTGATACCTAAGATGTCCTGAATTTCATCGACAGTATAGACTCTCTTTTCATAAGGAGCGATGGCCGGAGCATTAGCTTCAGTCTGAGTGTTCATCTCAGCGATTTTATCTTCAAACATTAGCTATCCCTCCTTTGGTCGTTATGTTTATAACGCTTCATAATGAGATAGTCGTATCCGTACCTGACCTTGCACTTATCGCAAGGCTCTTTTTCTGTTTGTAACGGGTCAACACGCTTTACGATGTTATCCGGTACATTCATAAATTCTTCTCGACAATGAGGACAAAGGCTCATAACCATTCCGGTTCTTTTTTGCTTAGGTTTCATTGGAATACCCAAAGCAAATTTAAGACCACGCTGTATCTCGATAACTTTGTTCTCGTCTGTCACAACAGTACCCACAAACTCGCCAAGTTCTTCTAACTTATCCACAGTTCTGAGTTGCTCAAGCATAATCATTGACGGTTCTTTCAGACCGAACTCTTTGCCGATTTCGATATGTGTGTCCATTCCGACTTTTTTCAATACAGATGTAATGATTGCTACTGTAACAGTAGGACTTGTTGCGTTGAGTTTATTGGTCTGAACCACAAGAACAGGTCGTTTACCACATTGTACCGAGCCTTTCATATTGCCTAAATCGCAATAGTAAATATCGCCCCATCTGACTTTTCTAATTTTGTTTGCATTCATTTTTAGTTCCTCACTTCACAAATAATGTAAAAGGTAGCTTCATATCCGGATTTGAATGAACCCTTTCACTTATTTGGAATTGCCCCCCTCAAATGCACCCCCATTTTTAAAGAATTTGGTAATCTTTTTTATTCCGGCTGCGATGGACTTGTCCACCTTGCTGTAATTGACACCTTCTTCTTTAGCTATTGTTCGGGAACTTTTGCCCTCTACGAGATGAGCATACAAACGCCTACGCTGAGTAGATGTAAGCGTATGAAGTGCTTTATCTAAAAGATCCAAGAGAGCTTCACGATGTTTACGAGCCTCAATTTCGTCCTGCTCCTGCCAATAATCAGGTGTAGCTATTTCGTTGTGAAATATCTCGGATATTCCCTCGTCATAGCCAAATATGTCCTCATTATTAAGTTGGCGTTTTCTGAACTTGTCCTCATTTTGGGTAAACTCTTTAATAATTTCGCCTTGCTCAAGAGTCAGCAAAACAAAAGGTGTAAAAGGCTGAATGACGTCAGCATACTTTTCTTTCAGTTCTTCTTCTGACAAGTCAGTGATGATTGCCCATTTTGTATCCCCAACACAACCTTTGTGTTCTTCATCACAACTCTTGTACTCGTACTCAAGGTTTACCACCTTGCACTCGGTCTTGAATAATTCTTTTCTTTCTGCAAATGTAATCATAAAAGGAGTCCTCCGTTCCTTTCCCGAACGGAAAACTCCTTTAGACATAGCAAGTCAGCCATCATTCAGACCGTGTAGCCTAATGGATATTTCCATTCGGTCTACAACAATCCTTCCGGTGGCTTATTGCAGTTAATTTTGTTATTTTGACAGTACCGGAAACCCTGCAGGTGGCTACTGTCATACATATAATACCTTTTTGTTTTGAATAACACCACGACTTCAAAAGTCGGATAAAATAGTATTGAAAATGGCTTTAGCCACTAAAAAAATGTCCATAATACACAGATTTTTATAAATCTGAGCATTACGGACACTCAAACAAAGGTATATACGCAAAAAGAACCCGACACGGGATGTCGGGTTCAGGTAAAAATATTTTTAATTTCTTTCGTTTTTCTGCATTTGTTTCGCTGTTCTTCCCAATAAAGGCAGATTTAAGCTATCTAAAAACTCATTACATTCATACAAAGACCTATTGCTATAACTCGTCAACAAGAATTGATAAGCAAAGTCCTTGTCATTTGCTCTGAATGAGTTGCCGGACTTATCAATCAAGGCATACGATAATGTTGTGGGTAACTTCATACCAATACAGAGCTGCATAACGGTTTCCATTGTAACATTTTGCTCCGCATCATTTCTAAGGCGCTGAATATGTCGGGTGCTGATGTCTGCCGCTTCCGAAATTTCTTCTTCGGTCATATCAGACCAATCAATAACCTTATCTAATGCATCAGGAAAGCTGTTGGGCAATGACTTTATTACAGAAAGAACATCATCGCTGTATTTTTTGAAAATTTCAGCTTGTGATTTGTGTTCCTTATTGTCGTCTGAATACTTAGCTTCAAATACGATGTTTGACTCAGAGTCACGGAATAACACACACTCTGTATAGTAAGTTTCTCCGTACTTATTTACAGACTTGACCTTGAGATCAAAAATCAAACAGCACTCGTCAATGTGGAGTCGTGCATATTCGGTAAGACACGGTTCGCCATTTTGAGTTGTTATGTATTTCGGACTGTTAAACACAAAGTGAGCATCTATATATTTGTATTTGTCGTCTTTTAAATCTTCTCTAAGCTTAGGGGAGAAAACACTTTGAATTAATGCATCTTCACGACTGATAGAAAATGTCTGTTTCTTACTGATAGAGTTCTTTTTAAAAGTATGTGGCTTTACATATCTACCGTCAATATAGGTCATTACACCGATGGCTTCATCATATCCTGCGTCTATCATACGGATTTTGGCAGCACAGTTTGAAACACCATAGAATGTCGCTAATTCTCTTATTACCGGCTCTATAACATCTACAAGCTCAAAGGTTTGGAGTATCTTTCTGTATTTACGGATAAGTTCTTGAGCCTTGATCTTGAACGTATTAAGTGGCATTTGTATTCTCGGTGTTAGAGAGTTCGCCTGCCATTCCATCCAATCGGTTGCACTTCTCTCATTAGTGTCTTTAACACCGCCAATGACTTGGCATTTAATTTGAGAAGCATTATCGTTATACAAGCGTTCAAGAGCAAAGGCTTTCTGATGAAAATGCCAATGAACACACTCGTGAACGATTGTATTATTTACAGAGCCAAGATTTCTGAGATAATATGCTTCTTTATCAACAAAGATAGTACCTGCCTTAATAGTAATAGGCTTCATACTGTCTGACTTTTCGTCATAATATTCAGTTTCACAATCCTTGAAAAACGACGCTCCAAAAACAGAAAGTTCTTTTGTTATGCGTGTGAGTTGAACATCAAGATTCATTCTCTTTGCAAGTTCCATAGGATCAAGATACATTGGAGTGTTTAATGCTTCAGGATAATGAGCCTGAAGGAATTCCGTTGCAAAATCTTCTAAGTCCTCTTTATGAATAAATGGAACTAATGCGTCGGACATTGGCTTTTCGTGAAAATTTCTTTTATTAAAGACAGACACGCTACTAATCTGAAAATCATCAAGATTACAAGCTAAATCTCCGGAACAAGTGAGCATAAACCATTGACTTACAACGTCGTCATAATCATTATGGCGGTTATAATCTTGTAACTCAATTTCTGCGTCAATAATTACATCAAATGCAATTCTTTGGTCAGGTTGATTGTTTACGAAAACATTTACTACCTTAATATCGGACAGTTCAATATACCTGATATTCTGCACAACACGAGAATACAGTTCGAGTGAATGCCTATTTTGAATAGCATACGATTTTACAGCAGAAAACATTTCATTGTAAAATCTGTCTGCTACATATTCAGTAAATGAATGTCGTTTTTTCATACAATCACTCCGTTTCCTTAGTTAATGGTTTTAATCCTTTCTCAACCAAAAAGGTATTACAGTCACATACTTCCTCGTTGTAAAAAACATCAATCAAAAGCTGATATGCTCTGATTATCGGAGAATTACCGTCCAATGTATATCCTAATCTCGATAAGAGTTTTCTGCTTTCAAAAGGCAGGAGATGTAAGCCGATACAAACAGCAACAGCCATATTCATCGGCGGCTCGTAAACATCTCGGCAAATACGACCAATGGTGTCCGTTGCGACACCAACTCGTTCAGCAAGAATGGCTTGGGTAATGCCCTCACGTTTTATGTAGAACTTTACTCCTTGTCCAAATGTACCGCTTGGGGGTTCTCCACCACCGGAAGTAAAATCTAAAAAGGTTTTTTTATCAATCGCTGATAATGATTGATGCATTCGAGCGTGAATGTAAGTGCCTTTTCTAACTCCAAAAGGCGCTCTGTTTGTGCGACGGTGGCAACGATATGCGTGTGCGGGTTTGTGCCAAACGGCACCTCTTCTTTTATAACCTGAATATGTTGGAGTTTTCTGCGGTTTAGTTTTATGTGTGCCTGCCAAAGTGCGTCCGTCTGACCAAACGATTTCTGTTTCGGCAAGAACGGGGATAACTTTTGCAACGCAATATGCACCTAAATCTGCTTCAGAAGTTATATTAACTTTTACAATACCGTTTTTTAATGAAAAACAATTCGGTGTTTTAAGGCAAAGACGACCATCTAAATAAACATAATTACCCGTATCTATTATCGCTCTTAATGTAGGGTTAATTCTGTATTGCCAAAACAAGTCGTGCTTACCGAAGGTAAAGCGTGCCACTTCTCCACGACCTTGACCTCTGCCGTCAAATGTTTTTGTTCCCATATAACTCCTCCTTTATCTGTCTTTAGGATTAGTTAATGGTTTTAACCGATGCTTTAATAATCGTCTGTTGCAAGACTCTACGCTATCCTCATAAAACACATTAACAATGAGTTTATACGCTCTCATTTGTTGACTAACGCCATCTAAGGAATATCCCAATCTACTTAATAACGAAGTTGTTTGATAAGGTAATAAATCAAGTGCAACACAAACAGCAATAGCCATATTGATAGGCGGCTCATAAACATCTCTGCATATTCGGGATACTGTTTCAGTTGCCACTCCCATACGAGCTGCCAATTCTTCTTGTGTTATTCCCATTAACGCTAAATAAAACTTGACTCCTTCACCAAATGTACCCGGAGGCGGTTCTTGACCTCCACTGATAATAGAAGAAAACACATCATCATCAACAGTATCTATTGATGACTCTTTTATAGCTTTAATACATTTCCAAGCACCACGAGAATGTTGAAGAACTGTACCTGACTGTTCAAGAAATTCCTTTCCAATACAATATAAACGCAAAAATTCAGGCGATGTGTTTTTGATATGATGTTTACCATCCCTGATTTCAATACATTCAGGGGATTTCAAACATAAAAACTCATCTATGTAAACATATTTATTTGAGTCAATTATTCTGCGAAAAACAGATGACATATAATAATGAACATAGATTTCCTGAGGAGTAAATTTGTATTTTATAACAACTCGTTTTGGATTACCCTGACTGTCGTCTTCCGGCAAGGGCATAGGCATTACTATTGGCATATTTCCCTCCAAAAATCTTCAAAGTTTCTAACTATCCTGAAATTAGTTTCTATATTTCTGTAATGTTTAAGTAACGATATAGATAGTACAATTTATCAATCAATGTGTCATATAGTTTTCGGTAGTCCGTAAACGCCGAAAGATTAAATGCTGATACTATATTTGACTCATATTCGTCTATCGTTTCTTGAGAAATTAAATGTGCAAAACAAACCCTTAGGTCGTTAAGATAAAAGAGAGGCGCTATTATATCCCTTGCATCATCTTGACCTGCAGAAACTGCAATTATGTTCTGTAATAGTTTTCTTGTTTTTAGATCTTTAATGTTAGCAGGCGGCGGAACAACAATTTGTGAACACAGAGTACGTAATGCTTCGCAATCAATACCTTCATTTAACACACCATCAAGAGTAATGATGTTTTGCTTAATTTCATTTTTAGAATAATTGATTGGTTTCCGTAAATCTCTGCCGTTAGCTTCAACTTCTTCTTCAAGATGAAAAAGTTCTATTCCATATTTTTTCTTAATTTTACTAAAGAATGAGTTTCTAAGAGAAATGATACGGTGTTCTATTATTGGCTCACTAAATATACAACCAAATTGTCCTCGATAAAGCTCAGTATCTACTATGCAATGGTCTGAGTTCACATTATAAGACTTAAGCCAATAAATAGCACGGTCAGCAGAGTCTATTTGATCCAAGTCGCCTAAGAACAATATAACCCTATCGTTTTTGTTAATTCCAAAAACAATTTTCCATTCATATTGCCAACCATCAGTCCCTTTTTTTGCAATAGAACCATAACTCTCTGAGAAAAAATCTAATTCATAATCATCGTCAGTAAAGAAGTTGTTTAATACTTTTCGATCAAAATACACCGGACACGAAAAGCCTTTGGGATTTGTAGGATCTAAATCAACCCCTAACCCCGGAATACTCATATCTCTTGAATCATAAATGAAATTTGCAGTTTTCGCAAATTCATAACGAATATCAGATTTCATTGTTAACTTGCAATTCTTAAATCCGTTTTTGGTTAGTCTGAAATACGTAGTATATATTTCTTGTGGTATGTCCGGACAGAGATGTTGTTTTCCACATTTAGTACATACCATAGTTGGACAATCTACAAGCAGAACTGTATATTCTCCAATAGTAACTTCGACTGTATCTAAATGCATTTCATAATACGAGCCACAATCGCATTTTGTTTCATTTAGTATTTCTGCTGTTTCGTAATTATCATACGTGTTTTCAAAATCCTCAATGTTTGAATAATTAAATACCATAGTATC
>JAEIGA010020296.1_pt1 | contig 10131 bp, 7 predicted proteins | sample 9270691 | NCBI WGS metagenome assembly JAEIGA01 (sample SAMN17057246, study PRJNA624740) | gut metagenome | biome: biome; isolation source: fecal sample | host: Bos grunniens | place: China: Xizang | collected 2019
CTAACAAGTTCATCTTTAACAATTTTAACAACTTGTTGTCCAGGTGTTAATGATTTTAATACATCTTGACCAAAAGCTTTTTCTTCAATTACTTTAATAAACTCTTTTACAATTCTATAGTTAACGTCAGCTTCTAATAATGCAAGCTTAACTTCTCTTAAAACTTCTTTAAGATCATCTTCAGTTATTCTTGCTTTTCCTCTAAGCTTTCTAGTTATTTCTTGTAGTCTAGATGATAAACCATCAAACGCCATTATAGCCCCCTATCCTCAGTATAAATTATACTAACTTGTTTAATTTTTCTTTTACATCCTTAAACATTTTTGATGTTTCTTTATCTTGTATAGTTTTTTCAATATTATCTATACTTGATAATATCTCATCAATTAATTCTTCTTGCATTATTTCTTTTTTCATAAAACCTAACTTTTCTTCGTATTCGAAAAGTTTATTTTCACCCTTTTTTAGATTATCTCTAACAGCTTGTCTTGTAATGTTATCATTTTCTCCTATTTCTGACAAAGATAAATCATTATTGTAGTAGTCATCAAGAAGTTTAAATTGTTTATCTGTTAGCATACTTCCATATATGTCTAAAAGGATACTTATTATAACTTTTTGCTCCATTTGACCACTCCTTAATTTGTAATGCTAATATACTTTACACCTTTTCATCCCGTTTGTCAATACTTTTTACTAAAATTTCCCAATATTTCAATATTTTTTTCAATTTTTAAGCATAAAAAAGATACCTTTTCAAAAAGGTACCTTTTTTCATATTATTTTATTATTAAAACCGGTCTAAATCTTCCTTCACTTTCATTACCATTTCTTGTAATTTCTATTTCAGAAGTTTCTATATCATAAACACCAAAAATATTATTACTTGATGAATATTTTGTATTATTAATTATCTCTTTTTCATTAGGAGAACCACCAGCATAATGAACTAAATCGTTTGATATGTTTATTCCATATGATTTAGATAAAATTCTTACCGCATTTAATTCTTCTACTGAAATTAGTTCAGCATAATCTCTTATTTTATTTGATAAATAAGTACTACAATAATCTTTCGCCTTTAACTCATTAACTATTGTTAATGTTTTTCCTGGTTTTATTGATAATTTACCTTTTGAAAAATTAGCTTGATATTTAGCAACCCAAATACCTTTTACATCATCTTCAAATGCAGCTTGCAGATTATATTTTGTAGCAACATTATCAGTAGGTGTTATAGTTGTTTCAGAAGTAAAATCTAAATTAACAACATCATTATTCTCTGAATAAATATATCTAGGTATCCATACCCAATAATTTCCATCTTCATCTTTAGCGTTAGCCATCTTAATATTAGATTTAGAATAGTTATACCAATTACCGTCTGAAGTATTGGCAATAGAATATTCTACTCCTGATTCATCCCAATAAACACCAATTAAACCTTCAATTAAAGTAGGTGGATTACAAAGCATTATTTCATAATCAATTTTACTATATTCAATTGAATTTGAATCTTTAACTATAAAAGAATATTTTCCTGATCTATCTATAGTAAATGTTGCATATTTTTCTTTTGAATTATATACATAATCAACAAGTTCTGTACATTTTTTTCTCGTTGCATTTTTATCTTCTTCTCTATAATAGAATATTTCATCAATATTTGGTTTTAACATCTTCTCACTTGGTGATTTTAATGTAACTTTTATTTTTTGTCTTAATCCATAATTTTCAAGAACAGAAACTTCAACACTAGTTTCTTCATTAACAATTGGAACTAAATTTAATTCACTACCAATTTCAGCATCATATTGTCTATATACCATTTCACCAGTATTTACATCTTCAACAGGTTCTTTAGAAATTATATTACCTGTATAAAAATTAATTATTATATGATTATCAAAATCTGGAAGTTCAAAATAGAACTTTAAGTCTTCTGGTGCAAAATAATAATAGTTAGCAAGTATAGAATCTACATCTTTATCCCAATATTCAGTTTCACTTTCATTAAATCTTTTTAATATTACATTAAATTCAGTTGAATATATATTATCCTTTGAATCAGCATTTTTAAATCCAAATGATTTTAAATATTCATAAAAATTACCATTTTCATTTGGATTATAATTTTCCCAAACTTTATATTCTCTTCTAATTAAATTTACTTTTTCTTGTATAAGCTCCATCCTAATTACAAATTTTTGTAAGTTTGTAGCTTCAAAAGAGCTTTTAATCGATGAAACAGTCATGACAAATAGAATCCCTATTAGGACTATAACAAAACATAATTTAATTAATGTTATTCCATTCTCACTTCTCATCTATTTTACCTCTCTATATTTTAAAAAAGAGACAAAACATTTCATTTTGTCTCCATTATGTTTTTATTAACTACCATATTGTGTTTGAATTAAATCATACATGTATGATTCATAATCAAACGCTTCTTGAAATACTGGTATACCAAAATCTATACCATATGTTTCAACTGTAGCTGATTTAATAATTGGAAATGTATCAAATTTATCTATAGCTGTTTCTTGTACAGTTCCATCATCTGCAACTTCAGGTTCTTTTACTTTTGCTTCAGTATATAATTTTTCTAGTATATCTAAACCTTCTGTAACTTTACCGAATGCTGCATAAACACCATTTAAGCTACTTGTATTTTCACCCATCATAATTCCGATTTGTGAAACACCTGAATTATAACTTTCATTAACTAATCCTGATACTGATTGTGTGTAATCATTTCTAATTAAAGAAAGAATACCTTTTTCATGTCTTAATGTATTTTGTTCAAATCCATTTGAAGCAAATTCTCCTGGAACAGTTACATTTTTATCAGCATCTGATCCAGCTGCTATAGTAGGATTTAAATTACTTACTTTTGTTAATGGAACATTTCCATCTGTATCTCTACCTACATATAAGCATATATTATCTTTACCATATATTACTTTGTTCTCATAAAATCCATTTTTTACTAGTGCAACAATTGTAGCAACAGTATTTGGAGCATATTCTGGATATAACTCAGCTTTTACTGTACCATGATTTTCAATTTCAAAAGTTACAACAGGATGAATTGTTCCTTCAACTTTTGATTTAACAAATCCTACACCATATATTCCTATTAATGCCACTGCAACAACAGCAACTAAAATCCATAATACAAATTGTAATTTTTTGTTCATTTTTTCCTCCTAATCTTATGTACTATTTTAATCCTAAGTATTTCATAGCATCTATAATATTTTTCACACCTATTATATCTAATTTGAAATTCTCTTTCAATAGTTTTTTGTTACTTTCAGGAATTATACAAGTCTTATAACCTAGCTTCTCTGCTTCTTTAATACGTTTTTCAATCATATTAACACTTCTAACTTCTCCAGTTAATCCAACCTCTCCTATAACAACAACATCTTCTTTTATACTTACATTTTTAAAGCTAGATGCTGCAGAAAGAATAATTCCTAAATCTAGTGCAGGTTCATTAACTTTAATTCCACCAACAAGATTTATATAAACGTCTTGAGATGAAAAATTCATTCCTGCTCTTTTTTCTAAAACAGCCATTAATAATGTTAGTCTATTATAATCTATACCATTTGCATTTCTTCTTGGCATACCAAATACAGTTTGAGTTGATAAAGCTTGCATCTCTAATATTAATGCTCTTGTGCCTTCTAAGCTTACTACAATAACTGAACCAGCTGGATTTCCATCACGTTCTGAAATTAAAAGTTCTGATGGATTTTTTATTTCAACTAATCCTTCACTTTGCATCTCAAACATTCCAATTTCATTTGTTGAACCAAATCTGTTTTTTACACCTCTTAATATTCTATATGAAAAATATCTTTCTCCTTCTAGATAAAGCACAGTATCAACCATATGTTCTAAAACTCTTGGTCCAGCTATATTACCATCTTTTGTTACGTGACCAATAATAATAGTTGTTATTCCTGTTTGTTTACACATTTTCATTATTCTAGCAGTAATTTCTCTTACTTGGCTAACACTTCCAGGTGCAGATGTAATTTCTTCAGAATACATTGTTTGTACAGAATCTATAATTACAAATTTAGCTCCAGTTTTTTCAATTGCTATATCAACATTGTCTATATCAGTTTCAGCTAAAAATAATAAATTATCATTTTTTATTCCTAATCTATCAGCTCTAATTTTTATTTGTTCTGCAGACTCTTCTCCTGATACATATAATATTTTTCCATCAACTTTTACATTATCACAAATTTGAAGAATTAAAGTTGATTTACCAATTCCAGGTTCACCACCAAGTAATGTAAGAGAGCCTTGGACAAAACCTCCTCCAAGGACTCTATCTAATTCTTCAACTCCAGTTTTTAATCTATATGTTGTTTTCTTTTCTACTTCATTTAGTTTTACAACTTCAGCTTTTGGTTTTGATCTATCTTTCGAAGATGAACTTGTACTTCCTACAACTTTTTCTTCAAAAAATGAATTCCATTCACCACATGCAGGACATTTTCCTAACCATTTTGGTGATTCATATCCACATTCATTACACACAAAAACTGTTGAATTCTTTTTTGCCATAAACATCCTCTTTCTTAAAACTTTATAGTAATTCTTTACCAATAAGTTTTTCAAGTGTTATTAAAAACATAGCATGACTCCAAGTTAATCCAAATACCCAAGCTGGTTGCATAGTTTCATTATTAACTTGTTCTCCTAAATATCCTAAATTTGAAGCTGAATTAACTACAAAATTAAAACATTCTAAAGCATTGTCATATTCACCTACTTCTAGATAATACCACGCCATCCATAATGTTGCAATAGGCCATGGGTATTTACCATCCATATAGTGATCACCTTCATATCTTAAATAACCACCTGTATATGTTCTTAATGTCATATTAATTCTTTCAATTGTATTTCTTACTTTTTCATCATCAAGTTTAAGCATTTTACAAGGAACAATTGCTCCTAAAATACTTGAATCCATTTTTCCATCTTCAAGATTTCTTACATATGATTTTCTATTTTCATCATAGAATTTTTCTTCTGAATATTCCAATACTAAAGCAGAATATTTTTCAAGCATTTTTAATTGTTTATTTATGTAATCTACTGTACCTTTATTATTAAGCATCATTTGTTGAAGTGCTGTATATATTCTATGCATTGCATTAAATGCCGCATATACACTTGCCATTGAATATAAAGCTACACCTTCATTTTCTTCCCATAAGTTATAACTTTTTGGCATCTTTGGTGATTCTGATAATAAATCATCTACATATTTTTGTATAAATGAAATAGCACTTTCAAACATTTTTAAATTATCTTTTAAGAATTTTTTATCTTTTGTTACTTTATAATGAGCATATGCTCCAAACACTACACTTGCTGTTTCATCAATTTGATATCCCCATGATGGAGCAAGTCTTCCATCAGTATAAAAACGTTGTTCCCACATTCCGTTTTTATTTTGTGTCATTTTACAAAATACTGAATAGAATTTTTCTGTTTGTTCTTCCATACCAACAATATCTAATGCTTCTGTAATAAAAGCAGCATCTCTTGGCCAACAATAAGAATATCTTCCACATTTTGTTTTAAATTCATCTACTTCAAAACCTGCAGATATTCCTCCTGTTTCACTATTAGAAAGAAGTGGGAAGAATAAAATACTTCTATTATAAATCTTCTTAATTTTATAACTTAAATCACTTTTATTAATTTTTAATTTGTCATGTTCTTTAACAAATTTTTGCCAATATTTAATTGTATCTTCTTCTAATTTTTGTGTATCTAATTTTTTAATTCTATCAACTTCTTGTTCAAGTTCTCTTATAACACCTTTTTTAGAATTATCATTTACATACACATATAAAATTATCTTTGTTTCTTCACCTGGTTTTAATACTCCTAATTCATATGAAATAGCAGAATCAGATGACATACCAACATAATCTTTTCCCCATACTTTTCCTGTTGGAAATGTTTCTTTAGAACCATTAATTTGTACAGATGAAATTTTATTTTTTGAAAATGTACAAATTGAATAATCATGATTATATTGAATCAATATATCATTTTTCACATAACCACATGTATCATTATTTAAATTAGTATAAGCTTTAGAATATGCTAATAAATCTACATTTAAATCAATATTATTTTCATTTATAAGTGTATACTCTTTTACAAGCACATTATCTTTTAGTGGTACAAAATCTTTTTGTACCACTTTTAATTTAAAATATGAATTATATATATTAGTTACTAATATGTTAGTATCTTCAATATATTCTTGGCTATATGAATTATTAATATCTTCGTGTAAGTATATTAAAGCAGAGTCATTTACTTTTAATCCAACATGATATGTCTCTATGAATTGTTTAAAATCTATAGTTCCATATATAAGTCTTAAAAGTTCTCCATTTCTTGTATATGTTACTTTTAATTTTTCGTTACCGACTACTGCCTCATTGTAGTATTTGTTTCTCATAAGAATTCCTTTCTTATTTCATTAGACTTTGAATATGTTTTTGAATTTCTTTAACTCTTTCTTCCAATGATCTAAGTTCATTATCATTTGTATCGATATTTTGTTTCATAACAATATTTTCGATATCAGAGATATTTTCTTTTAATTCTTCAATTCTTTCAATTAAGTCTAAACGTTTAAATTCTTTTCTAAAGTTTTCAATTTCTTCTGTTTCAGCAAGTAATGTTGGACCTTCAGCTCCTAATTCAAAGCTATCTCCAAAGTTTGGAATTGAAACTTTACATTCACTTGTCTCTTCTATTTTTTGTTTTAATATTTCTTGTCCTTCTTCTTCACCATGTACTAAGAAAATGTGTTTAGGTGGATTTGTGAAAGAATAAACAAAGTTTAAAAGCCATGTTTGATCAGCATGTCCAGAATATCCTTCAATATATTCTATTCTTGCATTAACAGCAATTTCTTCACCAAATATTTTAACTTTTGTTGCTCCATCAACAATACTTCTACCTAATGTTCCAGGTGCTTGATATCCAACAAATAATATTGTATTATTTGGATCCCATAAATTATGTTTTAAGTGATGTTTAATTCTTCCAACTTCACACATACCACTAGCAGATATAATAATTGCTGGTGATGTATCCATATTTAATGCTTTAGATTCATCTGCTGTTTGTGTAAAATGAAGTTCTCTAAACTCTAAAGGATTATCTCCTCTTTTAATTTTTTCTTGTATTTCTTCTTCAAATAATTCTGTATTTTTCTTAAATACTTCTGTTGCTGATATTGCTAAAGGACTATCAACATATACAGGAACCGTCATTATCTTTTGATATTTTTTATAGAATTCTTCATCTTGACCTAAATCTTCTTTTAATTTATCAATTTCATAAAGAATCTCTTGTGTTCTACCTACAGCAAATGAAGGAATTACAACTCTTCCACCTTTATCTAAAGTTTCAGAAACAATATCTAAGAACATTTGAGCTTTATCATCATTTCTCATATGAAGTCTACTTCCATATGTTGATTCCATAATTAAATAATCAGCATTACTAATCATTGTTGGTGAATCAAGAAGTGGTAAATCATTATTTCCTAAATCTCCTGTAAATACAGCTTTAGTTGTTTTTCCATCTTCTGTTACCCAAACCTCAATGATTGCAGATCCTAACATATGTCCAGCATCATTAAATCTAACACTTATGTTATCATCAATTTCAACTATATCATCATATTGTACAGCCTTAAAAATCTCTAATGTATTATAAGCATCTTCAGCTGTATATAATGGTGGAAGTGGATCTAACCCTTCTCTCATTCTTTTTCTGTTTTTCCATTCGATTTCAACTTCTTGGATATGTCCACTATCTGGAAGCATAATTTCGCAAAGATCACATGTTGCCTTTGTTGCATACACTGGATTTCTATATCCATCATTATATAATTTTGGAATTCTTCCAGAGTGATCTATATGAGCATGTGTTAATAACATGAAATCAATATCATGCACATCATATATAAATGGATCTGAATTTTCTAATTCTTCAGTTATTTTTCCTTGATACATACCACAATCAACTAAGAATTTTTTTCCTGCCGCTTCTACTAAAAAGTTTGAACCTGTTACTGTTTTTGCCGCTCCTAAAAATGTAATTTTCATTGTCGTTACCTCCATTAATTAAATAATTTTATCTTGCGTTTTGATTTTATCTCAAATGTTTCTTTAGAAACTTCAAGTTGTTTTCTACCTTGTTTTTCTATAACATCTTTATCAAATACTCTAATTATTATTGAATCGTCTTCTATATCAATTGATATTCTTATATTTTCTAATTCTATTATTTTTGTTGTTAATGCATATTTAATAATTTCAAAATTCAAGTTAATATCCATGCTAATAATTTTCATAGCACCCATTTTACAAAGCATAGTTATTGCTTTTTTCATTATTTTATCTATTAACTTTTCTAAATCTTCTATTTCACATACAATATAATTCTTATCAATTCTAAGTTGTCTATAATATCTTAACTCGTATAGTACATCTATAATCTCATCACGAGTATTCATTTTTGATAATCTTTTTTCTACAAAATTCAAAAACTCCTTTTGCAGATCAACAAGTGTTGTTAAAACATCATCTTTGCTTTTGTAAGGCTCTAGATTCTCCTTTAAGACACTTTTTTTCTTTTGGTAATTACTTGATATTAATAGATAAGAAATTTCATTTATTTGTTCAAATAATCTTTCTCTTTCGGTAATTATTCTTTTCTTATAAGTTATAATACTTTTTATTCTTTTTTCTTCTGCAACCTTAACATTATATCTTTTAAATTCTTTTTCTAATACAGATGTATCACTTAATGCTATATCTATCTTTTCTAATTTTTTAGCTAATTTTTCTTTTCTATCTTTTAACAAAGTATAGTATTTGTCTTTATCAGACATTACTTTATATTCTTTCATTTGTTCAGATAAAATAGCATCTATTTTTTCACGTTCTTTTGCAGAAATTTTAGTATACAAAACTTTATATAATGCTTTAAAATATTTTTCATTTAAAGTAAATATTTTAATATATTTTTTCGCTTCATAAATAAAATCTCTTCTAGTTGAACCATAAGTTCTCCATTCATATAAGAACTTCTCGCCAAACATTACTAATAAGTTTTGATATATTAAATTGTCTATATAATTAAAATCAGTTCCATATGAAAAATCCCAAGACCAGCCATTAAAATCTCTTAATATTTCAACATTATTTAAATTGTATCCATTTACTAGAGTATTTTGTAGCACATTGCCAAGTACAATGTTTGGATTGATATAAAAATATTTTGGAGAAATGTCAGAAATTGCATAGAAAAGCGACATTTCTGTAGGATATGTTAAAATACTTCTTTCACTTGCATTAGTCAATGCTTCAACTTTATGTTTAATAAGCATTTTAGCCTGATCGGAATCAGGCTCAGCTACTTTAATATTTTCACAATATAATCTAACCGTCTCAACTATTTCATTAAGAAGGTCCTCTTTGTTTCTTACACATCTTTTAACTTCTTTATAATCTGTGTAAGCTGTTTCAATTTTATAAGTCATACTAAGAAGGAGATTTTTTATACTTGAAGAAAATGTCTTTTTATCTAAAACATCATCTAATTCTAAATTATAATCTTTTAATTTAGAAAATAAACCCATTATATCTCCTCCTTATCTTTTTATTCTTGTGTACTTCCAGCTGGTGGTTGAGCCATATTTAATTCTTGCCATCTTTCTCTAGTAATAAGAACTTGTCTTGGCTTACTTCCTTCATAACCAGAAATAATTCCTCTAGCTTCCATTTGGTCAATAATTCTTCCTGCTCTTGCATAACCAACTTTAAATCTTCTTTGTATAAATGAAGTTGATGCTGTTCCAACGTCTATTACTGTTTCAATAGCATCCATTAAGAATGGATCTGTATCATCATCTTCATTTTCTTGTTCTATTTGTCCTTCAGATTTATTAGATTTTTCAATTTCTTCTAATATATCTTCATTATAATTTGCAACTCCATTTGATTTAACAAAGTCAACAATCTTTTCAACTTCATCATCAGATACAAATGCACC
>JAEIGA010020297.1_pt1 | contig 10130 bp, 6 predicted proteins | sample 9270691 | NCBI WGS metagenome assembly JAEIGA01 (sample SAMN17057246, study PRJNA624740) | gut metagenome | biome: biome; isolation source: fecal sample | host: Bos grunniens | place: China: Xizang | collected 2019
AAATTGAGTCGCAATTTCGCTTGTTTTCCGCCTCGATTTTTGGACTCATTTTGTGATATTTCATTCTTTCCTGAAATGACGATTTGACAAGTTGGCGGACATTTGGTACACTGCAAGTGTGTGTGAGGGGAAGAGTGATAGCGACCGATTGGCAATACGCAGAATGACACAGAAAGGCGCTACGCGCAGGACTGCATGTGGGATGGGGCCACAGTGGCGAGGGTGGCAGGGATGGGGCCGCCGAGGGGAGGTGAAGGGGCGCTGCGCGCCTTACCAACCAACGGGGATGCTGCGCCCCCGCTCCCCCAGCGATCTCACGCTTAGTAGGCCGCCACACCACTGCGCCCCCGCTCCCCCCAGCAGGGTGATAAGAGAGTCGGCATCGCGTAGCGACCGAACAGCTAATCACAAATATTCAAAGGCAGGAATAATTGTTATTTCACATCCGTCATGAATCGCTTCATCGCGTTGGGAGAAGGTAACAATCACGCCGTTCTTGAGTCCGAAATAGTTCGCTGCAGAGGCAAGCCCACGAAATTCACGTTCACAATTCTGCTCCGTCAACTCATAGCAGACTTGAACAAGTGAATATGTACCATCTTCATGTTCAACTACAAAATCACATTCGTATTGATTTGAGTCACAATAATAGGTTAAGTCTTTGGCCTGTTTCTTAAGATGCCAGAAAATCATATTTTCAAGTTTATGCCCAACATTAACGGCTTTCCCATGCTCAAACAATGCCACGAGTGCCACGTCACACGCATAGACCTTTTTCTGTGCAAGTAAGCGAGCTTTAGCCGATGGCGCAAATTGTTCCAAACGACTAATTAAACAACATTCAACCAAGTGATCAAAGTATTCCAACACCGTCTTTGCCGACTGCACATGGATTACATCTTTTAGACGACTTGGGGATAAGCGTGTGCCAATGTGTGCAAGTAGGTAGGCGGCCAACTGTTTGATTGGTGTCGCATTCGGAATGCGATAACGAACAACAATGTCGCGATAAATAATGTCGTTGAAGAGTTCAACTAAAATCTGCTTATTTCCGTTCGCAATGTATGCCGGAAAGCCCCCCGACTGCAAATATTTGTATAAGCTTTCTGATGTACGTTCGATTTGTTTGTAACGTAGAAACTCTGAAAAACAAAATGGGGTTAGATGGACATCCAAGTGGCGTCCCGTCAATTTCGTCCCTAATTCACGCGAAAGCATCTTCGCATTGGAACCCGTAACAAACACGTGTAACCCTTGTAAGAGCAAACCATTAACAAATAACTCCCACCCTTCAAGATCCTGCACTTCATCTAAAATAACAGCCTCAACATGACGTGCTTGAAGAATTTTGCCTAACAATACAAAATCTTGAGGGGTAAAACTCATCAATCGCAAATCATCAAACAACACACAAACAACACTCATCCCTGAGGCAGATGCCCACTGTCGAAGTAATGTTGATTTACCACATCTTCGAACACCTGTAATAATCGTTGCGAACCCTTTAACTGCAGGCAATGTAAGGAGTGCATCACGGGGTAAACCTAACGATTTCCCCACCTCTTGAGCCTGTAAATCAAGCACCTCGGCAATCTCTGACTTAAGCATATCACACTCCTTCCCTTAAAGACTTGTAGGTATTATAACATAGTTTCTTGACAACACTCTAATTATTTACTTACCGATAGTCTATTTATTTACTCCGCAAGAAAATAACCTGACACAATGCAAGACGGGGCGCGAAGGGCGCGACGCGAGCGGCCTGTGGCAAGTGGCGAGGGGGCGCAGGCGCGCCTTACCAACCAACGGGGGATGCTGCGCCCCCGCTCCCCCAGCAGGAGGGCACTCGCAGGCCGCCACACCATCGCGCCCCCGCTCCCCCCAGCAGGGTGATAAGGGACTCGGCATCGCGCAGGATGATGACGCTGCGCCCCCGCTCCCCCAGCAGGGTCACGCTTAGTAGGCCGCCACACTGCTGCGCACACGACCCAGCGGGCGGGGTTAGAGGGTGGTGAGGGCGTCTTCTATGGCGGAGATGAGGGTGTTGACGTGGGTGTCGGTGTGGGCGGCGGAGATGAAGTTGACCTCAAAGGCGGAGGGTTCAATGTAGATGCCGCGGGCTAACATGGCATGGAAGAAGCGGGCGTAAAGAGCGGTGTCGGCGGCTTGGGCGTCGGCAAGGTTGCGCACAGGGAGGGCGTCGGTCGCGAAGGGGGTAAAGACGGTCTGGTAGCTTTGGATGCGCATGGGGACGCCTGCACGCGTGGCGGCAGCATTGAATGCGTCTGTGATGCGCGTCACCTTTGCGGCCATTTCGGCGTAAGGCGGGCGGGCGCGGAGTTCATCCAATACGGCAATGGCGGCGGCAACTGCAACGGGATTGCCCGAAAGGGTGCCGGCTTGATAGACCTTCCCGTGTGGGGCGAGGGCATCCATAATCTCTGCTTTTGCGCCAATCGCAGCTAAGGGGAAGCCGCCACCAATGACCTTTCCCATCGTGATAATGTCGGGTTCAATGCCTGCGGCATCACTGTAGAGTCCATAACGGAAGCGGAAGGCATTGATGACTTCATCGCAAATCAACAAGGCACCTGCGCGATGAGCAAGGGTTTCTAATCCCTTCAGATAGCCCTCCACGGGCGGGACGCAGCCCATGTTGCCTGCGACGGGTTCTACAATGACGGCGGCGATGCGCGCGCCGTGTGCGGCAAAGGCGCGTTCTGCGGCGGCGAGATTGTTATACGGGATGACCAACGTATCGCGGGCGATGATTGCAGGCACGCCCGCGCTGGCGACTTCCGTGCCGTCACCTGCGGTTAATACGCCACTTCCTGCGCTCACGAGCAAGCTATCGCTATGGCCGTGGTAGCATCCTTCACACTTCAAAATGAGGTCACGACCCGTCACGCCGCGCGCCAAGCGCACTGCGGTCATCACGGCTTCGGTGCCAGAATTGACTAAGCGCACCTTTTCAAGGAGCGGGCTCGCGGCAACGAGGCGTTCGGCCAACTCCACTTCTCCAGGGGTGGCGATGCCGAAGGTCGTGCCCGTGGCGGCGGCCTTTGTGACCGCTTCTGTTACGAGTGGCGAGGCGTGGCCCAAGATCATGGCGCCCCATGAACAGCAACAGTCAATCAGCGTGCGTCCATCAGCGAGGGTAATCTCTGCGCCCCTACCCGAAGTCACGAAAATGGGCGTGCCCCCTACTGCATTAAAGGCACGCACAGGGGAATTGACGCCACCTGGGATGAGTGTGCAGGCGCGGGAGTAAATTTGGTCATGTGTCATGAAAAAGAGTCCTTAAATGCCTGTGGATCCGAATCCACCTGTGCCACGCGCGGTGCAATCTGCCACTGCGCCCTCAGTAATTCCAACGCGCAATACAGGCGCAATCACCAACTGTGCAATACGCATGCCCTGCGTAATCTCAAAGGCCTCTTGGCCCAAATTGACGAGCAAGACCTTCACTTCCCCACGGTAGCCCTCATCAATCGTGCCAGGGGCATTGATGACAGTGATCCCATGCTTAATTGAAAGACCGCTACGTGGACGCACCTGCCCCTCCGTATTCGGGGGCAAGGCAATGCGCAGACCCGTGGAGACGGCGGCGCGCTCACCAGGTTGCAAGAGACGCGTTTCATCGGCGCAGAGATCCATCCCAGCATCACCGGGATGGGCGTAAAAGGGAAGTTGCGCGGTGGGCGTGAGACGTTCGACACGCAAAGTCATCGGCTTGAAACTCATCCTGCGCTCCTTTAATTCGCAGATTTGAATTTTACGGTAAAGATACCAGAAGAATTACCGCCGTTATGTCCCGAACAATGGATGCGCAAGACGTAATCCTCCAAGCCGGCGCGGAGTTGGTTTACGCGCAAACGGTAGACATTGTTAGTCGTGCGCACCCCCGTGTAACCTTCATGAACATCCTCAGCGACCTTCTTCGCGCCTTCAAAGAGTTCCACAGAGTGAATCTGGAGGGCGTGTTGGCCCGACGTCCAGCGAATGGCGACTTCATAAACACCTGCGCGAGTGATGTACTCCGAGACGCTAAACTCCAGATTCGTCTTTCCTCTAGCGCCATTTAGACTCCACGGCACCCCTGCGGCAGACGAGAAGGCCTCCGGCCACTGTTTATGCACCTGCACGGCCAAAGAGAGCGCCTCAGAGACACGGCTCATCAACTTTTTCTTACGATTCGGCGAGAGGACACCGCGATTTAAGAAGCGCGTATTCAGGGCATCCAAGGCGGGGCCAGGATTGCGTTTTTCCGCCTCTGCGTCAAAGAAGAGCTGCCAACGCTTCAAGTAGTAGTCACGCATCAAGCCTGCGAGCTGACGGTGGGCGTAGTCATTCAACGAGCCTCCGCGTCCGCTCCACGTGGTATACATACGGCGAATTGCCTTCGCAGCGGCCTCACCACCTGTGCGGCGGGCAATCTCCTCACGCCATTCAAGCGTCCAACGCGGTTCGCAGGCGAGGAGTGCATCCGTTTCACGAATAGCCTCAAGGAAATAGGACGATGCGGCGCCATCCTGCCCCTGAGCCAACAACGGACGCGCCAAGTCAGAGAGGGCCTGACGCGTGGCATCAATGAGATCGTAACGGAAGGTTTCTTGTTGCAACAGTTCAGGATTCTCCTTCGCGGCATTGGCGAGTTGGAGCGCGGCACGAAGGGTATCCTTAGCGGAGTAGTACATCTCACCGCTTGCCCACGAAGAAGCCTTGCGCGCCGTCCAAGAAGGTTTGGCGCAGAAGATGCTTTCAGTGCATCCCTCTTGGTCACGCAAGGGCTTATAGACCGACTTCGTGAGCAATTTTAAAGCCTGAAGGATACGCGGCGTAACCGTGCCATAGCGGCGGCGCGCGTAAGCCTTTAACCACGCATCATAATCCTGAGTGGACATCACCTTTTCACGTGGCATGAAGAAACGTTCGGTGAACAATTCGTAGAAGAGCGGATTTGTTTCAAGGCCTTCAGAGAGCAAGCCGTAGCCCACCATTGTGGAAGCGCCCGACTGTCGCGTCAATTCGCCAAGCTTCATCAACATCTCCACGCCACCATAGAGACCGTGGTTACCACCGAAGTTCAACAACTCACACCACACCCACGGGACACCCTGGAACGAACGGTTGTAACGTTGGCCATTCACTTGGTCCTTCACAAGGCCCTCAATAAGGGCATAACGCGGATTAAGGCCGGCGAGGAGTTCAGCGCGCGGATTGCCATGCCATGCTTGGATGACCCAGATGGCGCCCGGCGAGGCGAGCTGTTGGGCGGCCTGAACGGCGCGAGCGCAAGCGGTGACATCCACCCCTGCGGTGCTGCCACCCTCATGGAAGAGGTCACCCGCGAAGGCATCGGCGCGTTCGACACCGTAGACCTTGAGCAGGTTTTTGTACCAGATGGCGGCAATCTTTGCATACGTTTCACTATTGGGCAAGAGCAAGGTCGGGCGTACAAAACCATCCACCCAGCGACCCTGATTCACGAATTTCGCATCGGCATATTCCGTCTTAGAGAGATACTGCGGCAAATCGTGCGGCAAGAGACCCACAAACCCCTGCAAAATCGGCTTCATCCCGAGCGCCTTTGTCTCGGCGACAATGTAACGGCCCAACTCGGCATCCGCATCAATACGCTCCTGAGAAAGCGGGCCGCCGAGACCTTCCAGGTTGCCCATATTCCACCATGCGGCGGCGGCTTCGTCAGGGATAAAGGCGGCGATGCGTTCTTCAGGGTAACCCAATTCGCGCAAGGTGAGTTGCCACACCTTCGGGAGACCCGCCTGGACGAGCGGCATCTCAAAGCCGTACAAGGCGAGACGGTCAATCTCCTCGCGCCATTCGGGTTTGCCCCAAAAGGCCATGGTGTAAGAGAGCGTGCAGTAGTTGTAGGCGACCGTGCGCGTGAAAGCGGGCGTGTAGTGGTGCGTCTTGCGCGGTTGGGGCATCGGCACATTCAAACGATTGCCACACCACGACCAATGCGCCTGCGCCACATCACGGAGGTAGCAACCCAAACCCGCGGCGGCCAAGCGCTGATCTGGCGCGATAATCTGGATGCGATTTCCACTCGCGGGGGCCACAGTAATCCCATCGGCAGATTCATCTACCGTAAACTGCACGCGATCCCTCAAAGAGGGCGAGATACGCGCGGCGAGATCCGTCAACGCATCAGCGTGCACCCACCCTGCGGCAAACAGTGCCACAGTAGCGATTAGGGTTCGAAAAACGTTCATCATCTCATTTCCTTTCCGTAGAACAAAACTTAGTTTAAGCCATACGTCTTACGCAACGTACGCATCTCATCGCGAAGCAAAGCCGCGCGTTCAAATTCCAAATCCTCGGCGGCCTTTCGCATCTCCGCCTCCAATTGCCGCAAGGCTTCCAACACCTCTTCTGTGCTCAAATCGCCCTCAGCGACCTTCAGTGCGCCCGTGTCACGTTTTTTACTCCGCGGGGCGGGATCATTCTCTGCGCCTGGCATGACCTGCAGGTCTTCATTAATGGCGCGCTTGACCGAACGCGGCACGATGCCATGTTCGGCATTGTATGCCTCCTGCTTCTCACGATGACGATGCGTAATCTCCTTGAGCGCGGCGATGGCGGGCGTCTCCTCATCTGCGTAGAGGATGACCTTGCCACCCGTATTACGTGCACAGCGTCCTGCAGTCTGCACGAGCGAGGTCTCGCTGCGCAAGAAGCCTTCCTTATCTGCGTCCAGGATTGCCACGCGGGTCACCTCAGGGAGGTCAAGCCCTTCGCGGAGGAGATTGACGCCGATGAGCGCATCAAAGTCGCCCCTTCGCAAGCGTCCCAAAATCTCTACGCGGCCGATGGCATCAATATCCGAGTGAAGATATTCGCACCGAATCCCCACATCCGTGAGATACTGCGCCAAATCCTCACAAGAACGTTTCGTGAGCGCGGCGACCAAGGTACGGCCCCCCTGCTCTGCGGCGGCACGAATCTCCTCCATCACGTCATCAATCTGATTGGCGAGGGGGCGTACCTCCACAATCGGATCAAGCAATCCCGTGGGGCGAATCACCTGCTCTGCCTCAAATTCCGCCACGGCGCGTTCGTGAGGGCCGGGGGTGGCAGAGGTGTAGAGGATGCGCGGCATGCGTTCATCAAACTCATCAAAGGTCAGCGGGCGGTTATCCTTCGCCGACGGCAAGCGGAAGCCATTATCCACGAGCACTTGTTTGCGCGCTTGGTCACCATTGTACATCGCGCGAATTTGCGGCAAGGTTACGTGGCTTTCATCAATGATGCAGAGAAAATCAGGGCCAAAGTAGTCCACTAAGGTCGGCGGAGGGATGCCTGGACCGCGGCCGGCCAAGGGCGCAGAGTAGTTTTCAATCCCCGTGCAGTAGCCCATCTCAGCGAGCATAGCGAGATCGTACTCGGTGCGTTGGCGGAGACGTTGCTCCTCCAAGAGCTTACCATTGGCGGCGAGCTCGGTGAGACGTTCTTTGAGTTCTGCCTTAATGCGGTCCACGCCGTCGAGCAATTGCGAACGCGGCATGACAAATTGTTTTGCAGGAGAGATGAGGCACGATGGTAAAGAGCCGGTGACCTTGCCCGTGGTTGCGTTGAAACTCTGAAGCGACTCCACCTCATCGCCAAAGTAATTCACGCGAATGCCCTCTGTGGCATAAGAAGGAAAGATATCCACCACATCCCCTCTAACGCGAAAGACGCCAGGGCGGGGTTCGTAGTCATTACGTTGATATTGGATTTCCGTCAGTTGCGCAAGGAGGTCGTCGCGCGGCAATTCAATGCCAGGTCGCAACGAAATCATCAAACCACGATAGTCCTCTGGCGAGACCAAACCGTAGATACATGACACCGAAGCAACGATAATGACATCCTTACGGCCTAAGAGGCTATGCGATGCTGCAAGGCGAAAACGTTCGAGATCCTCATTGATGCTGGCATCCTTTTCAATGTAAGTATCGGTCTGAGGGAGGTAGGCTTCAGGTTGGTAGTAATCGTAATAAGAGATGAAATACTCCACCGCATTGTCGGGGAAAAAGGCCTTTAACTCTGCGTAGAGTTGGGCGGCGAGGGTTTTATTGTGGGAGATGACGAGCGTGGGGCGCTTAAAGCGGGCGATCACATTGGCCATCGTAAAGGTTTTGCCACTTCCCGTCACACCACGAAGAATCGCACGACGCGCCCCCTTCTGAAAGCCCTCCACTAAGGTGTCGATGGCTTCGGGTTGGTCACCTGTTGGCGCAAAAGCAGAAGCCAAGCGAAATTCCGCAGGGGCTCCATTAATCTCATTTTCGAATTGCGTTTCCAACATAACGACCTTCCCCTCTATTATCGCATAAATACGGGGGCTATCGCAATAGCGAAAGCCCCCTCAAGAGGTCAAATTAAGTTGTTAGCGGATGCCGATGCGCATGCCGTAGAGCACTTCATCCGCATCACACTCCAAGGCTCGCGCCAACTTCGCGCGATCAATGGAGCCCAAGAAGACGCAGTTCCACTGTTGGGACGTGCAGTAGAGGTAGGCATTTTGACCCACGAAGCCGCAGTCCACCTGCGCATAGGCGGGGGTTTGATCATCCTTGTCATAGGTGAAGATGAGCATCACCGAAGCGCCATTCAACTGATCAGAGAGGTCCTCGCGCGTCTCTTCGCGTTCGAGTTCGTTCTCCTCCTCATCCCACTCGTAGAGACCTTCTGCCGTGAGGACGGCGATATCAATCTCCTGACGATTCATCGCCGAGGGGGCGGTGCGCTTGCCATCCGGACGGGTAATGCCATTGGCCGCCCAGAGGAGATTGGCCAACTGCTGATGCGTTGGCACAGCACCCGTTGTACGGCGATTTGATTTACGTGCAGCCAACGCATCCAAAAGCGGCATCCCGCCACTCTTCTCAGGCGTCGGCAGACGGATATCGCCTGCGTCATCAGCTAAAACTGGCGCAGCGGCGAAGGTAAGTGCCGCCAAAGCGGCGAGACAACAAGTACGGAACAAAGTTTTCATCGTTTGTATCCTTTCGCATTACGAGTTCACATACGGGGTGACAACGCCTTCAGTATAGCAAAGCATTAGCGCAGGCTAATGCGACTTATCACATCAATTTCACGCCTGTATACAAGACTTTACAGGTGAGGCGCCAAAGGGAGGCGAGAGGATGATGTGGGGGCGATGGGACTGAAGAGAAGCGCCGAAGGGATATCGTGGTCTCTGCCCTCTGCGGCGGTGAAGAACGAAGATTATCGTGGCCACCGCCCGCTGCGGCGGTGGGTTAGCACAAAAAAAGAGGCCCCCTTTCGGATGCCTCTTTTTCGATAATCAGTCGAAGACTTACTTGTTGAGTGCTTCGGTGATTTCTGCGAGCTTGGCGGTGAGAGCCGCGGGGATGCGGTCGCCGAACTTCTCCCAGGATTCCTTCACGCCAGCAACTTCCTTCTTCCAACCTTCGACGTCGACGGTGAGGAGTTCCTTGAGCGTTTCAGGGGTAGTTTCGCAACCAGCCAAATCAATGGCGTCGTCGGTCGGCATGATACCGATCGGGGTGACCTTGGTGGAAGCCTTGCCTTCGATTGCTTCGCAGACCCACTTGAGGACGCGGCTGTTGTCGCCGAAGCCAGGCCACATGAAGTTGCCATCAGCATCCTTGCGGAACCAGTTCACGAAGAAGACCTTCGGGAGCTTGTCAGCGGCAACCTTTTCGCCCATTGCGAGCCAGTGACCGAAGTAGTCAGCCATGTTGTAACCGCAGAAGGGCAACATAGCCATCGGGTCACGACGCACCTGACCGATCTGGTCGGAGATCACAGCGGCGGTCACTTCGGAGCCAGCAGCGGAACCCATGTACACGCCGTGTGCCCAGTCGGTAGCCATGTTCACCAAGGGGATGGTGGAGGGGCGACGACCGCCGAAGAGGATCGCGTCAACAGGAACGCCAGCGGGATCTTCCCATTCCTTAGCAATCACAGGGCACTGTTCTGCAGGAGCGGTGAAGCGAGAGTTCGGGTGAGCAGCCTTGATGAATTCGCCGGTGCCGTCAGCATTAGCGACCATCTTGTTGGGCTTTTCCTTGGAAGCGTAGCAGTCATTGCCCTTCCAGTCGATACCGTGTGCAGGAGCGGGCACGCCCATGTCT
>JAEIGA010020298.1_pt1 | contig 10130 bp, 12 predicted proteins | sample 9270691 | NCBI WGS metagenome assembly JAEIGA01 (sample SAMN17057246, study PRJNA624740) | gut metagenome | biome: biome; isolation source: fecal sample | host: Bos grunniens | place: China: Xizang | collected 2019
CCCTTTTGACTGAGAATGCTCTCAGCTTTTCTTGCATATGTTTGCGATTTTACAACTATGCACTTATATTTTTTCATTTTTTATATTAAATTTCCTTTCAAAAACATTAATTGTATTAATATATTTTATTCAAACAGTCATCAAATTGACAAATTCTAAAATTTTTTTGTTTTGTAACGAAAAATTTCATAATTTTCTATTGCATTTTTGCGAACAATATGATAATATAGTTATATAAAATCAAGATATGCGAAATATCGGCATAATTGAGAAAAAGTATGAAATCATAACGTTTTACGGAGGTGTTCAGATGAATGTAATAGCCAATCTTTTTGATATGACATTTTTTTGGCTTATACTGCTTTTTGTTTTTGTCATAATTGAGGCATTAACAGTTCATATTGTATCTATATGGTTTGCACTCGGCTCATTATGTTCTATAATTGCATCAGCATTGGGTGCGCCTGCATGGGCTCAGGCTGCAATATTTGCGGCAGTATCGGCAGCGGCAATCATTGTGACAAGACCGCTTGTAAAAAAGTTCATATTACCTAAGAATACACCAACAAACTTTGAACAGATCATCGGTCAGACCGCTGTTGTCTGCGAAGAAATAAACAATACCGAGGCAACCGGTGCAATTAAAATAAACGGACTCGAATGGTCGGCAAGAAGTGATGACGGAAATAACATTCCCTGCGGAGACAAAGTAACCGTTGTCAAGATCGAGGGTGTTAAAGCAATTGTTTCGCAAACGCAACAGTAAAACATAAAATTTATCAGCAAAATATTTAAAGAAAGGACCGTATCAACGGTAAAGGTTAACATTATGCCTATCACTAATCCCGGAATCGCAGCAATAGGCGCGATAGTAGTACTTTTCTTCATTATTATAGTATGTAACATTAAAATCATTTCACAAGCTCAGGCTGCAGTTGTTGAACGCCTTGGAGCATACGTTAAAACATGGCAGACCGGTTTACACATAAAGATACCCTTCATTGAAAGAGTTGCAAAAACCGTATCTCTCAAAGAGCAGGTAGTTGACTTTGCACCGCAGCCCGTTATAACAAAAGATAACGTAACGATGCAGATAGATACAGTCGTTTATTTTCAGATAACAGACCCGAAGCTTTACGCATACGGAGTTGACAACCCGATGTCTGCGATCGAAAATCTTACAGCAACAACATTACGTAATATAATCGGTGATCTTGAGCTTGACGCAACCCTTACATCAAGAGATCTTATAAACACAAAAATGAGATCCATTCTCGATATCGCAACAGACCCCTGGGGAATAAAAGTAAACCGAGTTGAGCTGAAAAATATCATTCCGCCCAAAGAGATCAGGGATGCGATGGAAAAACAGATGAAAGCAGAACGTGAAAGACGTGAAGCTATACTCAGAGCAGAGGGCGATAAAAAGAGTGCGATCCTTGTAGCAGAAGGTCAGAAAGAAAGCGTTATTCTTACTGCTGAAGCTGAAAAACAGGCTGCTATCCTCGCTGCAGAAGCTGAAAAAGAAGTTAAGATCAGAGAAGCCGAAGGTGAAGCAGAAGCTATTCTTCAGGTACAGAAGGCTATAGCCGAAGGTATCAAGCTCATAAACGAAGCAAATCCGTCCGAATCCGTCATTGCAATAAAATCTCTTGAAGCGTTTAAAGCTGCAGCTGACGGTAAAGCAACAAAGATAATTATCCCCTCGCAAATCCAGTCTCTCGCAGGCCTTGCAACAACCTTAAAGGAACTCTCTGTAACAGATACGGAAACGAAGTAGAAAAGCAATGAAAAATCCATAAGAAAGGACGCTTTCGACAGATCGAAAGCCATAGTAAAAAGAAATGGCTCAGAAAAAGTATACAACGGAATATAAACTATCTATCGTTGACAGGGTAGAAAAAGGCGAATCCCGAAATTCAATTTCGAAAAAAACAGGTCTGTCAGCCCTGACAATAAAAAGTTGGGCAGAGAAAAAGGAACAGTTGATCGAATCTCTTTTTGAAGAAGCGAAAAACAGAAAAAAATCCAAAAGAAAAAAGCGCTACGGAGAAAAGATCAAGAATATCGTTGTAGGAAGAATTGAAAAAGGCGAAAGCATATATAAAGTAAGTAAAGAACTTAACATACCGTATTTAACAATAAAAAATTGGGTGCTTGTTACTCAAAATGAACGTGAGCCTAAAATCGACATTAAAATTCCGGACAGCAACGAAGTAATAATTTCCGAAGAAGAAAAAATCGAGCTTATCTCCATTATGGAAGAAAATGCAAGAAACGAATCCCCCGAAGATTCAATGTTCAGACATATTGAAAAGCAGAACGAGGAAATTTCAGCGTTGAAGAAACAGATCGCAGATCTTGAAGAGGAAATCGTAATGCTGAAGAAAGCGGCTATCGCTCTTGCAAAACAAATTCCCACCCCCGCTGATGAATAAAAAAACAAATTTTAATGCCTGTAATCTCAATTTACAGGCATTATTTTTTTGCTCGTATTTCAGCTTAAATTCGCATTAAAACTAAAAATATTTGATTTTTACACAGTACAGATAAATATATCTTTGAATATCTCTGTTTTTCTCTTGTTTTTATGATTGAAAACAATCTCAATATCACATTTTTTTCAAACATAACAAAGCTCTAATTGTGAATTTTTCAATTTGCGATTTAGTAAAAACGAGAAAAACGGAGAAAATAAGAGAAAATAAGAGATTGTGAAATCGTAGCAATAAAATTTTCAAATTAGGTATTGACAAAAATGAAAGCATGTGTTATAATCTTCGGGTATTGAATCTCAAATGGAGGAAATTATTATGTCCACTTTTATGGCAAACGCTGCTAACATTGAACGTAAATGGTACGTTGTTGACGCAGCTAACAAGCCCTGCGGTCGCGTTGCTGCAGAAGTTGCTACCCTCTTAAGAGGTAAGCACAAAGCAACCTTTACCCCTCACGTTGACTGTGGCGATTTCGTAATCGTTATCAACGCTGAAAAAACTATCTTCACAGGTAAAAAACTCGAACAGAAATTCTACCGTCATCACACCGGTTGGGTTGGTGGTCTTAAAGAAGTTAAATATAAGACCATGATGGAAAAGAATCCTGAATTCGTTTTCGAACTCGCTGTTAAGGGTATGATCCCCAACACCGTAATCGGCCGTTCCGCAATGCGCCGTCTTCGCGTATACAAAGGTGCTGAACACAAGCATGCAGCTCAGCAGCCCGAAGTATTCAACATTGACTAAGGAGGATCGAACTGATGTACGAATCTAAAAGACCGTATTTTTACGGCACAGGCAGAAAAAAACATTCCGTTGCTCGCGTTCGCGTTTATCAGGGAACCGGCAAAATAACCATTAACGGTAGAGATATCGACGACTACTTTGGTCTCGAAACCCTCAAGCTCATCGTTCGTCAGCCCCTCGAAACCACCGGTCTCATGGGCAAATACGACATTGAAACCACCGTTGTAGGCGGCGGCGTTTCCGGTCAGGCAGGCGCTATCCGTCACGGTCTCGCAAGAGCTCTCGTTGTTTCTGACGAAACTCTTAAGTCTGCTCTCAAAAAAGCAGGCCTCCTCACCAGAGACCCCAGAATGAAAGAAAGAAAGAAACCCGGTCTCAAGGCAGCTCGCCGCGCACCGCAGTTCTCCAAACGATAATTTTATTATCCGACAATTTTACTTTCATATACAAAAAGCTCTGCATATGCAGGGCTTTTTTGTTGTTTACAGAATTCCCCATTTACTTTTCAATTACTTTATGATATAATAATTGCAGTTAGATAAATTTGAATTTAACGAATGGAGCATTTAAAATGAAAATCAGAGTAATGAACATATCCGATTATGAACAGGTTTATCAACTATGGTTGTCCTGTGCAGGAATGGGGTTGAATAATTTAGACGATTCAAAAGAAGGAATAGAGAGATTTCTAAACAGAAACCCCGAAACTTGTTTTGTCGCTGAGATAGAACAAACGATAATTGGAGTAATTATTGCTGGCAACGACGGAAGAAGAGGATATATATACCATACAGCGGTTAATCCTGATTACAGACATCAAGGAATAGCTACCAAACTTGTAAATGAAGCTATGGGAGCATTAAAAGCATTAGGTATAAATAAGACTGCTTTGGTTGTGTTTTTAAAAAATACCGATGGAAATGCTTTCTGGGAGAAAAACGGTTTTACTTCACGGGAAGATTTGATTTATAGAAATAAGACAATTACTGAAATGGTAAGAATAGACACATAAATTCCAATTTATCGGTGAGCAATCAAAAAAAACATTGATATGATTTTCGCGTAACCTTTGAGTATCGATACCAAAACCTTAAATGATAAAATCAGAAATCAACAAGAAAATCAAAAATTGTTGTTCAATTCAAGCCCCAAATCGGGTATAATCTACTTGTAAAAAGAAACAAGGAGATCAAAGAAATGAACACAGACAAAATTTACGCAGAATCTATCGCAAAGGACTATGCCCCCAAGGACAATTCTAAAATAATTGCTCTTAAAAAATTAGACCAGAAGGCAAAAATGCCTGCAACAGTATTTACTTACACATTCGGAATTATTTCTTCCCTTATAGCGGGGCTCGGAATGAGCTTGGCGATGCAGGTAATCGGTGGAGGTATTTTCTGGACTGCTATCGGAATAATAATAGGAATTATCGGGTTTACATGCTGCAGCGTAAACTACCCTATTTACAAAAAGATGCTTGAAAAAGGGAAAGCAAAATACGCATATGAAATTGTTGAACTCGCAAGAGAGATCAGCGAACAGTAAGAAAATAAAGGGTGATCCTTTTGAATAAATCAGAAAGCAAATATTTCAACACGGCCGTCAAGATGGACGAAGCACTGATCAATCTGCTTGAAGTGAAATCTTTTGAGTACATTACAATAAGCGACATCTGCAAGCAGGCAGGGGTGAACCGATCAACATTTTATCTTCACTATGAAAATTTAAATGATTTGCTTGAAGAAACAACGAGATATTTATTTGACGGCTTTTTGTCGTATTTTTCAGACAACTTAAAATCTATTACTGTTAACATTAATAATTGCGAATTAACCGATCTGAATTTTATTAAAGAAGATTATCTTTATCCGTATTTAACATATTTCAAGAATAACAGACGTGTATTTTCCACGGTATTGACTCATTCAAAAACATTTGACACGGAAAAAGTATTCCAAAAATTATTTCAAAACATTTTTGACCCGATATTAAGCAGATTCCACTACCCTATTGAAGACAGAAAATATGTAATAATGTTCTATCTTAACGGAGTAAGTGCTATAACATCTGAATGGATAAAAGACAATTGCGAGAAATCCGTTGAAGATGTTGCAACGATCATCAGAGAATGTATACTTGGAAGATACGGCATAATTTTCCCAAACCCATAAAAAGCAAAAGCAGACATAAATATGTCTGCTTTTTATAATTTAAAATTTTGAAGCAAAATCTGCAAGAGCTTCGGAAATCTTTATCTGCTGAGGACAAACCGCTTCGCAGCTGCCACATCCGAGGCAAGATGAAGGCTTCTTGTCGTCATCGAGCGTTGAGAGAACCATAGGAGCGATAAATCCGCCGCCGGTATAACTATGTTCGTTATAAAGAGCAAGAAGTTTGGGGATATCAAGCTGCTGAGGACAATGTTCAACACAGTAGCGGCAAGCAGTGCAAGGAACGCTCTTTTTCGATGTCATATCTTTTGCAATAGAAAGAAGTGTTTTGAACTCCTCATCGGAAAGCGGCTTGTTTTCTTTATATGTATCAATATTTTTCTTGAGCTGATCAAAATTAGACATACCAGAAAGAGTTACTTTAACAGAAGGTATGGTCTGCAAAAATCTGAATGCCCATGCAGGCACAGATTCATCAGGACGAAGCTCGTTGAGCTGTTTTTCATAATTTTCAGCAATATTGGCAAGACTGCCGCCGCGGAGAGGCTCCATTACCCAAACGGGGATATTATGTTTTTCAAGGATCTCAACCTTTTTCTTTGAATCCTGAAAATCCCAGTCTATCCAGTTCAACTGAAGCTGACCGAACTCCATATCCTTGCCGTAAACTTCAAGAAAACGGTTGATAACATCACAATCACCGTGTGCGGAAAATCCGAGATGCTTGATCCTTCCGTTTCTTTTCTGTTCTGTAAGATATTCATAAATACGGTACTGAGGATCGAGATACTGATTTATGTTAAGCTCGCATACGTTATGAACAAGATAGAAATCGAAATATTCTACCTGACATTTTTCGAGCTGCTTTTCAAATATCTCCTCAACCTTATTCATATTTGAAAGGTCGTATCCGGGGAACTTACTTGCAAGATAAAAGCTTTCTCTCGGATATTTTTTAAGAACTCTGCCCATAACAAGCTCAGAATTACCTCTATGATAGCCCCATGCAGTGTCATAATAGTTTACACCGTTCTGCATTGCATATTCCACCATTTCGGCTGTTGCGGCTTCGTCTATTTCAGCATCGTTTCCGTTAACGACAGGAAGACGCATTGTACCCATACCGAGCGCAGAAAGTTTCTTATCTTGAAAATCGTTATATATCATAAAATTTCCCTCTCAATAGTTTATTTGTTATATTATACATTATTTCGATAAAAAAATCAATACCGAAATTAAAATATATTTCTTGACATAAACTATTTGCTATGATATAATTTTATGATAAAACAATGGGAGATCAACGTGAAAAAGATTATATTATTAGTTATATTTTCATTTTTTATTTTATGTTCATGCGATAACGAGCAAACACTGGGCAGCTTTGAATTTACAGACCGAAACGGCAACACTATAATATTACCGAAAGACCCCGAAAAAGTAGCCGTACTATTTTCTTCTTTTGCGGATATCTGGGTAACTGCAGGCGGAGAAGTTGATATAACAGTAGCAGAAAGCGTTGAACGCGGATTTGCGAGCGAAACCGCAATACTCGTTGACGGCGGTGCAGGCAAATCAATAGACACTGAAACTCTTATCTCCGCAAAACCTGATCTTGTAATTTGTTCCGAAGATGTTGATGCTCAAAAGGATACGGCGGAGCTCTGCAAAAAGATCGGAATACCGGCATTATCATTGAGAGTTGAAAGCCTTGAAGATTATATAAATGTGCTTGATATTTTTACGGAAATAACAGGCAGAAAAGACCTTTACGAAAAATTCGGTACTGATGTTAAAACAAAAACTGAAGAGATCAAGTCTGACTTTAACGCGAATGACACGCCAAAAATACTCTTCATAAGGGCAGGTTCATCAGAAAAATCTACGAAGGCAAAAAACACCGAACAACATTTTGTTTGCGGAATGCTGAAGGAATTGGGTGCGGAAAACATTGCCGACATTGCACCTGTTCTTCTTGATGGGCTGAGTTTTGAAGAAATATTGATTCAGGACCCTCATTATATTTTCATCTCAACAATGGGAGACGAGCAAGCCGCAAAAAGCAACATGAACAGCATACTAAAAAAAGAAGAATGGCAGACACTTTCTGCCGTCAAAAACGGAAAAGTTTATTTTTTACCGAAAGAACTTTTTCAGTTCAAGCCTAACGCACGTTGGGCGGAAGCATATGAATATCTTGCTGAAATTTTGAGTGAATAAAACATGAAAAGATACATCATCCTTATTTTTGTATTACTTGCGGCATGCGCATTAGGCATAGCTTTCGGTAGCGTAAAAATCGAGCCGGAATTATTCATTAAAGGGCTTTTATTAAAAGAAGATGCATACAGCCAATCTATAATAATTTACCATTTGAGGATACCGAGAGTTCTTGCAGGAATAATTGCAGGTATCGGACTTTCCGTTTCGGGTGTTTTGCTTCAATGCGTAACAGGTAACGATCTTGCAGGTCCAAACATCATAGGTGTTAATGCCGGTGCGGGTTTCTTTTGCATCCTTATGCTTTCTTTTTTCCCTTCATTGATAAAATTCCTGCCGATAGCGGCTTTTATCGGTGCTTTTTTAACAACGCTTATAATCATCGCGATCGTAAAAAAAGTAAATTCCGCAAAAGGAACTGTTATCCTTGCCGGAATTGCCATTACCACGCTTCTCAATGCAGGTATATCATTTCTGTCACTTCTTGACAGCGATGTTTTAACATCATACAATTCATTTTCTATCGGTGGGATACGAGGTGTTGAACCCGAAGAACTAATTATCCCCGCGGTTATTATTGCAATTTGCCTTACTGTTTCACTTATTTTTTCAAAACAAACGTATCTTCTTTGCCTTGGAGACTGCGTGGCATCTTCACTCGGTGTTAAAACAAAAAAAGTAAGATTTATCGGGCTTATCTGTGCATCTGCATCTGCGGCGGCAGTTGTAAGCTTTGCAGGACTTTTGGGGTTTGTGGGACTTGTTGTGCCCCATATAAGCAGACGAATTTGCGGAAATGATCCTAAAAAATTGTTGATAACATCAAGCCTTGTTGGTGCCGTAACAGTGATAACGGCAGATCTTTTAGGCAGAATTTTACTTGCACCGACAGAAATACCCGTTGGTGTTTTAATGGCGGTAATCGGAGCACCGTTCTTCTTATTTTTACTCATAGCAAGGAGAAAGACGAATGATTAAAATCAACGGTCTTACCGTTAAATACGGCAAGAAGACAGTGCTTGACAATGTCAGTATTACATTCAACAAAAACAGATTTACCGCCGTACTCGGAAAAAACGGCAGTGGTAAATCAACACTTTTTTCATGTATATCAAGGCAGTTAAAATACTCGGGGGAAATATTTCTCAACGGCAAAAATATCGATAAAATCGAGCCTAAAGAATATGCGAAGAACTTATCGTTTTTGCCGCAAAGCTTAAATAAACCTGCTATAACGGTAAAGGAGCTTGTTCAGTTCGGTCGAAATCCGTATACGGGGCTTGACGGAAGACTTTCAGCAGAAGACGATAAAAAGGTAGAAGAGGCATTAAAAATAACAGGTCTGACAGATTTCTCTAAAAGACTTTTGCCGACACTTTCGGGTGGTGAATGTCAAAAAGCCTATCTTGCTATGATAATTGCACAGCAAACCCCTACACTCCTTCTTGACGAACCGACAACTTATATGGATATAGGTGCACAGGAAGAATTTATTTTACTGATAAACAAACTAAAGCAAAACGGCAAATCACCGATAGTTATAATGCACGATCTTGCATTGGCGGTAAAGTACGCCGACGATATTGTTATAATTGAAAAAGGTACATGTATTTTCAGCGGAACAAAAAAAGAATGTCTTGAAAAAAATATAATCGAAAAAGCCTTTTCGGTAAGACGTATAAACGCAGAAAACGAGATATTTTTCACAGTATAACACAAAGAACAGCCCTCGAAAGAGGACTGTTCTTTATTTTTAATCGTTTACAATTTCATCATACGTCCATGTTACATTTTTAGAGATGGCATCCTGAATAGCGGTTCTTGTAGAAGAAAATACTTCAGAAACAGATTTTTTGCCTGTAACCGCAGAGTTAATGTTGGACTTCCATGTATCAAAACCTTTTTCGAGGAACATACTGCCATAGTTAAAATTAATATTTTCAAGCATATATGCATACTGATCATGGTCTTCCTTGCTGTAAAGTATCTGATCCTCAAGCAAACCGGACCAGCCGCGGGAACCATCAAGCGTTGCAAAAACAAATTCCATAACAATACCGATATCTTCGACAGCATGACCGCTTGTATTCAATACCCAGTTAAGACGTCTGCCATGATGAACGTAGCTTGAAACGCTGTTTTCATCACCGTTGGGACCGTGCGGGAATCTTATCATACCGTAAGCATAGTCCTGAGCGGGAAGATAATCGTTTGATGAAGCTTTTTCATTATAGTGAGTTGAAAAATAAGATTCGTGAGACATCAAAGCGGACATTTGGTTCTTTACAAATTCCGCATGACCTTTCTGTTCATAAAGACCCTCACTAAAAAGATCAGCCATAAATTCAACAGCAGCCATACCGCTTGGGTTATCAAAACCAAATGTATAGTTTCCGTCACTACCTTCAATCATAGTTAAACCGTTTGCAAACATATATCCGATAGCATCATCAGCATACGATGATCCACAGATATGAGGTACGAATTTATC
>JAEIGA010020299.1_pt1 | contig 10130 bp, 12 predicted proteins | sample 9270691 | NCBI WGS metagenome assembly JAEIGA01 (sample SAMN17057246, study PRJNA624740) | gut metagenome | biome: biome; isolation source: fecal sample | host: Bos grunniens | place: China: Xizang | collected 2019
AATTTATTCCGTCGACGATCCAGTTCAGACCGTCGATCAATCCGTTGATCAGCCCGATGATCAGGTTCAGCGGCGCCTTCGCGAACCCGACCAGCGCGTCGAACGCGCCTTTGAAGATCTGCTTCACGGATTCCCAGGCTGCCGACCAGTCGCCGGCGAAGACGTTCTTCACGAAAGAGATGATCCCTTTGAAGATCTCTTCTATCCCGCCCCAGATCTCGCCGATCGAGGCAAATAGGCCGTTCAGGACGTCGCCCAAAAAGCCCAGGGATTCGCTCCAGTCCTTTTCGAAGATGTTCTTCAGAAACGTGGAGAAGGCGTCGAAGATCCCTTCGGCGGCCGTAAAGACGCCGCCGAGGATCTCCTGGATCCCTTTCCAGGCACGGTCCCAATCTCCTGTGAAGACGCCGCGGATAAAGTCGATCACGCCGTCCAGGACCTGCTTGATGCCGTCCCAAATGCCCTTGAAGATCCCCATGAAGAGGTTCATGACGTCGCCCAGGAAGCCAAACTGCTCGCTCCAGTCCTTCGAGAAGATATTCTGGAGGAAATCGTCCACCTGCTGGAGAAGCGCCTGGATCTCGTCGCCCTTCGTCGCGATCAGGACCACCAGGGCCACGATCGCCGCGCCGATGGCCACCATCGGATTCGAAATCAGCCAGTTTATGGCGTCGGAGACGCCTCCGATCGCGGAAGAGATCCCGGAGATGCAGGACGCCAGGGGAGAGATCGCAGCGATCACGCCGGCGATCACCAGGATCGTGTTCAGCGTGTCGCTGTCCAGGTTTCCGAGCCAGCCCAAAAGCTCGCCGATCTTGTCAACGATCAATTCGATGGTCGGCGCCAGCTTTTCCAAAAGCGTCGCGCCCATCTCCGCGAACGTGGCGGAGGCCCTGGCCTTCATCTCGTCGATCTGATCGCCGGTCGCCGTCAGGTTCCCGATCGTCTCCTCGGACAGGATCAGGCCCAGATCTTCGGCTTTCTGGCCGTATTCCTGGAGCGCTGCTCCGCCGTCGTCGATGATGGTGGCCAGGCTGTCGGCGCCCTTCCCGAAGATCTCCATCGCGGTCAGATCCCGCTCCGTCTCGTCTCCGATCGTGGAGAGAGCTGCGAGGGAATCCATCAGCACGTCTTCGAGATCCCGATAGCTGCCGTCTGAATTCCGGATCGCGACGCCGAGCTCTTCGAACTTATCCGGCGCGTCGGCCATCTGTTTCTTCATCTTGGCGACGGCGCTGGCCATCTCTTCGGTCGAGACGTCCACCATGTCGCTGGCGTATGCGAATTTTTGCAGCATGTTCGTGGAGAGCCCGGTGCGCTTCGACAGCGTTGCCAGGTCGTCCGCCGACTTGATCGCGGAAGCGCCGGAGGCGATGAGCCCGCCGGCCACAGCTGCGCCGGCAGCAGACAGCGCTTTCGTCTTGTCCGCCACCTTCTTCGCGCCCTGGGCGACCTTATCCGCAGCTCCGGAGATCTTCTCGAAGGCGTTCTTCGTGTTGTCCGCCTCTTTCGTCAGGTTCTCCAGGTCGCGCTGCGTCTGGATGATCTCTCTCTGCAGCGCCATGAACTGCTCGGAATTCTCGTCGACGCCTTCGCTGCGCATCTGATCTTCGGCCTGCTTTAAGGTGTCGAGCTTGCCCTTCGTCTCGCCGATCGCGGATCCTAAGAGCTGCTGCTTCTGGCGCAGCAGCTCCGTGTTCGTCGGATCCAGCTTCAGCAGGTTGTTGACGTCCTTCAGCTGGCTTTGGGTGTTCTTTATTTCCTTGTTGGCATCCTGCAGCGACTTATTGAGTCCGGAAGTATCTCCGTTCAGCTCTATCGTGATGCCTCTGATTTTTCCCGCCATAATTTCTCACCGTAAAAAAATTCCGGCATTTTTGACCGGATCAGCCGAAAAATGCCTGAATATCTTCCTGCGTTGCTTTGATCGGATATTCTTCCCGGTCGTTCGCCATTTCGATGATCATGTCGTAGACCATGCCCATCGTCATATTGTGCAGAGCCTCAACGGACAGACCCAGGCGGGCGCATCTAAGCATATAGACGCTCCCGCTCGGCTCTCGGGTTGTCGCTCTCATTTTTTTGCGGGGACCGCCGTCGTCTTATTCGTGACGTTCCACAGCTCCTGAACGGTCGGCATGACCTGGATGATCGTGAAGGCCCCGTCTAAGCTCTCCAGCCACTCTCTCGTGCTGTTTCCTACGTCCTCGCCGGCATATTTCTGCATGATCCAGGCGACGTCAGCGAACGTCTGGAGATCCACGATGTCCAGCTGCGCGGCCATGCGCTCCTCTTCCGGCGCGTCCTCCGGGATCGCCATCAGCTTTTTATAGCCGGCCATCAGCCGGCTCATGTCTTTGACCAGGTCCCGGCCGATCTTCTCTCTGTAAAAAAACGGCAGATAGCCGCTCGAAGCGAGCGTCACGTCTCTGCCTTCCACCGTTATCGTCTTTTTAATCATGACCTTCTCCTTTTGGATGCCCGCAGGCGGCCCGATTTGGGGCCGCCATGCCATTCTGGCCCGTCCGGCGTATAATTTGCCGTCGAAAGCCTTAAAACGCCGAAAAAGGGGAGATTTTGACGTCTCCCCTCCATCGTTAGGCCAGCGTCGTAGAAACGGCGCTGTAAAATGCGTCATACGTCGCGGTCGGCGTGGCCGACGTGGTCCGGTAGAACACTTTCCCGTTCAGGACCGAACCGACCGACGGATCCACGACCGGCATGATCGAAACGTCGCAGCTCTGCGTCTTGACCTCGATCGTGTCAGCTTTGGTGCTGCTGGAGATTCCAGGTCTGTCCGCGCTCACGCGCAGCATGCAGTAGCGATCGGCCTTGTCGTCGCCGTCGATCTCGAACATCAGCGCGAATTCCGCCGGATCCGCATTCGCGTCCTCGATCAGGAGCTTGCCGGTCGAGCTGACCGTGTCGCCCCAGATGTCCTGACGCATCTGATCCGAGAAAGACGCCATCTCCAGGCTGCCGGAATAGCCGTTATTCGCGGCGACATGGAAATATTTGACATCGTCGGCATAGAAGTCCGTGGATCCCGTTTCTTTCGAAAGATCGAGATTCACCGCTCCGTCGCACTTGACCGGGCTTCCCCAGGAAGGAACGCCGCTGGAATAGGTGATCTTGGCGTAATAAACATTTTTCAGGCCGAAATGCACTCGGTTTTCTGCCATCTTATACCTCCATCGTGTACGTTACACAAAAAATATTCTCATCCTCCAGGAACTCGCTCGTCTTCTGCCAGGGGATATCGTTCAAGTCGAAGATGGCCTCGACGGCCGCCTCCGCACTCGGATCCTTTTCTCTGGTGTAAAGCTCGACAGTCACGTCGAGGATGACATGATAAACTTTATTCTCGGCGACAAAATTCGTGCTGCCGGTGTCGTAGTAGCATAGATAAGGCGGAGCCGGGACCTCGGATTCCGGGAACTCCAGATATGCCGTCGTATAGACGGTCTTCAGCTGATCATATAAATCGTTAAGACTCATTCAGCCTCCCTTCCAGCTCTTTTTCATAGAGCTGCGCGGCTTCTTCCTCCGCTCTCTGGATGTACGGATAAGCCTTCGCGTGTCCGACCCGTTTCCCGTTCACGACCACTTCGTGGCCATATTCCAGGAGATGAGGCAGGCCCGGAGCGGCGTTATAGATCACCGTCTCCGCGCCGAGCCTCGTCTTTGTGGACTTCGACTTCCAGGCTTTCGCGTTCTTCCCGGTCTCTTTCGGTGACGTGTTCTTCAGCTGCTTCACCGCATTCTTCGCTGCGGCTTTCTGCGCCTGGAGAAGATCGTCCGGTAATGCTGCGACATATCCGTTCAGTTCTGCCATGACAGCCTTTTCCAGGTTGTCGGCATCAGTTTTTTGCATTTCCGGCTCTCCTCTCCAGGTAGAGCTCCAGCGTGTCCGTCGTGGCGTGATATGTCCGGTAGATGGAGAACGTCTCGTCCCCGATCTGACATTGATCCTCGCCTTCATAATCCGGAGCGAACATGGTGATCCTGTATTCCGGCTTAAATCCGGCCTGTCCGCCGGCGAAGAACTCGCTTGCGGAGACGTCGCCGATCCGTCCGAATACGGTCCGCTCCTTCACGGTCTCTTCGTAGTAGCCGAACGAGTTTTTCGTCCTTTTCTTTTGCAGCAGGACGAAATCAATAGATCTGTCCATGTCACGCCTCCCAGGTCGTATATCCGGATCTGGTGCTCATCTGCGCCTTCTGCTCGTCGTATGACGTCTTTAAGCGATCGAAATCATCCGGCTGCCCGAAGTGTATCCGGACATACGTGACCACGGCCTGGCGGACGAGAGGATCGTCCGGATCCGTGAACGTAACGCCGGCAGCCTCCAGATCCAGAAGCGCAGCCTGGATGAGGTCGTCGATCTGATCGTCAAACGCCGTCGTCGTGACGCGCAGCGCCATTTTCGCAGCTGCCTGAATGGTCATACTCCACCTCTCAAATAACTTTCTTCCGTGATCGTCCGCCAGCCGACGTGGCCGAGCTTGATCCGGCTGTCGCAGAACATCTTCACGCCGAGCTCCTGCAGCCGCATGCAGAAGGACATGTCCTCCCCGAATCCGTAGACCGGAGCAAACGGCTGCCCGAACTCTTCTATGACGCGCTTGGCCAGCGACGTCTGCATCATGACCGCGCCGAAGCCGCAAGCCTCGATCTCGAAGACGGAATCCTTCGGATAGTTTTCAAACCATTCGAAGACGGGCCGGATCTCCGACCCGTCCTCCGACCGATAGATCCCGCACTTCGAGAAGATGACGGGCTTCGACTTTTCCCGCCGGGTGAAATAGAGTCCGGTCACGAACTCCATGCCGGCGTCGAGATCCGCCGATAATTTTTCCATAAGATCCGAATCGAATGACATGTCCGAATCTATCCACAGGATCCTGTCATATCCGCCTTCCACGGCTCTTTTCGCCAGCTGGTTCCTGGCGTCGTAGATGAGCGAGCTCGTCGTGTTTGCGAAACTGCAAAGCCCGATCTTTTTTAGCTTCATCATCGACAAAAGGAACGGCGTCGGGACTGTGTCCATGCAGGGGATGCAAATTAGCGTTTTCTGTTCCATTTTTCAGACCTTCTTCTTTCTTCCTGATCAGGATCAGGTGGTTCCGATCACGCGGACGAACGCTTTGTTCGCCACCAGGCCAAGACCGGCGAACTCGCGTCCGGTGATGCGGACCATGTCGCGCGGAGCCTGGGAGATGTCGTCGTAGGTCAGCTTGATCTGATCGCCGTTCGGGAAGTTCGCCAGAGCGCCCTGACCGAAGTCGCCGACGATCAGCCACATTCCGCCGGTCGTGTTGCCGACGGTGTCCAGCGTGTTGTTGTAGTAGATCGGCAGTCCCTCGAAAGGATCCTGAGCGAAGTGGGCGGCGGCCTGGGCCTTGCGGAATTCCGCGAAGGTCAGTTTGTTCATGACGATGCACGGATCATCCGCCTCGTCGGACAGGTTCGCATAAGCCTGGGCGACGATGGTCAGCATGTCGGAGGCGTCGGCTTCCAGTTCGACCACGGCGACCTCGGTGCTGGACGCAACGGTCGAAGCCGCGCCGATCTGGTAGATCAGCATGTCTTCGGCAGCCTTCGTGATCTTCTGGGAGAGCTCGTCATAAATGTAATCCAGGAACTCGGACCCGGCCGTATCAACGACCTCGTCGGACAGCTCGACCCATTTCTTGACGTTGCCTGCCACGATTTTCACGGCGCCCAGCAGCAGGACTTCCGGATCCGGAGCATCGTCGCCTTCATTATGTAAGGCCGCGCCGCTGGCGTAGTATTCGAAACCGACCGACACGTTGCCGCGCAGGTAGCTCCTGCGGACGCGCTCCGCCAGGCCATTCTTTTCCCACGCCGTGCGGATGCGGCCTTCGATATAGGTCGGCACCGGGACGGGACCGCCCTGGCCTTCGTCGCCGGTGTAACCGTTTTCGGTCAGGATCGCGCGGCACTCGGCCTCCTTGCCGGTCTTGATATACCGGGCAAACGCCTCGACGTATTCTTTACTGTTCAGACACTCTTCTCTCGTCATCTTGGTCTTCTCCTTTTTCTCGAATTCTTTTCCGGCGCCGTTGGCCACCTGGTCGCGGACCGCCTTCTTCGCGGCAGCTGCGGCCTTCCGGGCTTCGAGCTCCGCATTGATCGCTCTGGCTTCTTCTTCCAGAGCATTCAGATCCGCTTCGGGAGCATTGATTTCCTGAGCGATCGCAGAGCGGCGCTCCAGGAGCTCGTCAGCGGACACGGCTTTGATGTCTAACATCACAGCACCTCCGTTAGCATTCTGATTCTCTGCTTCTGTCTCTCCACGGCTTCCGCTTTAGCTTTTGCGCTCTCCAGCGATTCCTTCGCGCCGTCCAGCGCTTCGGAAAGCCCGCGGGCCTGAATAAACGTCTGCGAATATGCCGGGAAAGTCACGGCTGAAAGCTCCAGCACGCGCTTGATCGACCGCACCGTGCGCACCGGGTGGTCCGTTTTTTCATCTTCCCAGCTGTCTTCGTCCACGATGAACATGAAGGACATCCCATCAATGTCCCCGCGCTGCACCGCGGAATAAAGATTCCTTGCGTCGGAATTGTTCTCCGTGTCCAGGTCGACCCGGATGAACATTCCCGTGTCCGGCACCACCGTCATCTGCATGGTGCTGTTCTTGTTGTTCCGGCGAGAACGGGCCAGCGGGATCATGTCCGTGTTGTGGTTCACCAGGAACCGCACGTCCTTCAGATCCGTCTTGTCCAGCGCGCCGGGCGCGATGATCTCGTCATACCATCCGAGGTCAGTCCTCTGGCCGAACACGATCGGCTGACCGCTCAAAAAATGGCCGTGCTCTTCGTCCTCTTCCGCCCGGACCTCGAAGTTAAACGTCCTGATTTCCTTCTTGTCCATTTCCATTTTGTTCCTCCAGTTTTGCGTCGGCGTCGTAATACTCGCCGCGAATGATCCGACGGTCTCCGCCTTCCACCTCCGGAAGGTTCCAGATCTGGCGGACGTCGTTTATGCTCATGATCCCGCGGTCCAGGAGCTGGCTCGAAACGTTGAGCTTGTCCTGGTTTGACAGATACTGCAGCCGGTTCGAGGTCGCCGTCACGCGGTTCCCGTTCGTCTGCTCCCGGAACGTGAATAACATCTTCGTCATCACGTCCGAGAACTGGATCGCGAAGGGCTCGATCGCTCCTTCGTAGAATGCAGCCCAGGAATCGCCGAAGGCTTTGTTCTCCAGGACGTCTTCATTGACGCCAAAATACTGATAAACGCTTTCCTTCGTCGCCTTGGCCGTGTCCGCGTCCATGACGAACGGCTTCGCCGTCACCTGCTGGATATCCGTGTATTTGTTCGGGAACAGCAGCAGGCCGCCGCCTTCCGCATCGGCCGCGAAATTGAGCGCGGAAAATTCTTTCCGTTCCTTGGCCAGATCAGAAGCCGTCGTGAAATTCGAAAGTCTGGCCATGAAGCGATAGCTGGCTGCGCTCTTCACGCCTTCCTTGATGCCCTGATCCTGGATCGAGATGAGATCCAGCGTCGGCGTCAGCGCTCTGTTCGTCTCGCCGCGGATGTCGTCCGCGTACTGGAACTTCGTCATGACGCCGCAGAACTCCAGCTCGACGGCAGCCTTGTTTCCGTCCGAGAATTCATAGGACAGATAAGGCACGCCCTTGAACTGCTTCAGCGTCACGCGGTTCGGCAGCGGAGCATAGATCCCGGAGATCTCCCCGTATTCGTCCCAGACCGGCACGATGAACGCCGTATTGTGAACGTCCAAAATCGTTGAGAGCCGATAGAGGAATTGTCCCCAGGTCTGGAACATATTGGGCCCGTGCTTCAGCTTGTTCCGGAGAGCCGGCTTCGCCGTGCCGGAGATCTCGACGGCCAGCTTCGAGATGTGCGTCGCCCTGGCGTTGATGCTGGAGCGGATCAGCTGGCTCTCGTAGATCCCGCCGCCGAAACGTGAAAAGACCGGCTCGTAGCCGGTCAATAGTTTGTATTTTCCTTCCAGTCTTCCGACCGGCTTCGGGCGCTTTCCGAAAAGCGCGTCAAATAATCCCATTCGTTTCACCTCTTGTTCTGCAGCTGGCCTCCGATCTCATACCACCACTTCTCCCTGACGGTCATGGCGTCGATCAGAGCGGCCATGCCGTCGATGTGCGCCTTAGGATGGACCTTGACCAGCTTCCCCCGTCCGCGCTCCGTGCTCATCTTGATCGCTGAGTCCAGCATGTGGATCTTCAGCAGGTCATTGTTCCCGATGTGGATCTTCTTGTCCTCCAGCAGCCCGCGCGTCTGCTGCAGCTGGCTGTAAAGATTTTCGCCCTGGTAGACGTCATCGCATTGGAAGCCGTAGGCTTTCAGATCCTGGATCAGATATTGAGCAGAATAACGATCATATCCGACTTTGAGCGGATAGATCCTGTATTTTTCCACCATGTCCGTCAGCCATCGGAAGGCGTCATGGTAGTCGACAAAATTCTCGCCGGACGGAGCCAGCAGTCCGCGCTGGATGAACGCGGAATACGGGACGCCGTCCCTGGCCGTCGCCTCGTCGATCTTCTCGGCCGGCAGCCAGAACTTTGCGAAGACGTAGAGCTCGCCGTTTTTCTCGACCACGACCGTCGCGGCCGTGAGGTCCGTCGTCTGGGAGAGGTCGATGCCGGCGACCGCATAACAGTCTTTGAAATCTTCCGGCCGGAGTTCTTCTCCGGAAGCCTGCTGCACCACCTGGGCCGGCAGGAACGCCATGCTGGAAGACTGTTTGATGTTGCAGAACTTGGTCAGGAACTCCGCTTTCTTCGAGAGAGATCCTTCCGCGATCGCAATCTGCTCCAGCAGGTAATTGACCGAGACGGAAACGCCCAGGTTTGGGTTCGACTTTCTTAGTTCATTGATGTCGTTCCAGCGTTCGATGTCGTCGATCATGTAAAGGATCGGCAGCATCCTCTTCTCTTTCGAGTCTCCCAGCAGGACCCGCGTCGCGCGCTTCATGAGCTCGTCATAGACGCCGTCGTTGATATAGCCGGACGTAGTGATCACCAGGATGATCGGCTGCCTTCTGGCGCCGATCGAGCTGACGATGACCTCGTAAAACTTCAGGCCTGCGTCTCCGGCCCAGCTGGCCGCCTCATCGCAGACAGCCAGGGAGACGTTCAGGCCGTCGGACTTCTTTGCCGAGAAGGCCAGCGGCTTCGCTGAGGCGTTCCATTCCTTGACGTAGATGTCCGTCCGGCGCTTCTGCGCCATCCGGTCCAGCTCCGGCTCCTGGAGGATCATCTGGTGATAAGCCTCGAAGCAAAGACTCGCCTGCTCCAGCTTCGGCGCGGCGAAATAGATCCGGCCGCCATATTCTCCGTCCAGGAAAGTGCAGTATGCAGCGATCGCGGCAGCCAGGAGCGTCTTTCCGTTCTTCCTGGCGATTACCAGGAAGACTTCCCGGAACTGCCGGAAGCCGGTCTCGTCCACGATTCCGAAGATCAGCGAGATCAGGGCTTTCTGCCACAGCTCCAGCCGGATCCGGCCTGGCGCCAGCTCGCCTTCGTGATGGTGGCAGAAGTTTTCGATGAACAGGATCGCTGCCTGCGCCTTTTTGTGGGAATAAAAAAAGGACCTGTCTTCGAGTCCTTTGATGATCAGCTCATAGAGCAGACGGATCCATCTTCCCACGGTGACGGTCCCGTCTTTTATCTGCTGGTAATACGCGAGGATATAATTTTCACTCGCCATTGGTCTCCGCCTTGATCGACTGAATCAGCGCGTGCAGCTTCCCGCTCTCCGGCAGCTGCGGCTCCTCCGGCATGATGCCGGAGAGCTGCTTAATGACGGCCGTGTAATTACGGATCAAATTGTTGTACGCCTGGAGCGCGGAGCTCTGCTTCGTCCCCATCTGGTTCTCGCCGTTCTGATAGATGTCGATCAGGCCCTCCGACTTCATTTTTTCTTGGAGCTCTTCGAGCGTGACCTTGATGAAGGCAGCGTTCTGGATCAGATTCTCGGCGATGCCGAGCTGAGTCGGATCCGCGCCGGAGAAAAACTTTCTAAGTCTTCGCAGCTCCTTCCGGATCCGCTTATCTTTCTCTTCTTCCTTCAAGACCACACCCCCTTTCGTCTTACTCGGTCGGTTTTTCGAAAG
>JAEIGA010020300.1_pt1 | contig 10130 bp, 13 predicted proteins | sample 9270691 | NCBI WGS metagenome assembly JAEIGA01 (sample SAMN17057246, study PRJNA624740) | gut metagenome | biome: biome; isolation source: fecal sample | host: Bos grunniens | place: China: Xizang | collected 2019
CTATAACAGGTAACTCAACAAACCCAACTCGTTTCCAACACCCAGTTGATGGTACATACAAAAAAGAATGTGTTGAAAAAGGTAAAAAATACTTCTCTGTAGCATCAGGTGGTGGTACAGGTAGAACATTGCACCCAGACAACATGGCAGCAGGTCCTGCTTCTTACGGTATGACAGATACAATGGGTCGTATGCACTCAGACGCACAATTCGCAGGTTCTTCATCAGTTCCAGCTCACGTTGAAATGATGGGATTCTTAGGAATTGGTAACAACCCAATGGTTGGTGCAACAGTAGCTGTAGCAGTTGACGTTTCAACTGTTTTATCAAAATAAATTTAGTTTTATAGACTAACTTTACAAAAAGCCACTTCAGTTTGAAGTGGCTTTTTTTTCTTATAGTTTTTCATCTAAATATTTTAGAATGCTTTCGTTTATACGATCATAAATTCCAGATGAAATTTCATCAACAAATTCTTTTTTATCAAATCGGATAGTATTTCTTGGACATCCTTGTTCTTCAAACAGTTGTGCAGGTATTATATTTAATGCTTTGGCTATTGCGTCTATTGTTTCTGGTTTTGGAAATATATTACGACTTTCAATTTCAGAAATATATCCCCCTCCGTAACCTATTTTTTCAGAAAGTTGTTCTTGCGTAAGATTAGCTTTATTTCGCCAATACTTTAAATTATCCTTGAATATTTCTCTAACACCCATAATATAATAATAATTTTTTACAAGTAAATTCTTTATAGTTTAATAAGCGTATTTTATTTTATTATTGACAGATTACGCTTTATAAACTAGAATGAAGATAGTTTATAAAGCGATTTCTAGTTTTATAATCTTCTAAAATGGGAGTTAGACTAGAAAAGAAGGAGGTTTTTATGAGTGCAAATGAAAGAGCTTATGGAATGTTAAGTGGAACCATTTTAACAAACGTTGTAAGTAACAGTGATATGTGTAGTTGTGGTGCTTGTGAGGGAATTTGTGCTGGTTGCAGTTGTGGAAGTTGTATGTGTTACGCTTGTAGTTGTGCTGCTTGTAATTGTAATCAATGTGGTCTTTGTAGCTGCAATGCATGTAGTTGTGGAAGTTGTATGTGTTATTAACAAACAATAACCTTATAGACTATGGGTGTATTTTTTTAGATATGTATTAAAGACTATGTTCGTAAATAGGTGCATAGTCTTTAAAAATCGAAAGAAAATACACTATAAAAATTAGGAGTTCCAAATGATGAATTTGTCTCGATTTGTACATGTTTTTGACATGGGAGATGATAGTGTTGTATTGTATCATTCACTTCGTATGAAACCTGTTTATATTAAAAAAACTGAATATCAAGATATCTTAAATTTTTTAAAGAAATCAAATGTTGAAAATTTATCTGATTTTCCCTTAACACTTTCAAAAATAGCAACTGAACTTAGGGATTGCAAAATCCTTACAAAGGATGAAGATAGTGATAATAATGCAATTAAATTTTTTCGTTCACTAATACCAGAGCCTGCTATTAGTGGATGTTATTTTATATTAAGTGAACAATGTAATTTGGCATGTAAGTATTGCTTTTTAGGTAATAATGATACAGAAAAGCGTCAACATTTTTCTCTAAAAAATATGAGTATTGAAACTGCAAAAAAAGGAATAGAATTTTTTATACGACAGGTTGAAAAGATAAATTTAGAAAAATTTGTTAATGATGATTTTAAACCATTCATAATTTTTTATGGAGGAGAACCTCTTCTCAATTTTGAAGTTTTAGATTATGTCGCTAGTACTATTAACGATTTGCGTTTAACTAATAAACATTTTAAGAATGCTATCATGTCTGTTGTTACAAATGGACTTTTGCTTGATGTTGCTAAATTAAAACGTTTAAAAGAACTTAATGTTGGTGTTAGTATTTCTATTGACGGTTATAACGAAAAAGCAAATGAAATGAGAGTTGATAGAGCTGGAAAACCTACATTTACTGATGTTTTGAAAATATTGGATATGGTAAAAGAAAATGGATATGAAGTAAGTCTTTCTATTACTCTTACAGAAGAAAGCGTAAAAGATACATCAAAAATGTTAGAACTTCTTGAGAAATATAATGTAAAAGGTTATGGCTATAATATTTTGATGCCACAAGGGGAATTCACTGTAAGTGAGGATTACAATAAGAAAGCTACCCAATTTATCATTGATATGTTTAAAGAATTAAGGCAGAAAGGTGTTTATGAAGACCGTATGATGCGTAAAGTTAAGACTTTTCAAAATGCGGTTACCGCTCCTCGTCCTTGGTTTTCAGATTGTGGTGCAACTGCTGGTGGGCAAATAGTTATTGCATCTGATGGAGCTGTTGGTATTTGTCATGGTTGTCTTTGGGATAGAAAATATTTTGTATCCTCTGTGGATGATGATTCTTTTGATGCAAGAACTAATCCTACATATATAGAATGGTCTCAACTCAGTCCAATTAATCGAAAAGAATGTGAGGATTGTGCAGCTCTTGGGATTTGTGGAGGAGGATGTCCTATTAACGCAATGAATTCTAAAAAAGGTAATACTATACATTCAATGGATGAGCGTTTTTGTGTTCATTCAAAAATGACATTGGAGTTTTTGATTAAAGATTTATACAAAAATATTAAAACATTAAATCAGTAATAACAAATAACTAAAAAAAAGAAGTTGTTATTATGAAAGTGTAATTTGGGAGAATATTAGTTTTTATATGGAATTAATTATTTTTATTATAATTATCACAATTTTAATAACTTATCTAATACCTAAAATAAAGAAGTGGTATTTGCATCATCACTGTCCATATTGTCGTGCATGGTTTTCTATAAAACTTGTTCGCTTTGATGCTGACACTGTTGTTGAAGGTCATGATCAAAATGGTTTGTTTGGTGGATTATTTAAGAGTTTAAATTTATTTGGTTTGTTTGGTGGAACTTCATATACAAAAGACAATCCTTTTTTGCGCGAATTTGGCAAAGGCCAATATGTGTGTTCAAAGTGTAGGCGGGATTTTTTTATAGAAGAACACAGGGATAGGAGATGAATTAAATCTCGAAATCTTTTATCACTTTTGCTAATAACAGAAATGTGTTTTGTTAAAAAACAAAGGTTTATACCTTTGAAATAAATATTACATAATTAGGAGAACTATTATGATTGAAAACTATTTGACTGAAAATCAAAAAGATCGGCCTGTACTTGCAGCGAGTCAAGATCATATTGCACTTGCTCTTGTTCTTGATGTTTCAGCTTCTATGCAAGGAGAAAAAATTAACTCACTTACGGAAGCAATAAACTCTATGATTGCCCAGATGAAAGAAGATTCTAGACTTAAGCTTATTGTAGATTTAGCAATTTTTGTTTTTGGAGAAAAAGGCAGAGAAAATGTCTTACAAGGTTTCCAGGCAATAGGTCATTGTGGCCCAATAAATTTGTCTGCTACTGATTCTAGTACTTGGGTTGCAGATTCCTTAAATATTGCTGTAGATCGTTTAAGAGAACGCACAGAAACTTATAGTAAGACAGGTGGTGCCTATAAACCTTGGCTAGTTCTTGTTACGGATGGAGAGTTCTTTGATAGTGAAGAAGAACTAAATAAGGTTTCTCAAATAATCAAACAAAGAGAAAAAGAAGGAAAAATTCATTTTTTTGGATTAGGTGTTGAAGGTTATATAAAGGACCAAATGATGAAATTCACTGAAGATCCTAGAAAAGTTATGGATGTTAAAGCTTCAAATTTTCAAGAATTCTTTAGTTGGGTTGGACGTAGTTTTGCGACAGTGTCCAATACAGAAGTAGGTACTCATACAACTCTTGAACCTCTAGTTTTTACTGTTTAATTTTTGTATGAAAAATAAGATTTAATGATATTATAATTGGCTTAGCCATATATCTGTATGGCTAAGATTCTGATTTTTTTTAATTTGTCAGTATTAACGATAGGGTTAGTTAGTTTATATATAACTTAGTATCTTATTTTTAGAATATAAAGTAAATATTAAGAGAGGTTCAGAAAATGAGTAATTATATAGTTTGTGGACATTCATCTATTGGTAGATCTCATGAAGATAAGGGCATAAAATGTCAGGATAGTTGTTGTTATAGAAATGATGATAATATTGTAATTGCGGCAGTTGCAGATGGTGTAAGTTCTTCAAAACATTCAGATATTGCAAGTAAAAATGCTGTAAATTTTGTTGTTGATTTTTTATTTAAACATATAGATAAAAATGATTCGGTAGATAAAATTTTAGAAATAATTAAACAAGGATTTGATGAGGCATTATTCCGAATAAAACAAATAGCCAATGGTGTACTAAATGATTATGATACGACACTTACGGTAGCAGTGCTTATAGATGATAATCTTTATTATGGTCAAATTGGTGATAGTGGGATTGTTGCACTTCTTGAAGATGGAAAATTTGAACGAGTAACAGAAGCCCAAAATGGGGAAGGTGTTGGAAAAGATAGACCTGTTTATCCATTAGCTGCAGTTTCCAAATGGTGTTTTAATAAATATGACCACAAGGTAAAAGCTTTGTTTCTTGCTACAGATGGCGTATTAAAACATTTGGAACCACCACTCTTAGAAACTGCAGTATATAAACTCAATCATGCACACTTACGGTTTTTATATAGTAATGTAAATTCAAAGAATAATGAAGATTCTAATCTATGGATCAAAGAAGAAGTGGAAAATATGCCTCCAGAAGAAGTTGATTATGATGATAAGACTTTAGTAGTTGTAGTCAACAAGAATGTTAAAATTAAAGTCCAGACTAAAGAATACTATGAGTTTCCAACTCCTGAATTCTGGAATAGTCTCCTTCTTGAAAATGATAAAAAATTATATCCATACAAATATGAAGATAAACAGGCATCAACAGAGAATATTCAGGTGCAAAGTATAGAAAAAAAGGATTTGAAAAAAAATAATCCAACTCAAATAGAAGAACAAAAAAAGAATCATAATGTAACTAAAGCAGAGGAAAAATCGGAGTTAAAGCCAGAATCTCAAAAAACAGCCAAAAAGAATACAAATATGAAATCTAATTCAGAAATAATGAAATTTAATCCTACAGAGTATTTTGGGTTTGGTATTTTAGTTGGTGCAGCACTAACCGTTATTGTTTTAGTTATAGTAAAAATATTGGTTATTTAAGAATGAATAAAATAGGAGATCTATATGGATTATCAATGTGGAAAAATCATTGCAAAAGGGGGAGAAGGGACAATATACGAGGTATTGGGACATAGTGAATTACTAATAAAAATTTATAAAAATAATATTGTTACTTCTGAACTCCAACATAAGATTGAATTCATGAAAAATAACCCACCAACATCTTTGGTAAAAAAGAGGTGTCTTGCGTGGCCTATTGATATTATTTACTCTCAAGGTAAATTAATAGGTTTTGTTATGCCAAAATTAATATCGGATGCATCTCTATTAGAAATATATACTTATAGACATCCTTTAATTGATAAAGAGTATAGTAAATTCCCACCAGTACAGTCTAGAATCGGAATAGCAATGAATCTGTCTTATATTGTGTCGGAACTTCATAAGGCTGGGTATGTTATAGGTGATATGAATCATGAAAATATTGGAATTAACAAAACAAATGCTCAAGTTCAAATATTTGATTGTGACTCATTTACTGTAACTGATAATGTAGGAAATGTTCTAAGAACAAATGTCTGCATGAAAGGTTATTTAGCACCTGAAATAATTAAACATTGTAATTCTGAACGTGCAAAAGGAAATCCTTATAATTTAGATGCAGTTGCTTTGCCTACTTTTACAAGAGAAAGTGATTTATTTTGTTTATCTGTACATATTTTTCAGTTGTTGATGAATGGTATTCATCCATTTAAGGGGGTAATTAACAATGCGAGTGGTTCAAATGCAGCTCCTTTTCCAGGAAATGAAGGGATTGAAAGAAATAATTATGTTTTTAAACAGGGATTTTATGCAAAAGCTCTTATGTGTTTAAAACAAAATGAAATCCCTGCTGGTATAAAATCTTTATTTGACAGGGCTTTTTTAGATGGCGATTCTAATCCGAAAAGAAGACCAACAGCTGAAGAATGGTATATAACTTTAACAGATTATCTAAAATCACTAAAACAATGCGTTAAGAATACAAATCATCAGTTTTATAATAAGCTATCGTCCTGTCCTTATTGCGAAGCTGACGAACGGTTTTATGTTGATCAGACTGGTACTTCTCAACCTACTTCTTCATTCAATAATCAGCCAGTACCACAACCAATTGTTCCAAAAACTTTTGGCAATACAAGTCAAACAAATAATCAATGGCAAAACACACAACAACAGGTTCAGTCTCCCCAAAAATTCACTAATGGAAAGGAGAAATTAAAATCTTTTATTGAGTGGGTAAAAATTATAGGAGGAATTGCTTGTTCTATAGTGCTTTGCGTAGGATGTTGGTGGATTGAAAGCCTACCAAATAAGAATTCTGCAACACAAGAAACTGCTTCGTACTCACTAGAAACTCAAAAAACAGTTCAAACAGAAAAAAGTAATTCTTCTGATACTAAAAAGGAATTTGTAACAACTTTGACAGCTCTTCCTAATGAAAAGTTTTCTGTTGCAAAATATGTTCACACTAATGGATTAAATGCACGGACTGGACCAGATGTAAATTACAATACTATGTTTTCTCTTTCTAAAGATTCGTTAGTTTATGTTTCGGATATTAGCAAAAATGGAGTTTGGGTAAAGATAAAATATAATAATAAAATTGGTTGGGTAAATGGATCTTATCTACGGGATTTTGTAATAAAATCCTTTAAAATTGGAAATCATAATGGTATTGATAAGTGGATATCATATCCTGACACTGAATTGTATGCATCAAAAATTAACCGGTTAAGAATTATATTTGATGTTGAAACTGTAAACAACTATAATGAGACTACGAAATTTTATATAAAAATGGTAACACCTGAAAATAAATATATTCAGGAAAAAAATGTTCATCCTGGTTTTGTAAAAGAAGTCAAAGGCAAACTTGAAAGTGGTTCTTATTGGATTGATGTTGAAAATGTTGTACCTTCATATTATGCTAAGCATCCTGGTACATGGTTAATTCAAATGTATTACAAAAATCCTATAAATCCTAATACAATGGATTGTATTGGTTCAAAGTATATTGAATTGAAATAAGGAAAAAAATCAGGGGGAAATATTTCTATGTACAACGAAAAAGATTTAGAACTCAAAGGATTCGACTTAGGTGAACAAGGTGGCGGTATGCAATTAATTATAGCCGCTAAAACTATAAGTCCTACTGAATTTTATGTTACTGCTTTGGGGAATCCTCCTTGTAAAAAACAAAATTTACCTTCAGATGAAATTATGACTGATGAAGAAATCGAAGAATTACTTAAAGAATGTGAAAGTAAAAAGACCATTGATGAACTTAATTTATTTAAAAATAACGAAAAAAACGAAGAGAAAGAAAAAAATGATATAAAAATACGTTTTTTTAAATTAAGTTTTATAGAAGATGAATTAATGGCAGAAGAATATATAACATGGGAAGGGATTGTCAAGGTTGCAAAATTTATGGGGTTATGTTAATAAACTACAAAAGTGCTAGTATTACGTTTTGAGAGATTTTTTATTTATAATGAAATAGACAAGTTTTCGATATTATTAGAAACTAGTTGTAAAAATAATATACATATTATTGAGGAAATGTAATGGATAAATATAAAATGAAGAGGTTTGTTGCTAACTAAAAAAATGTATCAAAATTGTCATGACGATATTTTAACAATCTTGTCTACTTTATCTGACGATGAACAAGATATGAACATTAATAGAAACTCATGGAAAGAATTTGTATAAAAAAGAAAATACATCAAAATTGAAGTCTTTCTTAAGTGATTTTGCTGGAAAATTTCCAAACGAACGTAATGTTTTGAATGTACTGATAGAAGAAGATGTACAGGAAAAACTTCAAAATTTAAAAAATGTAAATGTCTTTTTCTTACAAAATTTACATGCAAAATGTTATTTAAATGAAAGTAAATTGATTATTACTTCAATGAATTTATATGAATATTCTGAAAATAATCGTGAAATGGGAGTATTAATTGAAAAGAGTGTAGATAATAGAGTATTTAAAGATGTATTAGATGAAGTAAATTCAATAAAAAATAAAGCAGATTGTTTTCAGTGTTCTAGTAGAAATAACTTATCTTATAATAACAAAGCATTCTGCATTAGATGTAGAATGGATATATATTTTGATATAAATAAACCCCTATGTTTTAATTGTTTTAAAGTATGGGAATCTTTCTCAAATGTTGATTATCCAGAAAACTTTTGTATGATTTGTGGTAATCGTTTTAGTTCTTCTTTCGAAAATCCTATATGCAATTACTGTGTTAATAAAAAATATTAATTTTTTTTGTGTTCATATAAGGTATCTTTCTATATGAAAAATTATCTAGCAAAAACTCAAAACTAAGTGTATACTATACATAGAGGTATTGATATGATGTATCCATTTATGACACTTAATGATGACACCGAAATAGTTCATTCTGAAATGAAAGATGGCATCGTGAAAGTATATATTGAAACACCTGATGAAAAACTCGGTTTTAAGTCTGCTACTTGTTATTTGCCAGAAAAAAAGTGGGAAAATATCTACGGCTATACAGAAGCTGAATTTGAATATTTAAAAGATGTTGTATGTTCAGAAGCTCATTTAATTCTTGAATTTTCACAAACTGGAGGACTTTTGAGTGCCTCAAGTATTTAAACTTGGTTCTTATTGGGTTTATTTTTGGACAAATGAAAGTAATCCTACAGAACCTATACATGTTCATATTGCAGAAGGAAAGCCAGTTCCTCACGCTACTAAAGTATGGATTACAAAAGACGGAAAATGTTCTTTAGCAAATAATAATTCCAAACTTCCTGTTGTTGTTTTAAACAAACTTCTTCGTGTAATCGAGGCTCGTACTTTTGAAATTATTGTAAAGTGGAAAGAATATTTTGGTGAAATAAAATTTTATTGTTAATGAAAATTTAGTTTTATAGACTAACTTTACAAAAAGCCACTTCAATTTGAAGTGGCTTTTTTTGTGCGTAATCTTTTGAGGTGTTTTTAGGAGAATATTTTATCTATGTTATTATTTTACAAGTGTATTTAATTCTTCAATAGAAAGCCCTGTGTATTTCAAAATAGATTGTATATCTAATTTATCTTTTAACATATTTTTAGCAGTTTCGATGGCTTTTTGTTGAGAACCAACTTCTACGCCTTCTTTGTAACCACGTTGTTCTGCGTCAAATTCTGCAAGTCCCCAAGCCATGTAATCACTACTTATTAAAAAATTGTTGAGGAATTTTCAAATTCCGAAAGAATTTTTTTCGCAGTTTCGCAATAAAATGAGAAACTGCAATATATATTAAAGTTTGTGTTACAAACTTTAATCAAAAATTTCGACGCTATATTAGGAGAAGTTTTTGATACAACCTCTAAAAATTTCGTTAAGTTTAGTTTGTTCTACAAGGGAATTAAGTTTGTGAGTAAAATCTGTTGTATAAGTTCTATCTACAATATACTCTAGAATTGATTTTTTTTCTAGATTTTTTTCGTTTGAAAATGCCGAAGCGTTAAAAAATATTTTGTGAGATTCATCATTTAATGATAAGTCCGATTTTTCTTTACAAGTGTTTGAAAAACTGTAGCATGGTAAATCAAAGCCAAAAGAAACAGAAAAGTCGTTTTGACTGTAAACAGTCAAGCCTTTTCCAATCCGTGTGATTTTTCCAATTAAATTTTTTATTCGCCTAGTTGACGGGGGGGGTAATTCTGATAGAGTGAATTTATTAAATTATTAGCAAATTAGTTTATTTACTACTTTGACTAAAACGACTTTATTTTATTAGGAGATGAGTTTATGAAAAATAGACTTCACGACAAAAAAGCAGGGATTGCAATTCTTGTATCACTAATTGTTCTTTCTTTGGCAGAAATTATTTTTAGACATTTTTTCCTTAGGGAAATGATTAGTTCTACAGCTAATTATGCAGAAACTCTTGCAGTAATTATTTTAGCATTA
>JAEIGA010020301.1_pt1 | contig 10130 bp, 9 predicted proteins | sample 9270691 | NCBI WGS metagenome assembly JAEIGA01 (sample SAMN17057246, study PRJNA624740) | gut metagenome | biome: biome; isolation source: fecal sample | host: Bos grunniens | place: China: Xizang | collected 2019
CAAATCGTAGTCAATTTGGCTGCTCAAGCTGGTGTTCGTTATTCCATCACCAATCCAGACGCTTATATTGAAGCCAACTTGATTGGTTTCTATAACATCTTGGAAGCTTGTCGTCACCACGAGGTAGAACATTTGGTATATGCATCTTCATCGAGTGTTTATGGTAGTAATAAGAAAGTTCCTTATAGTACCGATGATAAAGTAGATAATCCGGTTTCACTCTATGCAGCCACCAAAAAGAGCAATGAATTGATGGCACATGCTTATAGCAAACTTTACAACATTCCATCTACTGGTTTGCGTTTCTTTACCGTATATGGACCGGCTGGTCGTCCTGATATGGCATACTTTGGTTTTACCAATAAATTGGTGAAGGGAGAAAAGATTCAAATCTTCAACTATGGTAACTGTAAGCGTGACTTTACCTATGTAGATGATATTGTAGAAGGTGTATTCCGAGTGATGATGAAAGCACCTGCTAAGCAAGTAGGTGAGGATGGTTTGCCTATCCCTCCGTACAAGATCTACAATATTGGTAACAATAGTCCTGAAAACTTGTTGGATTTTGTTACAATCTTGCAGGAAGAATTAATCCGTGCAGGTGTGTTGCCGCAAGATTATGATTTCGAAGCTCATAAGGAGTTGGTACCGATGCAAGCAGGGGATGTTCCTGTGACTTTTGCTGATACGACTGCTTTGGAAGAAGACTTTGGGTTTAAACCGAGTACTTCATTGCGTAATGGTCTTAGAGCCTTTGCTGAGTGGTATGCTGAGTATTATAAGTAATTACGAATAGAGAATGGATCAATATTTGCAATTATAATTAATCTTTCGATCATATTATAATACATTGTAAACAATAAAACAATAATGAATACAAGCAAGCTAGTTGCAAAAAATGTTATATGGAAGTATCTTGAGATGTTTTCAGCAATGGGTATTCAAATGCTGTGCACATTCATCATGGCACGCTTTCTTAATCCTAGCGATTATGGCATATTAGGTATAGTACTTGTCTTTTCTGCTTTTGCCGATGTTTTTATATATTCAGGTTTCGGGCAAGCTCTAATAAGAGAAAAGCATGTAACACGTATTGATTACTCAACTGTTCTCTATTTTAACTTAGGTGTTTCATTACTTCTATATATATTACTATATTTATCTTCCGGATTTATAGCTAGATTTTATGAACAACCAGTATTAAACGACATTTGTAAGGTTGCTTACTTGATATTACCAATTCATGCCCTTACATTGGTACAAATGACCAAGTTGCAAAAAGAAGTGAAATTTAAAAAAATTTTTATCATTTCTTTTTCGGCATCTGTGTTTTCTGCTATAATTGCAATATCTTTGGCATATATATACCGAAATGTTTGGGCATTGGTATTACAAATGATAATTGCAGCTTTAATACGTTGCCTACTTCTATGGATTACAACAGACTTTATTCCTGAATTAAAATTTTCAAAAGAGTCATTTAGTAAATATTTTAAGTTTTCAAAAAATGTACTTATATCGGGGTTCATAGGTACTTTATTTAACAATATATATTCGTTAATTATAGGGAAAGCATATTCTGCGGCCGAGTTAGGATATTATTCACAAGCAAATAAAATTAGTAATTTAGGCTCTCAAACAAGTACACAAGTAATTCAATCTGTTACATATCCTATTCTCTCACGCATAAACAATGAAGGTGGCAATATAAAAGAGGGCTATAAAAGAACAATTTCTTTAGCTCTTATTATAGTAGGATTCGTTATGTCAATGCTTATCTGTTGTGCACAAGATTTCTTTGAACTATGTATGGGAAATATAATTTGGCGTACTGCTGGAACATACATGGTACTTTTAGGAATAAGTAACATATTATATCCGCTTCAAGCCATTAATCAGAATATATTATTGGTAAAAGGTAAGTCTCAAACTGTTCTTTTTTTGGAGATTTTTCGCAGAAGTATTATGTTTATAATACTTCTTGTTTCTATTAATTTTAGTATAAAAGTTTTTGTATTTAGTTTATCTTTGTATGCATTAATACAACTTATACCTAACCTATATTTTTGTGGTAAACCGATACACTATACTGTTCAAGAACAATTAAAGGATACAATGCCTATTTTTATAAGATTAGCTATAATGATAGTACTAGCTAATTTTGCTTCGTATCTTTTGTCATCGTTACATATTGTAGTAAGAGTCATATTATCCTGTTCTATTTGCCTAACTTCGGGTTTATTGTTATTTTGGAGATTGCAAAGTTTTAGAGATTTAATAAGATTGTCAAAATCATTGATTAAGAGATAAATATAATTATGAACTGGAAATTATTTATGTCATTCTGTATAAAGAGACCATTATCTATCCCAAAGACAATTTGGTTCAACTTTCACTACTTACCATTCAAACAGGCAGTGCAAGTTCCTATATTTTGCCACAATGTAAGACTTAGAAAAGCAAAAGGTAAAGTCATAATAGACTCTGAAAAAATAAGAACAGGAATGATTCAACTAGGCGATGATATTGTTGGAATCTACCCTAATAATGGAGTTACTTGGGAAAATGCTGGAAAAATAATCTTCCGTGGAACAACAAAGTTCGGTAACAATTGCTCCATCTGTATTGGCAGAAAAGGAACATTGGATATTGGGAACAATTTCATAACAAACGCTGCAACAAAAATTGTATGTGTTTATAGTATTAAAATTGCTGAAAACGGAAGAATTGGCTGGGAAGCACTTTTGATGGACACCTCATTCCATAGAATCAAAGGGATAGATGGTAAATTAAAAGGCAAAGGCTATGGTGAGATTATTCTAGGTAAAAATAATTGGTTAGGAGCTAAATGTACAGTATTCCCTGGAGCAAAGACACCTGATTATTGTGTCATTGGAGCGGGGTCATTTGTTAATAAAGACATTAGCGATTGGCCTACACATATTATGGTAGCAGGCAATCCTGTACAGATTAAAGTGAAAGACGTTTGGAGAGACACAGACGATGATGCGCCTGAAATTAGTTTCTAATTCAATAATAATAAATATTATTGAAATAATGGTTTGTATAAAATTATAATAGGAAATGGAAAAGAATTCTATATATGTATATAATATATAAAATTGCATAAGTGATAGATAAAAAGCATATACTCTCGAATCTCTTGTTGGGTAATTAATTTGAAAACTAATTCTATATGAATATTATATATATAGTTCTTGCTTTATGCTCTATATTTCTCTATTTTAAAAAGAAATATCTTCCTTTTTTGCTTTGTTACATTGCATTGATGACAGAGTTGTTAATGCTTGATACAATAGGTAGTTCCATTAGAGGTAGCGACTTGTGTTTCTTCATAAATATAATATTATTACCTATTGCACTTTCTCGCAGAGGTAAAGAAATAATTAAAGATACGAAAATAAATAATATAATCAAACTTTTCATAGGTTTAATTATATTTGAGCTTTTATTGACATACCTTACGGGAGCCGATAGTATGGTATATGCTTTAAAAGTGGTACGTATTCCATTAATGTTCATAGCATACTATCCGTTTAGTACAATACCATTGTATATATATAAGCGTTTCATAAAGATAATGCTATTCATTACAATTATACAAGGTATATTGTTTTTGTTACAGTTTGTAGGTATAAATCTATTGGCAGGTCGTTTTGACAACGAAGCTTTTGCGTTCTCTTTTGCGCTCAATGTTCCCACATTTTTATATTTCTTTATACTATTTAGCCTAGATGCCGACTATGTGAAAAAATATAAATATCCATTATTGGCATTTTTTCTTATAATTCTACTACTTACATTTGTGCGTGCTACTATTATTGCGACATTGGCAAGTATCATTTTATATATAATAACTGTTAGCGGTCTAAAACGATCTATGTCAATAATTGTTGTAATGTTAATTATTTCACCTGTTGTTTTTAATGTATTGGAAAAGAAGTCTGCAGTATCAGGTAGTTCAATGTCTACTAAAGAAGAGATAACTCTTCTCTTCTCGGGAGCCGACAACTTACGTAGAATTGGAAATGAAGGAGGTAGTAGTATTTTCCGTTTTGCTATGCTCATTGAACGTTTCGATTATATAATAACGAATCCCCAATATCTGTTATTCGGAGTCGGCGCAATTCACGAAGACTCACCTAATTGTTACAACAGATTCGATTTTGCACTTGGCACAAGAAATGAAGGACGCATGTTTGGAAAATGTTTGATTGAGAGTGGTGACATAACTTGGGTACCTGTGACATTAAGATACGGAATTGTTGGAATTATAATACATTTAGCTGTTCTGATAATGATTGGCAAATTATCCCGTAAAAGAAATGATGTACTAAAGATTCTATTCCCTTTGATGATTTTATATTTCATGAAATCATTTAATGGACCACTTTTTGAAAGACCATTGTCATGTATCGAACTTGCAATATATCTATCATTACTTACAAGAAGTATTACTGAAAATAAGTGTTTAAATATTTAAATGAAATTAGTAAATGGACAAAATATCAATTGTAACTATATCATATAACTGTAAAGACGTAATAGAAGAAACAATCTTGAGCGTTATTGGGCAGACTTATGCCAATATTGAATACATAATAATTGACGGTGCTAGCACCGATGGCACACTAGAAATAATAAACAAGTATAAAGATAAGATTGACTATTTAAAAAGTGAGTCAGATAAAGGTATATATGATGCAATGAATAAAGGATTGAAAGCTGCAAGTGGAGATTATATCATCTTTATGAATGCTGGTGATTCTTTTTATAATAATAATGTAATAGAGTGTTTTCTACCGCAAATAGAAAAGGACACAATTATTGCTCATGGAGATATTATGGTTGTGGGTAAGTATTTCAAGTATCACACTAAACCAAGACCAATTGAGTCAATGAAAGAGAGAATGGCAGTAAAGCATCAAGCAACCTTTACAAAACTCGACTACCACAAGGCTCACACATTTGATGCATCTTTCCGTTCATCAGGTGATTACGATTTCTTTTATAAGGCTTATTTTAGGGATAAGGTAAAGTTCCAGTATATACCTTTATGTGTGGCAAACTTCGATAACTTGGGTACAAGCAATACTAATTTTAAGCGTTCATTCCGCGAAAACAGAAGAATATGGGGAAAAGAGAACAATTATTTATTCATTATAAAACAAGAAATTACACTTTCTTTATGGCAGTTAAAAAGATTCATAAAAAATAATTTTTTCAGTGAAGAAAAAAGGATTGAACATGAAACGAAAAGAGCGATGTTAGAGGGCAAAGTCTATAATTTAGAAGAGAGAATAAATATTTAATCTACCATAATATCTAAAGCGTAATATAATTTGGAGAATGAAAATACTACATTCCATAGGAAGCTTTGTCAATGGTGGTGTTGAGACACTGCTTACCAATGTTGTAAACAGACAAGTTGCAGAGGGTAATTCTGTAGCAATAATGATTGTGACCTCCAAATGGTCGCAAGAGATGATAGATGCTTTAGATTCTCGTGTAAAGGTATTTTATATAAACAAGCCTATTGGTTCCCAGAATCCTTTCTATCTGTTGAAAATGATATATTATTACAAGAGATTTAAAGCCAACATTCTTCATCTACATAGTCCTGGAAGCGAAAAACTGTTTATCCCAAAGAATAGGAATGAACGCCGTATTGTTACCATTCATAACGAAACGATTGCAATTCCTTTTTCTTCTACGGTTGACCAATATTTAGCTATATCGCAATGTGTTCTTGATTCTTTTAAAAAGAAAACAGGACACAACAATTGTGTAATATGTTATAACGGAATTGATATAAATAAGTTTAAACTTAAAGATTCATATTCAGAAAAGCCATACAAGATATTGGCATTAGGTAGGGTACTTTTTAGAGTTAAAGCTCAAGACCTTATTGTAGAGGCTATAAGTAAACTTCCTGCAGATATTCGTAAAGAGATACATTTAGATATATGGGGAAGTGGGGAAGATATAGAACAACTAGATTTATTAATAAAAAAAATGCATATTGAAAAGAATGTTACATTGTGTGGAAATGTGACAAATAAATTTGTTGCAGAGAACCTATGTAAATATGACCTACTATTCTGTGCGTCACACCACGAAGGTCTTGGCATAACAGCTATTGAGGGAATGGTTGCAGGAGTACCATTATTACTGAGTGATGCTCTTGGTTATCTTGAGGTAACCGAGAATGGAGAATATGGCATACACTTTAAACATTCTGACTCAGAGGCTATGAAAGATGCCATTATTGATGCGTATAACAATTATGAGTCATTGTGCAAAACTGCAGTTCAGTCTGTTCGTTATGCAAAAAACAAATTTTCCATTGACTCATACATAAATAAAATAACAGAAATATACAATAATTCAATACATATTTAAAATTGCAAATGATAAAAAGAATAATTAAGGCTTTCTATAAGGTGTTTATGCCACCCAAGATGTATGCAAAATATATTGGTGTGAAATTTGGTAATAACTGTCTGATTGCAACAAAAAACTGGAGCTCTGAGCCATATTTGATAGAAATTGGTAATAATGTACAAATTACGAGTAATGTTTTTGTTCATACTCATGGTGGCGGACATGTGGCTCGTTATAAAGAGCCAAACTTTGATATTTTTGGAAAAGTTGTCATAAAAGACGGAGCATACATAGGTGCGTATTCACAAATTATGCCTGGTGTAACAATTGGTCAAGGTTCATTAGTTGCAGCAGGTTCTATTGTTACAAAATCGGTTCCCGACGGTGTTGTTGTTGCTGGCAATCCTGCAAAAATTGTATGCACAGTAGAAAAGTATATAGAACGCAACATAAAGTATAATTTAGGAACTAAAGGTCTGTCTGCTGAGAAAAAGAAAAAAGTATTACTCGGAATGGATGCTAGTAAATTTATACAGAAAAGTAATATTAAAATTAATTAATCTGAAATATTATGAAGTTATTTAAATATATGTCACTTAAAAGAATCAAACAATTGTTTTTTATGTGGCTTGCAAATACCTTACCACTTCGTGGCTTTCAAAGATTTAAACTTGTTAAATTAGGGGGGGTAAACATTAAAGGACCTTGTTGGATCTATCGAAATGTATATTTTGATAGTGTGGCACCACATCTTATAACAATAGAGAAAGGGGTTACAATTACGCAGAACACTACCATATTAACACATTTCCTCGATCCAACAAAAAAAGGACGAAATTACAATCTAGGAAAGGTTCATATTGAGGAGGATGCTTTTATAGGATGTAATGTTATAATATGTAATGCTGTAACTATTGGTAAGGGTTCAATAGTAGGTGCAGGCAGTGTGGTGACAAAGGATATTCCTCCTTATCAGGTCTGGGCAGGTAATCCAGCAAGATATATTAAAGATAGAGTACATTGAATTAAAATAATAAATATGAGTAGAAACATAGCCATACTTATACCTACAATCAATGCTGGTGGAGCAGAAAAACAAGCATCACTATTGGCTTCATTACTTTCTAAAAGATATAAAGTCTGTGTAATTTTATATTCTGGAGAAGCAAAAACAAATGTAGCAAATGTAAAAAGACTTGAAGAAGCAAATATAAATGTATTCAAACTTCTTGGTAACACTATTTCTAAAATAAATAAAATAAAATCAATATTAAGAGATAACAATATTGATTGTTTATTTAATTATCTAACTAAGCCTAATTTCATAGGTGCCATTGCCGCTAAGTATGCTGGTGTGCCACGAATATACAATGGTATAAGAAATTCACGCATTGATTGGTGGAAACTAATCCTTGAGCGTATTGCACACAACCACTATGCTACAGCCACAATTTATAACTGTTATTCGGGAGAGGAATATTTTTCAAGTAAAGGATTAAAAAAAGAAAAGGCTATTGTTATACCTAACTGTTTCCCTAACATTGCAGAACCAATTGTTCGCGAAGAGAAAGAGGTCAAACACATTGTAACAGTAGGCAGATTTGTAGCACAAAAAGACTACAAGACAATAATACGTACAATTGCCGTACTTAAGGAATTGCGTAGTGATTTTGTAATGGATATAATAGGTTATGGCGAAGAGGAGCAGAATATACGTGCTTGGATGAAGGAATATGATGTTGAGAAATACATCAATATATACATCCGTCCTAACAATGTACAGGATATTGTCCGTGATTCCGATATTTATCTTTCGACAAGTCTATTTGAGGGTACAAGTAACAGTATAATGGAAGCTCTGAATTGGAGTTTACCTGTTATAGCAACCAATGTAGGAGATAATAATCATTTGGTGATTGATGGTGAAACAGGCTTCTTACATTCTATAGGAGATGCTGAAAATTTGGCAAATTCAATAGCTAAGTTACTTGATAGCTCGAATTTACGTAACCAAATGGGTATAAGAGCTAATCAAAATCTTTGTGACAATTATTCAACTGAAATTTTTGAGAAGAGATATTTAGAATTGATCGAAGGATGAATATTGTATTAATTGGTGGTCAGAATGTACCTGGTATAGGTGGTGCCGAGGCATATATGTTTAATCTGGCAAAATCATTGCTGAAACACAATCATAAGGTTACGATTATTTGTAGTGATCGTAATACTTTTGACACTAATGTTGATGGAATAGATATTATTCATAAGAAATGTCCTAAATCCAATGTGTTGGCTTTACCTATATTATTCTTTATTTCATTGGGTTATATTTTTCAGAATAGGAAAGAGATTGATGTGGTAAATTATCATGCTATCTATTTGGCTTTTATTCCAGGATGGATTGCATCTTTATTAGGATGTAAGGTTTTTTATACGATTCATAGTTTCGCCGAAGATAATCCTAAACATGGAGGCTTGCTTAAATTTGCCATGAAACTGTTTTCTTTTATTTCTATATGGGGGTGTGGAAAGAATCTTCATACCATATCTCATTCAAAAGCAGATGTTATAAGAAAACGTTTTGGTAAAGACTCTACTGTAATTCCATGTGGAATTAATGTAGTGCCTAAGGTGGAAGAAACGGATATTCTTCAACGTTTTGGTCTTGAAAAAGGAACTTATTATTTAACTATAGGTAGAATTGATCCTATCAAAAATCTAGATGTATTGATAAAGGCATTTTTGAAAAGAGAAAACAAAGATTATCATTTGGTGATTGCGGGTGATTATAATAATACTTATGGTGATTATTTGCGTTCTTTGACTCAAAATGATAAGCATATACATTTTGTAGGGATAGTAATGGGTAATGATAAAGAAACATTGCTGAAGAATTGTTTTGTCAATTGCTTGGTTTCTTCTAATGAGGGCATGCCTATTTCTTTATTGGAAGCAATGGTATATGCAAAACCTTGTATTGTTACTGATATTCCAGCTATACGTGAAGTTGTTGATGAACAATGGGGGTATTGGTGTGAAGTTGGAAATGATGAAGATATCAAGAATCAAATGATAATCATTGAAGGGAATTATAATGTTGCAGTAAATATGGCTAATGAGATGGCTTTATATGTAAAGGAAAATCATCTTTGGGATAATATTGCAATAAAATATTGTGAATATGCATCAAGTATATAGAATATTATTTATTTGCTGTTACTTGTTCTCATTCCAGACAATTAATGCCAATTGTAATGATTCAATCCAATCAGAAGTATCGACTCCTCATACTAATGTAAAATTGAATGCTTTGGGTACCATAGGTATTGTAAATCCAGCAATTGAATTTAAGATTAGTAAGAAATGGAGTGTGCAGTTGGAGGGGATGGGCATTTTTGCTGCAAAGAACTTTTTAGGTACGGGGTATCCACTCCAAATGGGGGCGGCTTTTGTAGAGGCGCGATGGTATCCAAAGGGCACTTTTCATAGTTTCTTTTTAGCTCCGAATTTTGGTGGGGGAGCTTTCCGTATGAACAAGAATATTCTGCATAAGTTTTTTGGCTGGTCTCCAGATTTAGATTATAAAAAACTTGAAAATTCAGTTCAAGTTGGGCAAAATTTTATGGGAGGTATAACACTTGGGTATGTGCATACATTCAAGAAGAATCCACATTGGTCTATCGAAGCAAATTGGAGCTTCGGACGGCAATGGGCACAGTACGAAG
>JAEIGA010020302.1_pt1 | contig 10130 bp, 5 predicted proteins | sample 9270691 | NCBI WGS metagenome assembly JAEIGA01 (sample SAMN17057246, study PRJNA624740) | gut metagenome | biome: biome; isolation source: fecal sample | host: Bos grunniens | place: China: Xizang | collected 2019
AACTGACGGCCATATCTTCACGCTGGAGCCAGCATCCACTCAACCGGAGCTGCAGTGCATCGCTCTTGCAGCTCAGGAACTGCGGGAACCGCTGGCAGGCATGATGGCAGCCACCAACCGGCTGATGCAGGATGCAGAGCAAAGCAGCAACACTGCCACCAAAGATAGTGCCGCCCAGGTCAACCGCCGGATGTTCCAGCTTTTGCGGATCATTGGCAACATGTCAGACGCCCAGCAGTACGCACAGCGTAGTGAAAGCCATCAGGAGTACCGGAATATCGCAGCACTTTTCCGGGATCTTTTCAGTTCTGCAGTAAGCCTGGCAGAGCAGGCAGGCTACCATCTGGAATTTACAGGGCCTGAGAAAGCCATATATACCATGGTAGACAAGGATATGCTGGAGCGGGCGATTTACAATCTGATCTCCAACGCCATGAAGTTCTCTCCCGCCGGTTCTGCGATCCGAGCCAGCTTGGTGGTTAGTGGCAAGAAGCTGCGTTTTTCTATTGAGGATTCCGGAAGCGGTGTTGGCAACAGTATTCAAAGCACCGTCTTTACCCGGTATTTGCGAATGCCGGCATTGGAAGATTCCCGGCATGGTCTGGGGCTTGGTATGGTACTGGTACGATATGCCGCTTTTGCACACGGTGGCGCTGTTCTGATGGATCAGCCCCACGGGCAAGGTACACGGGTCACGCTTACTTTGTCAATCCGCCACGGACACGGCGAACGGCTGCAAAGCCCAATCCTTCGTGTGGACTACACTGGCGAATATAGCCACGGACTCGTGGAGCTTTCCGACGTACTTCCCGCGTATTTATACGAAAATGAAACCCTTCCGTAACCCATCCGCCCTGCTGTCGCAGGGCGGTTTTTTATTTCAAGCAGGATTTCAGGTACTGACCAGTATAGCTGCCGGCCGTTGCTGCCACTTCCTCCGGGGTACCACATGCAACTACATAGCCACCGCCGTCGCCGCCTTCAGGGCCAAGGTCAATGATATAGTCAGCGGTTTTGATCACATCCAAATTATGCTCAATCACCAACACCGTATTGCCCGCATCCACCAGTTGCTGCAGCACTTCGATCAGTTTGTGGACATCGGCAGTGTGCAAGCCTGTGGTAGGCTCGTCCAAAATATAGATGGTGCGACCTGTGGAAACTCGGGCAAGTTCTGTGGCAAGCTTCACTCGTTGCGCTTCGCCACCAGACAGCGTGGTGCTGGATTGGCCTAGCTTCACATAGCCCAGTCCCACTTCCACCATAGTTTCTACCTTGCGGTGGATCTTAGGCAGGTTTTCAAAGAATTCCATTGCTTCTTCCGCCGTCATATCCAGAACCTGAGAAATGTTTTTCCCTTTATACAGCACTTCCAGGGTCTCCCGGTTGTACCGGGCACCGCGGCAGACTTCACAGGGCACATAGACATCCGCCAGAAAATGCATTTCAATTTTCACCAAACCGTCACCGGCGCAGGCTTCGCAGCGGCCGCCCTTGACATTGAAAGAGAAACGGCCGGGGCCATAACCACGGATCTTAGCATCTGCAGTGGAAGCAAACAGATCTCGAATGTCATTGAACAGGCCTGTATAGGTAGCAGGGTTGGAGCGGGGTGTCCGGCCGATGGGGCTTTGGTCGATGTCGATCACCTTGTCCAGGCCACTGATACCATCGATACACCGGCAAGCACCGGGACGGGTACGGGCATGGTTGAGCTTATTCAGCAGCGTTTTATTCAGCACTTCGTTCACCAGGCTGGATTTTCCGGAACCGGAAACACCGGTGACACAGGTAAATGTTCCCAGAGGAATGGAAACATCGATGTCTTTCAGATTGTTTTCCTTTGCCCCCTGTACCTGCAGACTCTGGCCGTTACCGGTTCTTCGGCGGGAGGGTACAGGAATCTTTTTAAATCCGGATAAATACTGACCGGTGATCGATTCCGGGCAAGACAGAACATCGTCCAAAGAGCCTGCTACCACGATCTGGCCACCGAGGCTGCCGGCACCAGGCCCCACATCCACAATAAAATCTGCAGCCCGCATAGTATCTTCGTCATGCTCCACCACGATCAGGGTATTGCCCAAGTCACGCAGATGCTTCAGCGTGCCCAGAAGTTTATCATTATCGCGCTGATGCAGGCCGATGGAAGGCTCATCCAGAATATACAAAACACCCATAAGGGAGGAGCCGATCTGTGTAGCCAAACGAATGCGCTGGCTTTCGCCACCGGACAAGGTTCCGGCCGTGCGGGACAGGGTCAGATAGGAAAGGCCCACATCCGTCAAAAACTGCAATCGGGACTAGATTTCACGGACAATCTGCTCAGCCACAATGGCCATATTGCCCTCCAAGTGGAGGTTCTCCATGAATTCCAACTCCTGGCGGATACTCATACGGCAAAAGTCCATAATGCCGATGCCACCGACAGTTACCGCCCGGGCGATAGCGCTCAAACGGTCGCCGCCACAGCTGGGACAAGGAGCGGAGGCCATGCATTCTTCCAACTCTTTCCGGGCGGCGTCGGATTGGGTTTCCCGATATCGGCGGGAAATATTATTGAGAATTCCCTCGAAGGGCTGCTCTAACACGCCCATTCCATTGCCCCGGTTATAGGTCATCCGCAGTTTTTCCCCACGAGTACCGTTCAGGATCACATCCATCGCATCCCGCGGCAAATCTTTCACCGGGGCGGTCAGAGAGAAATGGTATTTCTGAGCCAGCGCTTCAAAATACATCCGGAATATAGAATCCGTCCTGGCGCTCTGCCAGCCGGATGCCTGGATGGCTCCCTCAAAAATAGATTTACTCTTATCCGGAATCACAAGATCTTCATCTGCTACCAATTTGAAACCAAGGCCGGTGCATTCACCGCAGGCACCGGACGGATTGTTAAAGGAGAACATTCGGGGCTCCAATTCCGTCAGACTAATGCCGCAATCTTCACAGGCATAGTTTTGAGAAAAGCCCAGTTCCTCCTTGCTGTCCGGCAATTGGATCGTCACAAGGCCACCGGAATGCGTACAGGCAGTTTCGATAGAGTCAGTCAAGCGGCGGCGCAGGCCCTCCTTCAGCACCAGACGGTCCACCACCAGTTCAATGGTGTGCTTTTTGTTCTTTTCCAAGGTGATCTGCTCGGTTAGATCATACAAGATCCCATCTACCCGCACACGGGCAAAGCCTTGCTTACGGGCATCGTCCAGCACTTTCTGGTGTTCACCTTTTTTCCCACGAATCACAGGAGACAGCACTACAAACCGGGTGCCCAGCCCAAGAGATTCTACACGGTCCACGATTTGATCGATGGTCTGGCGAGCAATCTCCTTGCCACATTGGGGGCAATGCGGAATACCAACACGCGCCCACAAGAGTCGCAGATAGTCATAAATTTCCGTTACCGTACCTACAGTAGAACGGGGATTCTTAGAAGTTGTCTTCTGATCAATAGAAATTGCGGGAGAAAGACCATCGATGGAGTCCACATCCGGTTTGTCCATCTGGCCCAGGAACTGGCGGGCATAGGAAGACAGGCTTTCCACATAACGCCGCTGGCCCTCGGCATAAATGGTATCAAATGCCAGGCTGGATTTTCCGGAGCCGGAAAGGCCGGTAAAGACCACCAGTTGGTCTCTGGGGATGGTCAGTTCCACATTTTTTAAGTTGTTTTCCCGGGCACCCCGGATATGGATGGTCTTGCTCATAAGGTTTTTCCGCCTTCATTTTTTGGATTCCTTATATTATATCACAAACCTATCGGCTTCACAAGAGGAATTCCAAACATAATTTCGTTTTTTCCTCCTCTTGTCGCTTTGCCCAAGAATTCCCCTTTTTTATTTTGTTTTTCAGCGGTATTTCTTTGTAGTTTTATGTTGCTTTTTTCCATATATGGATGCTATAATAGGATTGATATTTTATTCCCCAAGGTGGGTATATTAAAGATATAGGAGCGAGGTATTTTCTGATGGCTATGTATGAAGATAACATCAAGATTTTCTGCGGTAATTCCAATCCCGAGCTGGCAAAAGCTGTGTGCGAGCGTCTGGGTCTGGACCTGGGCAAGAGCGTCGTTCGCACCTTCGCCGATGGCGAAGCATCCGTCACTTTGGAGGAAACGGTCCGTGGCGCGGATGTGTTTCTGATTCAATCCACCTGCAAGCCCGTTAATGACCATTTGATGGAGCTGCTGGTCATGGTGGATGCCTGCCGCCGTGCTTCCGCCGGCCGAATCACTGCTTTGATTCCCTACTTTGGTTATGCTCGTCAAGACCGCAAGGCTAAGAGCCGCGATCCCATCTCCGCCAAACTGGTAGCCAACATGATCACCGCCGCCGGCGCAGACCGGGTGCTGACCATGGACCTGCATGCCTCCCAGATTCAGGGCTTCTTTGATATCCCTGTGGACCATCTGTTGGGCAGCCCCACCTTCGTGGAGTACTTCTTGAATAAGTTCCCCGAAGACAAGTATGATCACGATAACTTCGTTGTGGTTTCTCCCGACGTCGGTTCTGTTGGTCGTGCCCGTGCCTTCGCTGCTAAGGTGCACATGGGTCTGGCTATCGTAGATAAGCGCCGTCCCAAGGCCAATGTCAGCGAAGTTATGAATATCATCGGCGATGTCAAGGGCAAGACCTGCATCCTGTACGACGACATCGTGGACACCGCCGGTAGCCTGTGCAACGCCGCCAAGGCTCTGGTGGATGTGGGCGGCGCCAAAGAAGTTTACGCCTGCGCTACCCATGGTGTTCTGTCCGGCCCTGCTTATGACCGCATTGAGGAAAGCCCCTTGAAGGAAATGGTCTTCCTGAATACCATTCCCAGCCACGGCAACACTCCCAGCGGCAAGCTTACCTATCTGGATGTTTCCCACGTATTTGCCCGTGCTATTGAACATATTCACGGTGCCACCTCTATTCAGGATCTGTTCTAATGATTTTTTCCAAGCATAATGAAACCTGGCTGATCGTGGGTCTGGGAAATCCCGGGCGGGAATATGAGTATTCTCGGCACAATGCCGGTTTCCGCGCCATCGATCGTCTGGCAGAAAGTCTGCACTGCAAGATCGATAAGGCAAAATTCCAAGGACTTTACGGCAAAACCTCATACAAGGACAAAACCTTGCTGTTTTTAAAGCCACAGACCTGTATGAATCTGTCGGGCCGTTCTGTGCTGCAGACTTCTGCCTTCTTTAAGGTACCACCTCAGAACATCATCGTCCTGTTTGATGACATTTCTCTGCCTCCCGGCAGATTGCGTGTCCGGGGCGACGGTTCTGCCGGTGGACACAACGGCATCAAATCCATCATTTCGGAGTTAGGCAGCCAGGATTTCCCCAGAGTGAAAATCGGTGTAGGCGCCAAGCCGCATCCGGATTTTGATTTAGCTGACTGGGTTTTGAGCAACTTTTCTTCGCTGGAAGAGAAAGCCCTCTCCCCTGCTCTGGATTGGGCCGGTGAGGCCGCCTTGGCCGTGATCGACCAAGGCATTATGGAGGCCTCTAACCGCTACAACGGCAAAAAGTAGAATACTGTAACTTTTCCACGGAAAGGGGGTCATTTTCCCCCTTTCCGCGTTGCCACGTTGTGGCAAGAATATCATTTCCCCAGAGGGAAGGTGTGCCATATGGATCAATTGCTCACATTTTTAAAACAACTTCCAGAATACAATAACCTGCTGTCATCCGCGGAAAAAGGTCAAAGCGCTGCCGTCACCGGCATTGGTCAGATCAACCGCAGCCACATGATCGCCGGTCTTATCAAGGATTGCGGACGGCCTGTAGTGGTGATCTGCCAGGATGATATGGCCGCCAAACGGTTGCAAAGCGAACTGAAGAGTTTTATCGGGCAAACCACGCCGGTACTGCCCAGCCGGGATCTGACGCTTTACGACAGTGTGGTTGTGTCGCGAACCTGGGAGCAAAAGCGTTTGCGGCAGCTGTATGATCTAAAGCAAGGCAACACATCATGTCAAATTTTCTCCTGGGAAGCCCTGTCCCAAAGAACGATGCCGCCGGAGGTTTTGGAAAAAGCAGCCTTTCAACTGAAAATCGGCAACGAATATGTGCTGACCGACTTGCTGGAAAAGCTGACCTTTGCCGGCTACAGCCGCTGCGGCATGGTTGAAGGTCCGGGTCAGTTTGCGGTTCGTGGTGGCATTCTGGATATTTTCTCCCCCGCCACGGATCATCCTTTCCGTTGCGAATTTTTCGGCGACGAGCTGGATACCATGGGCTTTTTTGACACCGATACCCAGCGCCGCACGGAAAATGTGGATCTTGTAACGATCCTTCCGGTGGGTGAGACCCAGCCCCGGCTCCATCCGGAGGGCTTAGCCGGTCTGTGCGAGGATATTTCCAACCTTATTACCCGGCAGAAACGGCGAAAGAACGTCAATGAAGATCTGGTCAAAACTTTGGCAAAGGATCTGGAAAAGTTTGAAAATGGCCTGTCTAATTCCGCTTCGGACCGATATATGGCTCTTGTTTATCCGGAATTTGTCACCGCCATGGACTATATCCCGCAGAATGCGCTGTTGATCCTATGCGACCAGGGCAATCTCCACCGGGCAGCCCGGACCCGAACGGAAGAAATGGGTCTCCAGCTGGACACTTTGCTGCAAAACGGCACTGTAGCAGGCGAACTGTGCGACTATGTGTGTCAATGGGAGGACTTCTGCGACCGAATCGCCGGCCGACCCGTAATCTATCTGGATTCCTTCGCTGGGAGCTCTTATCCCCAGGAGAACTCGCCGAAAGTGCTTCTGCCCATGACCGCCAAACAGCTTCCTGGTTACAACGGCAATCTGGACACCGCAGCATCTGACCTTGCTCACTATCAGCGGTTGGATTTTAAGTGTTTGGTACTCTGCGGCACCCGCCGTCGTGCAGAGTTATTACAGGAAATGCTGCGAAGCAAAAATCTCTCCGCTTTCCTGGCCATCCCTCTGACCACGCTGCCCGGCCCGGGACAGATTTTGCTGTGTGAAGGTACTTTGCCTTATGGCATGGAATATCCTGACGCAAAACTGGCGATTCTCACAGAAGGACAGCTGCTGGCAAAGAAAGAACCGCGCCGTAAGGTGAAGCAAGCTGCCACCAATCGTCAAAAACTGAATGCCTTCACCGACCTGAGTCCCGGTGATCTGGTGGTCCACGAAAACTACGGTATCGGCCGTTTTGTCTCCATGGAACAGATCAAGGTGGACGGTGCGGAAAAAGACTATATCAAAATTGCCTACCAGGGCACAGACACTCTGTTTGTGCCTGCCACCCAGCTGGACATGGTCAGTAAATATATCGGTGGCGGTGGTGAGGATGCCAATGTGCGCCTGAACAAGATTGGTACTGACGCATGGCAAAAAACCAAGACCAAAGCCAGAAAAGCCGCCAAGGACATGGCTGGCGAACTCATTAAGCTCTATGCCGCCCGGAAGCGGCAGGAAGGTTTCGCTTTCGCCGCCGATTCTCCCTGGCAGAGTGAGTTTGAGGACAATTTCCCCTACCCCGAAACTGACGATCAGCTGCGCTGCATCTCCGAGATTAAACGGGATATGGAAGCGCCAATTCCCATGGATCGACTGCTGTGCGGCGATGTAGGCTTCGGCAAAACAGAGGTTGCCCTGCGGGCGGTCATGAAAGCAATTATGGATGGCAAACAGGTGGCAATCCTGGTTCCTACCACCGTTCTGGCCCAGCAGCATTACCAGACCGCAGTAGCTCGTTTTCGGGGTTTTCCCGTAAATATCGATGTGCTCAGCCGTTTCCGCACCCCTAAAGAGCAGCAGCGAACCCTACAGAATTTGCGGGCTGGCCAGGTGGATCTGATCATCGGTACCCACAAATTACTGCAGAAAACGGTCCAATTCAAGGATCTGGGTCTGCTGATTGTTGACGAAGAGCAGCGTTTCGGTGTCAGCCACAAGGAACGGCTGAAAGAGATCGCCCAGGGTGTGGATGTGCTGACTCTGTCGGCAACGCCCATTCCCCGGACGCTGAACATGGCACTTTCCGGCATTCGGGATATGTCCACCATCGAAGAGCCGCCGGCAGATCGCTATCCCGTGCAGACCTATGTGATTGAGCACTCCAACGCTATCATTGACGACGCCATTCGTCGGGAAGTGGAGCGCGGCGGGCAGGTCTATTACCTGCACAACCGTGTAGAGACCATCGATCAGTGCGCCGGTGCTATGAAACGGCGGATGCCAGGCGTTTCCATTGCCGTGGCTCACGGAAAAATGGGTGAAGATGCGCTGGGTGATGTGATGCACGACATGGCGGACGGCTTAATCCAGGTGTTGGTATGCACCACCATCATTGAAACTGGCCTGGATATCCCTAACGCCAATACATTGATTATCGAGAACGCAGACCGTTTTGGCCTTTCCCAGCTCCATCAGCTTCGCGGCCGCGTTGGTCGATCCACCCGCCATGCCTATGCTTATTTCACCTATAAGCCCGACAAGCAGCTGACGGAAATTGCGGAAAAGCGGCTGTCTGCCATCCGGGATTTCGCCGAATTCGGCTCCGGCTTCAAGATCGCCATGCGTGACCTGGAGATTCGCGGCGCCGGCAATCTTCTGGGTGCGGAGCAATCTGGCCACATGATGAGCGTCGGCTACGATATGTACCTGAAACTTCTGGACGAAGCTGTTCTGGAAGAGCGGGGCGAAAAGCCCAAGGCTCCGGATTGCACCGCAGACTTGAACGTGACGGCAAATGTTTCCCAGGATTTCGTATCCCGCAGCGAGGAGCGCATGGACCTGTACCGCCGTATGGCCGCCATCCGCAGCCAAAGCGATGCAGACGACCTTCTGGACGAAATCGTAGACCGTTACGGCGATCCGCCCAAGGGTGTTCTGAACCTGATCGACATTGCCCTGCTCCGTGCCGAAGCCCGTGCCTGTGGTATTCAGGATATCCGCCAAAAAGCTGGTGATGTACTGTTTACTCTGTCTGAAATGGATTTCGAAGCCGTTAGCGGTGTCTGCGGGGAAGCCAACTATAAAAACCGTCTGTTCTTCCTGCCAAATGCCAAAGCACCCACTTTGCGGCTGAAACTCATCGGCGGCAGTGACAGTTTGAAGCAATCCAAGGCCTTCATCGCCCGGTATCGAAACTACGTCAAAATGTGAAGAAATTGTCAATTTTTGTATATTGGCCGTTTCGAACTGCAAAAAGATTGCAATATTAGAAAATTGTGCTACAATAGGAACAAGAATTGTACAAACACTCGGCAGATTCGTCTGCCAAAAACAAAGAGAAAGGTTGCGCATTACTATGGGAAACAAGACCCACCGCCGCAGATTTAAAACTGAAAAAGCGCGCATTTGGGCCTTGGTTCGCCGCATTGTGCTGATTCTCCTGAGTTTGTGCCTGGCAGGATGTATTTTCATCGGCGCACGCTATCTGTGGAGCGATTTGACGACCGCCCCGGCGGATGACGGAAAAATCCTCCCCAATGTGTTCGTTGCAGGTGTTAATATTGGCGGTATGACCCTCAGCAACGCTCGCAACGCTCTGCACGACGCCGCTGTGGACAGTTACAGCTGGCAACACATGGTTGTTACCCTTCCTGACGGCACGTTGATTCTCTCTCCGAAGGATACCGGTGCCAAGCTGGATCTGGATGCCGTGATCGAAGCTGCCTACAACTACGGCCGAGATGGCAGTCCCGCGCAAAACCGGATCACCCGGAAACAAGCGGAAACCAAGGAACATACCATTGCATTGCTGCCCTATCTGGATTTGGATCTTTCCTATCTTTATAATGCAGTGGAAGCTTTTTGCCGCGGTTACAGCAGTGAAATGGTACAGACCACCGTATCCCTAATAGGCGAACGGCCTGAGTATCCGGTCAAGCCCGACGGCTGGGACGATTCCGTTTTGGGACCCTATGAACCGGATCTGGAGTCTATCCAGCACCAGACCATGATCATTACCATGGGTACGCCGGACTTTATTCTGGAGCCCCAGGCTTTGTATGACAGCATCCTAGATGCCTACAGCCTGCACAACATGCGCGTTGCTTACCAGGCCCCCACACTGACGGAACCCGATCCCCTGGACCTGAAGGCGCTGTTTCAGGAATATTGCCTGGCTCCCCAGGACGCCACCATGGATCTAAAGACCTACA
>JAEIGA010020303.1_pt1 | contig 10129 bp, 4 predicted proteins | sample 9270691 | NCBI WGS metagenome assembly JAEIGA01 (sample SAMN17057246, study PRJNA624740) | gut metagenome | biome: biome; isolation source: fecal sample | host: Bos grunniens | place: China: Xizang | collected 2019
AAATAGTGTTGTTTTTTTATCACTTCCATTTACTGTAAGGGCATTAGCTCTCTGATTTGCAGCATCTCCAGTGCCACAACCTACAATAAATATGGCGGGGTCGTCCTTATTATATTTACCAATAACAGTTTGATAGTCTGCTGTAGCTTTAGTTCCGACACCAGAAGCATGAGAAGCAGTACCGAGAGCTATTGTACTGTTTCCTTCGGCATGTGAATATGCGCCTATAGCTTCGGTATTATAACCTTCTGCGTGTGACTGTCCGCCGTAAGCTGTAGTTTTCTGACCTTCAGCATGTGAGCCTTGTCCGTAAGATTCAGTGTCACGACCTTCTCTGTGAGAAAAGTGACCTGTTGCATTTCCATAAACAGTTGCAATATTACCAGTTAACGTTTTTGAAAAGTTTGCCGCAGACTTATCACCCTCAGCATGTGATCTAAGTCCTTTAGCTTGTGTTAAATAACCTTCTGCGTGAGAATAAGAAGCCTCAGCAAGAGTCTCTCTACCCTCTGCATGAGAGCTTTCTCCAAGAGCTCTAGAGAGATTACCCTCAGCATGCGCGCCACCGGCGCCTTTAGCAGTAGTTCCTTGACCTTCTGCATGAGCATTTTCTGCTATTGCTTTGGTTCCATTACCTTCTGCATGCGCTGCCGTTCCTATTGCATTAGCCCCTTGACCTTCTGCATGAGAGGCAAAGCCCAAAGCAATAGAACCACTGCCTTCTGCATGGCTACGATCACCAATAGCGTTATTACCATAGCCTTCACTGTGTGAAGCTTCTCCTGTCGCGATAGTTTGTATACCTTCTGCGTGAGAGCTAGCACCACTTGCAATAGTCTTGTCACCTTCCGTATGAGCAGCTCGTGCTAGAGAGGCAGTACGGTAGCCTTCGGCATGGGAGAAGGCATCATCTGCAGAAGTGAAACGACCTTCTCTGTGAGATACAGGACCTTTCGCATTATTAGAAATTGTCTTTGTAGTAGAAGTAGAAGTTAGGGTATCTGTAGTAGAATTAAAAGTATATGTAGGAATAGAAACTGACTCTTGTTTATTATTATCTGCCGCGGTATCATTATCACCTTCAGCATGAGAGCTACTGCCAATTGCTTGAGTTAAATGGCCTTCAGAGTGTGAGTAGTACCCTGAAGCGACTGTTTGACATCCTTCAGCATGAGCTGCTTCTCCAGAAGCTGTATTTTTAGCGCCTTCAGAGTGTGAGGCATAGCCACTTGCTGTACCTTCTCGGCCTTCAGCATGAGCAGTAACTCCTGAAGCCTTATTCTGGTGGCCTTCAGCATGAGAACCATAGTTAGCTTCATTTAAATAACCTTCAGTAAAAGCATATTGGCCCAATGATTTATTTTTTCTACCAAAGCTTACCGCGCCTCTCTCAGATGCGATATTATATTCTCCGAAAGTTACAGCGTTAAACCCAACACTAATGTCTCCAAGTTCAGGATGTTCTAGTATGCACAAATAGTTACAGGCACTAGGGTTAGTTGAAAAATCGTTGTTTTCTTCAAAGTTATAATCATCAAATTCGATTACAAGGTTACTATTATAGTTATCAACTAAAACAGTATTACTTTCAAAGTCTACCTCTAAAATTTTTCCAGATAGGGTTCTGCTTACAGAGGATAAACGAACAATATAATTTTGTCCAGGTTCAATACCATTAACAGATGTTAAGTTATAGGTACCAGTACCTGCAGTCTCTCCTGCTCTTTGGCCTACAATTTTAAAACCTCTACCGCCGGCAAAATTTGCATAACCATATGCAAATGAATTTAAAGATAATGCAGTAGTTGAAGAGGTATCTATAGCACCACCTCGCAAAGCACCTTGAGCAGACCCAGGAGCAAGAGCTAAATTAGTAGTACTTCTTAAACGAATTGGCTCTCCATTTAAAATAACAACAAGGTCGCCTGCTTGCAATTCAAAACAATTATCGTTGTCTCCAGTTACATGACCGGTATTACAGCCAGGACCAACTATAAAACACAGGCCATCTAAGATATTTTTTTGGATGTGTGTTTCTGAGTTGCCTGAGATATTAGCGGTATCTATGTGTAATAAGTACTGCTTGCTATCTTTATCTAAAGCTTCTATTGCATCTTTTGGTAGTACTCTATTGTCACGATTATCTATTTCCACCTTATCATCGCTGGTAAATTGCGAAGTAGCTTTAATAAAATAACCTGTTCTGTCCTTAGTATGGAAACGAAGAGTTAAATTTTTATTAAAGTTAGATACATCTGCAAGAGTTGCTGGGTATTCTTTTTTATATTCAGAGAGAAATACCTTAGCTAACTCAGATTTATCACTGCTATCAATTGCAACATTATAAACCCACTCAGAATTAATTTGTGTTACCGCATCAATAGTTCCAGAATAACGAAGCTCATCCTGACGAACAGTAGAAATTTTACCTGCATTATTAATTGTTAAAGATTCTTCATCTAAAGGGATATAGGCAGCAGCTAAAGGCGATACTTCTACCTTACTAATTTTAATAGCATACTTAAATTTTTTGTTAGAATCTCTTACGCCAGTTTTATTTCGGATAATAAAGCCAGAAAACTTAACATCATCTGCGGCATTAGCTCCTGCTTGTACTTCAATACTTGCAGTACAAGTCCCTTCATAATCAAAAGTAAGAGCATTATTTTCGCTACTTCCAACACGAATAAGTTTTGAAATTTCATAGCGCGCAGTAGCTGGCTGGATAAAACCAGTCTCAGGATTTTCAACTGCATTATCTGTCTCAGTTTCTATAAGAACCCAGTCGCCTATAGTAAGCTTAGGAGAAAACTTCGTTAATAAGTTACCAAACTGGCCAGCTCCGGCAGTAATAAGTAATTGTGCAAGGCTACCATCATTATTTTTTTGCGGGATAATATAATGAGTGCGATTTTCAATATAGTCTACAGCCGTATAATCAGATTGGTTCCAGTTTTTAGGCACAATTATGTCATAAAGCTGGCCACCTATTTCCATTCTTTGTACTTTTGTTTGTGGCATTTATTAGACTCCTTTGCTAAATAATTTGATTATCAATTAATTTAGCAAATAATACAATAACTAATACTTTTATTCTAATTAATGCCTATCTAATTTGCTAAGTGGGAAGTATGAAAATTAACCTTGGGCTTAATTTCCCTCTAATAACAGCTAACTATATTTTATTTTTATTAGCCTTTTTAACTCAAGATCAAAATAAAAATAAACCAACACCAAGGTGTTGGTTTATTTTTATTGATTAGTAAATACCTACGAAATCATAAGATGGTTTGAGCGTAGATGAACCAGTATTTTTAAGGATTATAGTAACCTTAGTAATACCTCTGAAATCTTGGATACTGCCTGTGCTAACCACTGTGTTTCCGCAACAGACATTACGGGTACCATAGACCTGCATAACATAAGTTGTATTACCATTAGGATATCCACTATAGACAGTGCTGACCGTGCTGCTGCTAGCTGAGTCGCCATTACCTTCTTCAACTTCTACCGACACTCCAACAGGTATTGTAAGCTTGAGGCTATATGCACTGAGGGTAGTGACCGCCAATGCGCTATTGACAGCAAAGAGATTAATAGTTTGGGATGAACCAGCCAGCAAAGTTTTGGTGGAGCTTGCAACCCAAGGTTCAGGTACACTATACGTGCCCGTTACACCAAATAAGCTAACGCCTTTTCTAATATTATATCCATATAAATTTTCATCCCCAGGGACAGTAAATTGGTTTTTAAAATATGTACCAGCTTGATAAACAGTATCAGTCGGTTTAATTGAAACAGTCGTATCATAAACTGTCTCAGCAGGCAAAACATACGCAGATGGGGGCAGTATCTTAGTCCTTTGTGTTATAAGGCCTCCAGGAGTTATACCAGGAGCTTGTTCGCAGGTTACTGTAACATATGAATCAAGAGCCCCAACCTCCGGCGTTATCAATGGCTGGGCCGGCATGACTTCAATAGGAAGATTTTGCATATCTGGAGTTAGCATTTGTAATCCATTAAAATCTGTAAAAGACATAAATTGCTCAGTATAAGCAAAATCATCAAAAGAAAAAGTTCCAGATGAATTTCTTACTGCAGACTGCCATTTATCATACAATACGTTATCAATGGTACTAACTCCAATATAGAAAAGTGGATCACTATAATCTATAGTACCATCATCAAGTGCTAAGTATACTACAGGTGTTAGCTTACCATTATTATCTTCTTCACAACTAAGAACAGCAAGAGGCATATCAGTCCATTCTCCTGCATCACCTTTAGAGTAATAGTCTGGTTCATCATAACACTCTTTCCAGTATATATAAACATTTTTTTTAAATGTACCGTCCTGGTTTAATACATCAGGTCTTGCACAGTACTTAAAAAAATTACTAAGATTAATAACTGAATCTTTTTTTATGATATATTCATTCATGTATCTATCCCCCTAGTTTCTTTATAGGATTTATAAGCAGCTAATCTTTGTTCAGGTGTAAGCTCAAACTTATTATTTTCTATATATGCTTCATATATAATTCTATAGTATAAATATTTTGGATACAACTCGTCTAATAGTAAAGCTAGCTTAGGTAAATCTTCAATTTGTAGCCCTATTGCAGCTGCAAATTCTGGGGTTAAAAAACTGGCTATTCTTAAGGCAGGGCCTCTTGTAACTGCTAGCTTTATATAAGTATCAACATCAGACTGCTTTTTATGTCTAAAAATATCCATTCCCCTACCGGAGAGAACAGCAATATCTTTCCACTGATCTGTCTCCTCTATTGTGATATAGTCGATATCATTACCTTGAAAGTCCTCATATTGCGAGAAAAAATAATGAGAACCGGTCAACATTTTATTTTCCATAAAGTAGCTTTCTCCTTAAAGTATCAAATTTTCCATAGCGTCAAGTTTTACCCAAGCTGGAACCCCACTAGTGATACGAAGAAAACCGCCTTCATCCGTTGTAGCATCATATTCAGGAAGTCCGCTTACTGAACCTGTATAACCCCAGATTACTGGCCTATTGTTTAGATTCCAGCTATCGTGCCAGCCCTTGCGTTTAGATTTAGCTTCACAATAGATAGTAAGACTTGAACAACTCTGAAACGCAGAATAGCCAATGCTTGTGACACTATCAGGGATTTCTATGCTCGTAAGGTTTGAGCAACTCCTGAACGCAGTATAACCAATGCTTGTGATACTGTCAGGGATTGTTATGCTAATAAGGGTTGGGCAATTACGGAACGCACCGCCACCAATACTTTCCACACCGTCAGGGATGGTTACGCTCGCGAGACTTGTGCAACCATCGAATGCATAATCACTAATACTTGTGATACTGTCGGGGATTGTTATGCTAATAAGACCCGCGCAATCAGCGAATACACCATAGCCAATACTTTTCACATTGTTGGGGATCGTTATGCTAATAAGGCTTGTGCAACCAGCGAATGCACTATCACAAATTCCGACGGTGTTATTTCTCAACGATACGGTAGTAATAGCGGTATTATAATCAACTACCCATTTATCAACATATAATACCCCATTTTCTTCTTGAAGCAAGCTGGAGCAACCGGAGAACGCATACTTACCAATGCTTGTGACACTGCGGGGGATGGTTATACTCGTAAGGCTTGAGCAACCAGCGAACGCACTAAAACCAATGCCTGTGACACTGTTGCCAATGGTTACACTTGTAAGGCTTGTGCAATTAGAGAACGCATAATAATTAATGCTTTTCACACTGTCTGGGATTGTTATGTTCGTAAGGCTTGTGCAATTATAGAACACATTGCTATGGATAAACTTCGTATTGCTGTTTATCTCACAAGACGTAATTGATTTATTTTTAGCTTTCATTAAAACTACATACGGGTTATTCTCGTTTCCAAGATAATATGCGTTATTAAACTCGTTATATATAAGATTTGTACAATCATAGAACGCAGAATCACCAATGCTTGTGATACTGTCTGGGATAGTTACCCCCGTAAGGCTACTGCAACCATAGAATGCATTAGAATCAATGCTTGTGACTGGCAGTCCTTCATATGTAGAAGCTATCACAATATCAGTTTCTGTGCAACTACCCATACCAGTACAAGTAGCATAAGTTTCATCTTCTGAAATAATGTATGTAAGACCTTCACTTCCAGGTAGACTAGTATTATTACCATTATTAGTGCCGCTACCAATAGGAGCAAGAGTACAGTCAGGCTGAATGATATAAGAAGTGGCTGTTCCATCTTCAACTACGGTAAGAGTTTGACCAAAATAGTAGGTTTTTCCCTCAGTTCCAGCCTCTGCTGCGCCTGCGGCAGCAGCCTCGGCGTCAGCATAGCTTTCAAAATAACTTTTTGCATCTAACGGAAAAGCTCCAGTTGTTACCATTGTAAGGGGCATATCCATTTTATTATTAAAATTTGCCATTTGAATCTCCTCCATTAATTAATTGTAATCTTGTAAGTATTTGCACTTAAGCCATCTGCTGCAGTAAGAGTATACACGGTATAGTTTGCACCGGTATTAGCAGCAGCACCATCAATACTTACGTTAGTTGTTGGAACAAAGCTACCTGCAATGTCTACTTGTAAGCCTTGAGAAGGTATGACAGTACCTAAAGTGCGTCCTGCTGGCAAAGCAATACATACTTGTTTTGTACCCTCAGGAATACTTAAAGTTGTAGTTGTAGACTGCGCCCGAGGTGCATTAGTACTAGTTATAGTAGTAGGACGAATATTTGTTCCAGTTATCGCAGTAATCTCACTAAAAGTTCTAAAGAACATTCTTCTAAAGCCAGTGATTGATGCTGTGTCAGAAACTGAGCTCGCTGCAAATTTGCCATCCTCGTAGTCCTCACCAAGGGCAGTTTTAGGAGTTGCTGTAGCAGCTGAATAGTGTAGGGCTGCACTTACAGTAATATTAGTATCGTCAGCTACTGTGACAGAAGATCCAATTGAATATTCAGTACTTGGTACATTATTTCCAGAAATAGTAAATGTTTGTTCGTTGGCACCGTTACCACTATAGGTTAATTTTGTCCAGCTAGCACCCGTAGTATCCGGGCCGTACTGATATTCACCAAGGTGGTTAGCAGTAAATTTAACCTTAGGCTGAGTGCTAGTACCTACTTCAAAACTACCAGTGCCACTGAATGTTATAGTAGCAGAAGGCTCTGTTATGTTAGGATTCTTATCTTCAGAATAAGCCTTAGTAAATAAATCAAGTAAAGACATGTTATTTGTCTTTGTTGGTATAGTTACTGTACCTGTACTATCAGGAGAATACTTACCAAAAGTCTCAGTAAAAATTAAATCCTGATCAAACTTAATTTTATCTGCTGTAATCCCAGCGCTTTCGCCATTAATGCCCGCCCCGACAAGCTTATCATTTATTGCTGGAAAATCTAGAGCAGCGCCCCAGACTACCGGCCTAGATTCTCTATTCCAGTCTTCATGCCAGCCCTCTGGTATAAATTCTGCTTCACAGTAGATTGTAAGGTTTAAGCACCACTCAAACGTATAAGCACCAATGCTTGTAACACTATCAGGGATAGTTATACTCTCAAGACTTGAGCAACCGTAGAACGCAGAATCACCAATGTAAGTAACACTATCGGGAATATTTATACTTTTGAGACTTGTGCAACCACTGAACACATCATCACCAATGTGTGTGACACTGTCTGGGATAGTTATGCTTGTAAGGCTTGTGCAACCCTCGAATGCAGAAGTTACTATGCTTGTAACAGGTTTGCCTTGGTAGATAGAAGCTATAACAATATCAGTATCTGTACAGGTACCAAGGCCACTACAAATAGCATATGTTTCACCTTCTGGGATTTTATAGGTTAGGCCTTTACTAGTACTAGTTAATTTGCCTTCAATAACCACATCTGATAAAAATTTTACTTGATCCATTTTTGCCATAATATATCATCCTCCTATTATTCAATAGTATCAATCAGATTTAGAATCTTGATTAGCTGAGCTTCAGTTATCTTGGTTTCACCGACCATGATATAATCATTAGTACCGTCATTACCAGCAGTAAAAGCGTTTTGACGATTCTCTGAATAACCAGCACCAACTATAAACTTGGCATTAGGGTCATCTTTGTTATACATACCAACAACAGTTTGAGCATCTCCATTTGCTTTGGTGCCAAGACCACTTGCATGTGAATAGATTCCGTTTGCCTCTGTCATAAAACCTTCAGCATGGGATGCAAGTCCCTGAGCAATATTACCGATACCTTCTGCGTGAGAGCCATCTCCAAGAGTTAGGGTGTTTCTACCTTCTCTGTGCGAATAAGCACCATAGGCGCCGTTTTTACCATTATAAGTGTTACCATCAAAAATAAAAGTATAGTCATATGTTTCAGGTGCAGCGGGCTCGCAGTCACCTTCTGCATGAGATCTATCTGCCATTGCTACTATATTATGGCCTTCAGCATGAGTTGACGCTCCAAAAGCTGTAGTATTGAATCCTTCAGCATGAGCATAAGATCCACTGGCTTCCGTTTGCTCTCCTTCGGCATGAGAATATTGCCCTGAAGCCCAAGTGGAGTATCCTTCGGCATGAGCGCCCTGTTCTGTACTATGCGTTTCCCAACCTTCTGCATGAGAATATGGAGCGGTAGCATGAGTGTATGATCCTTCAGCGTGTGCATTTATATTGGTTGCTTCGGTATTAGATCCTTCAGCATGAGATGCATGCCCTGAAGCAGTGGTGCTTTCACCCTCAGCGTGCGAATGCGCTTCGCTCGCAGTTGTGTTATATCCTTCAGCATGTGCGTTTGGGCTAGTCGCGTTAGTGGACTGTCCTTCTGCATGAGCTGCTTCTGCAGAAGCTGTAGTATATGCACCTTCTGCATGAGAATATGGCCCACTAGCTTCTGTGTCATTACCCTCTGCATGAGAACTATATCCGGTAGCTTCTGTGCTAGTTCCTTCAGCATGAGCAGCCTCTCCGTCTGCAATTGTGTTGTTGCCTTCTGCGTGAGAGTAGTGCGCAATTGCTTGTGTTTCATATCCTTCCGCATGTGCACCTAGACCCTTTGCGGGATTGGCGACTATATAGGTTTGGCCATCTTCTTCTTTGGTTATAGTATCACCAGTTTGGGTCGCCCAACCTTCGGTATGAGAGGAATGACCGTAAGCTCTTGAGCTAACACCTTCAGCATGCGCACTGTAATTCATTGCAATGGAATGATTACCTTCAGCATGAGCGCAAGCAGCTGCTCGCTGTCTATAGTCTTCCATAGACTCATAATCATTATAATCAGGTGAGGACGGAGACGTGTCTTCTCCGTCATCGGGGGTATCAAGGTCGTTAACTAGGATGTAACTAATAACCTTAGTTTCTGAACCTTCTGTGTGAGCGGCATTGGTATCTGCAACAGTAGCATTACCCTCTGCGTGCGCAGCAAAACTACCAGTTTGTGTTAATGCGCCTTCAGCATGGCTATTGTCGCCATTGGTTGTTGTGCGCTCGCCCTCTGCATGGCTATATCTACCCATTGCCTTTGTGAGAGCACCTTCTGCGTGAGAGCCTTCGCCCTCTGCGTAAGTCTGCTCACCTTCGGTGTGAGAAGCTAGACCTTTTGCCCACGTAAGGCTACCAGTAGCTACTGAGGAGTTACCTTCTGCAATAGTTTCATATCCTTGTGCAAAACTTTCTTCACCTTTTGCGATTGTACTATTATTGATTGCAAATGCATGTTTATTAAGTGCGGCGCTTCGACCATTGAAAGATGCAGAGTTATTGCCAACTGCTCCATATTCGATGCGCCCGGCCATATTCGCGTCAGCATGACCAGTAAAGCTGAAGTGAGGTGTCGTTTCGCCTTCCGCAATGGTTACTTTTCCCGAGCGAGGAGTTTGCTGAACTGTTTCAGCCCCTGTACCCGGCTCTACAGTAAGCTCCGCGAATTTGTCATTTACGCCCTCGAAGTCCATTACACTGCCCCAGACTACAGGTCTATCACAGTTCCAATCATCCATCCAGTTAGCAGGTTTTTGTGTAGCTTCACAGTATATGGTAAGATTCTCACAATAAGAAAATGCATTATCACCAATACTTGTAACACTATCAGGGATCATTATAGCTTCAAGTCG
>JAEIGA010020304.1_pt1 | contig 10129 bp, 7 predicted proteins | sample 9270691 | NCBI WGS metagenome assembly JAEIGA01 (sample SAMN17057246, study PRJNA624740) | gut metagenome | biome: biome; isolation source: fecal sample | host: Bos grunniens | place: China: Xizang | collected 2019
CAATTACTATGTATAATGAGAGACTGGAGAAGGATAGAAACGAGTATGCATTGAGTACGGATGAGGATGAGAGATTGGCATTGACTACAAAGATCCTTCAGCAGGAGGCAGAGATTCCGGCAGTTCAGGAGCAGTTGGATAAGGCAAAGGCACAGCTACAGAAGATCGAAATGGAGTTCCTTTTCAGTGGAGTGGTGATCGACCCGGATAAACTTCTTGCTCAGGCAGATAGGGAAGTCGTTGGCGAGGCAACCACCTATACATTTGAGAAAAAGTCATTCGGACCGGCTTTTGAATTGAAATTTAAGGTTTTGGAAGAAGTAACAGAATAATTATGGGACTTGTAATTTCATTTATCATCATTGGTCTGCTCCTACTATTTGCAGAGATATTGATTATCCCCGGAGTAGGAGTAGCAGGCATTTTGGGTATTCTTGCTTTAGGCGGTTCTTGCGTGTATGCTTTCCTTGAGGTCAGTACTACAGCAGGAATAATTACAACTATTTCTGTAGTTGTGCTTTTGGTGGTATTGACAATATATGTTCTGAGAGCTAAGACCTGGAAGAGAATATCACTGAATACCAACATAGAAGCCAAGGCCATTTCGGATGTGACGGTTTCTGTCGGTGATGCAGGAAAGACAATAACAAGACTTGCACCTATGGGACAGGCTGTTATAGAAGGAGAGTCAATGGAGGTGAAGGCTCTGGAGGGAATGATTGATTCCAATGTTGAGGTTGTCGTTGTTATGATTGATGACAATAAGATATATGTTAAACCTAAAGAAAATAATTTCTAAGCTATGGTAGACACAATGTTATTTGTTTGGATTGCAGTCGCAGTAATCGGACTGATAATCTTCTTGTGGTTCTTCCCTGTGACTCTTTGGTTCCAGGCATTGATTTCAGGAGTAAGAATCAACCTTCTTCAGTTGGTGTTCATGCGTTGGAGAGGAGTTTCTCCTAATACTATCGTAATGGCGATGGTGACAGGAACAAAGGCTGGTCTCACGCTTTATGCCAACGAACTTGAGGCTCATTACCTTGCTAAGGGAAATGTTACAAAGGTTGTAAATGCTCTTATTTCAGCAAATAAGGCGAATATCAATCTTGATTTCAAGATGGCGGCAGCTATTGACCTTGCTGGTCGTGATGTGTTCCAGGCTGTGCAGATGTCAGTTAACCCTAAGGTTATCAACACTCCTCCTGTAACCGCAGTTGCAAAGGATGGTATCCAGCTTATTGCCAAGGCTCGTGTGACAGTACGTGCAAACATCAAGCAGCTTGTCGGTGGTGCTGGTGAGGAGACTGTTCTTGCTCGAGTAGGTGAGGGAATCGTTTCGTCTATCGGTTCTGCAGAGAGTCACAAGTCAGTTCTTGAGAATCCGGACAGCATTTCAAAGGTGGTTCTTGAAAAGGGACTTGACGCAGGAACTGCATTTGAGATCCTTTCAATCGACATTGCGGATATCGATATCGGAAAGAATATCGGTGCTGTTCTCCAGATGGATCAGGCAGAGGCAGATAAGAATATCGCCCAGGCTCGTGCAGAGGAGCGTCGTGCTATGGCCGTTGCACTTGAGCAGGAGATGAAGGCTAAGGCACAGGAAGCTCGTGCTCGCGTCATTGAGGCAGAGGCAGAGGTTCCACTTGCAATGGCAGAGGCATTTCGCTCAGGAAATCTCGGTATCATGGATTACTACCGCATGAAGAACATGCAGGCCGACACCGAGATGCGCGAAAACATCGCAAAGCAGTAATATGAATATGGGACTGGATATCGTCACGCAGACTTTTGGTCAAATTTACGTGTGACGGTATCGTTTTTCATTGAATAATAATGCAAAATACCACCGTCGCACAGAGTTTTTAGAGATTCTTTGTGCGACGGTTTTGTAAAGCAGTTTTATTCATAAAATATCACATATTCCGCCTCATAAATTAAAAGTAGGTCCCAAATAGTTGCAAAACAATAAATTCTTTGTATATTTGCAGTCCCGATAGAGAAAACGGGGCAGTTTTGGTGAGATGGGTGAGTGGCTGAAACCACCAGTTTGCTAAACTGACGTACGGGTAACCGTACCGCGGGTTCGAATCCCGCTCTCACCGCAGAAAAGTGGCTTACAGATATCTGTAAGCCACTTTTCTTGTATAATTCCCCAAAAGTTCCCCAAAAATCAACCGTTTTTCGCACTATTTGGAGGTGTGTGGAGATATTAGAGACATTTAAGATCTTGGATGATTGATGACATTTCCGGATAGGTAAATTCAAGGTTTATAGAGTTAAGTATATGATCCTTGAATTTTATATTCGGATCTGGACAATGTCTCATTCCAATATATTTAACAAGATCATATATTTCATGTCCTCTTATATGTAAATATGCGTTATCTTTATTTAGTCCTATTGATTCATATTTTGTTTTCTCCGCTGCTAAATCATAGGAAGAGAGTATATCACTTGTTATTAGAGTACTTAAATTTAACGAAATCCTTTCTAAAAGTTTTTCTCCGTTATTCTTCATTTCAACTTTAGAACATTGATTAGGAATGCAATGTCTAAATTCTTTTAATGTTATCCTATTAGTATTATTTCGAATTTCGTTTACCAGAATAATCAATGGCACATATACAATTTCTGATAGTTTTGAAAGGAATTGCTCAAAGTCAAAGCGTCTTTCGGGGTCGGACACAAAATTGTTATACCGATGTTGTAAATTAGCAGCCTCGCAACAATGATTTTCCCAAGAATATGTATATGTCTGGCAGATATAATGTGAAATATCTATTCCAGACTCTTGCTTTAAGAGCCTTAAATCAGAATCTATACATGCGAAGAAATGTTCAGTAAAATAATCTTTATATCTGAGACATTCTGTGCATCCTCCAGTAATATTATTACTTCTTGAATGTCCGATGAATTTATACTTTTCTGATGTATTTTGAGTTAAGAGACAGTCCCAAAACCACAAATCATCCATATCTTCTATAAGAACGGCAGCTTTGTATTGACGATCAAGAATATGTATATTCTTGTAGTAATTAGCTGTGCTTATAATGTCTTTCTGACTCATATCTTTTGTACAATATCATTCATATATTTTACCTTATCTCCCCAACCCTGGCCAAATATACTTGGAGAATGGGTTGAAATGATTAACTGAGCTTTTGGATTAAGCATTCTAATGTAATCAATAAGGTTGTATTGCCATTCTATATGTAACGATATTTCAGGTTCATCCATAATTATGATGCTCTCTTCGTCTCTGCTCAATAGAGTTTGCAACATTATTATCAAAAATTGCTTTTCTCCAGATGACAGAGAACTTGTAGAAATTTGATCACCTTCTATAGAGAATAATAATTTACTTTCATTCTCAATTAATTTTTTCCCAGTGTTTTCAAAGTTCTTATTAATGATAGAAATAAAAAGATCTTTACGATAATTAATCCTATCTAATGTTTCTTTAGAAATACTGTCTTCTATCTGAATGTGATCTGTAATACGTTTAGCTAACTCCGATAAATAATAACCATAATCACTCTGGAGTTCCTTTAACTTAGCATCAAGTACAGATTCATTCACTTTAGACTCTCGCTTTACATCAAAAGTAGATATGTAATAGACTCTTGCTATTTTTAAAAACTCATCCTTATCAATTTTGAGATCTTGACGATATTGATCAAAATATCCAATAGCCATTTTTACACGTTTTCCTTCGGATAATTCAATCTGTTCAGGATTAACAAGACTTTTAATTTTCTCTAGGAAATCAGGATCTTTTAACGAGTTTGTAACGTCTACTTCAGTACGGAAATAATTAATCCTAACATCACCGCTAAAATAAGCTTTGATGCTAGATAGTGAATATGTAGTATTGTCAAGCGTAAGAATCTCGTAAATGACTTTTAAGAGGGTAGATTTGAAAGAACCATTTACTCCGGCAAGAATATTTATATCCTGGTTTAAATCAAGGTTTAAATCATACTTTTCGTATAATTCTTGTACATGTATGTTGTTCAGTATCATATAATCAATAACCCTAAAAACGAGTATAACAAAAATTTTTCCAAAGATAAGATGATAATTCGAAAAAACATACAAATATAAACCATTTAATATTGGTAGTTAAATTAAATGTTGTTCACTGCTATGGTGTATTCTGCTAATTTACTACCATCAATCTTGGGCGTCTTGTTCCGATTGTTCCCATCAATTGTCTTTTTGATATGTCGTGCAGTTCAAGTTTATCATAGACGGGCTGTTTTAATATTTCAACAGAGCCGTTCTTATTTATTTTAAATAGGCCCCAAAGATTCGTTGTATCCTGATACTTGAAGACCCCATCATACAAAAATTCTATTCTGGTAAACTTTATAGCTTCGTATTCTATAAAGTTGATATATAATTGTACACCATCTGCACATTCTGTAACGATAATCTTATTTCCTTTGCAAGTAACGTTTATAACTTCAGCTTCGACTTTTGGAGTCTCTGTATCAAGTTTAATATACTCCTTTCTTTTCGTGCTTATTGTAAGAATGCATAAACGGTTATTTGGACTCAGTTTAATTTTTTGGCATACTGGCGAGGCTAAGAAAGTAACCTCTTTATTATCCTTGACATAAAACACGCCCCACAGGCCATTACATTTATACTTATAGTAAGATTGAGCAAGATTTACTATAGATTCAAATTCCTCTTTCTCTACTATTTGTTGATTCACAACGACCCGATATGAGGTTCCAGACAAAGAAAAGCCCTCCTTCAATGCCTTAGTTGCAGAGGCTGCTTTCGCATCATTGACAACATTACCGCCATCCTGTTTTTTATCCTCTGACATCTTATCTGGAGCAGCGGTTATCAGTGTCTTATATGCCTCCATTACAATTTTATAATTGTCTTTGCCATGCTCCTTGATAAGCTCCGCGCCGTGCTGCTTGATTTTTCTGACTGACCCGTAAGTGTTTGACCACAGTAATGCAAGTGTTCTAATTTTGTCGTTGTCATATGCCGGCACAACTGGCGCGACTGGCTGGATCTGCGGTGCTGTAGCCGTGTTAGTAGGCTCCGTTTTTTTCTGTTTCTGCTTTACTTTAATTTTCTTACCATTAAGGTATTTTGCAACAATAGTCAAGGAGTTAAAAGCGATCTTATCTTCCTCTGTTTCAGAGGTCAATATTTCCAACTTTTGCGAAAGATAGATTTTATCTTGAAGATTCCACGATAATATGAATGGTATATCAGGATTGTCTGTAACAGCAAGACTGGAAATTAGCCACGGAAATGCTATCTGACCATTTGAATTAACAATGAACCAGTATTTATTATTACGAGAAAGAGCCAACGAGTAATCATCATTAAGTTTCTCTGTTGGCGTCACCTTCCATATCATATCGCCGGATTTACTTTGTATATCATAGAATCCGAAATAGTTATCTTTTAATACTATAAATGATGCGGGAGACAGGAATCCATCTATCTTTTGGCTTATTATTAAATCATATTCTGGCTTAAGAAATACTTTACCATCTGTAATAACTCCGTATTTGTCACCCTTCCTAACAATGAATGTATATTTACTTACTACTTCATCAATCTCATCATATTTAAAAGGAACAATCTCTGTTTTGAAATACTCATCAAGTACACCTTCCTTACCATCTTTTGAACAAATCAATACACCTACAGAATATGGAATCTTTATATAATCAAAAACGGGTTCAAGATGTATATCAAATACATCTTCCAATGCGTAGTCTTTAACTATTTCAGATTCTAAATCTTTCAAAAATTTAGTGTTAACCCTGCCAACGCCATACTTTCCTTTATATTTAAAGCGAAGAACATACGATATATAGTCAGTCATTTGATCATAATAACTATCATAATCATCATCAATATCAAACATCTGCTCAGCTTGATCTATCCAATCATCAACATTATCGTAAGATAACACTTCATAATCAGTTATACTTCTTGCCCCACTATAGATAGACATAATTTGTTGTATCTTCTCTTTCTTTTCTTCCGAAGACAACGCACCGTTCCTATTTATGTAATTAATTGTTGACTTCTGATTAAGATCTTCAATAAACATATTTAGACCCAACGGGAATCGTTCAGCATTTTTCAGGGCATCTAAAACCTCCAAGGTCTCATCAGCTGCCACAGATTCTGGAGTTCCAGATGCACAAGTATAGATCAATTCCAAATTTTCATCTCCTTCCTCAAAATTCTGATCTCGTCCCAACAATCTACCTTGAAGTATATTGTGTTTCACCTCACTTTTTGCAGAAGCTTTACCTTCAAAATGGCGTTTCCATTGACGATTGGCAGAAGGTAAACCAAATCTGTTATAGAGTCCTACATTATCAATAATTACAGCACTACTTTTCTTAGAGTGTAATCTTAAAGCTCTACCTACCTGTTGGAGATACAAAGCTAATGAAAGCGTCGGCCTTGCCAACTGAATGAATTCTATATCAGGACAATCAAAACCTTCGCTAAATATATTGACATTGCAAATAATATCAATTATACCAGCACGGAACTCTGAGACGTACCTCTTTCGTTTTTCTGCTGGAGTTTTACCATCAATAGCAACAGCACGAAGTCCAATCTTCTTAAACTCATTACATACATGCTCATTATGAGCACGGTTGATAGTATAGATTATACCCTTTTTGCCATTTGCATATTCTTTATAAGCTTTTACAAGTTCAGCTCGAATATGGTCTTTGTCACAGGCATCCATCAATGCAGCTTCAGAATAATCTCCATCTGCCCCAAACTCTGCAATATTGTCTATAACTTGTTGCATCGATGAGTTTGGTTTAATTGAATAATAATCGTAGGGACTTAAATACCCCTGCTCAATAAACTTGGATACGCCTTGAGATACGATTAGTTTTCCAAAAAGGTCTCTAAAACTCTCCCCACTCAGCCTATATGGCGTTGCTGTTACTCCTAAAATCTTTGCTTTGGGGTAAAGGTCACATATCTTGCGGTATGTCTTTGCCATAGCATGGTGGGCCTCATCAATAACGATATATGAAAACGATTTTTCTTTCCAAGTATCAAGACGCCTTGTTAGAGATTGCACTGAAGCAACTTGAACTGGCATACGCTTATCTTCGTCAAAACCAGCTTTAATTATACCATGTGCAATACCATACTTAAAACTCAGAGTCTCGTGAATCTGTTCTATCAATTCCGAGCGATGCACCAGGACAAGAACTCCCATTCTTTCTTTTTTTCTAACAGACAATGTCTGAATGTCTTTAATTATGGAAGCGAACAGACGTGTCTTTCCTGTACCAGTCGGCATCTGAAACATTACTGACGGAACAGACTCCCACGCCTTATAGATATCTTCTTTGCTTTTTGTCTGATATGGTCGTAATGTAAGATCTTCGCGTGCTATTTCCAATAGTTCCATAATCGCTCAGTTTTAGGCTACTAGCCTGACAAAGATACGAAAATCCTATACGATATATATAGTTGTCGTACATATATTCTATTTTCACAACCACACAACAAGTGAGCTGCAATTTGGCACAAGCGATATTTATGTTTGCAGAAAATTAACCTGGGAGGTGTTTTCATAAACAACTATTATGTATCGCAAGAGCATTTAACCATATGTTATTCACTATTTTAGTTTTCGTTTACTTGTTGTCTGAAGTCTTCTGTCAGATGACCGGTAGAGGTAGCAGATAGATATTTTCTGCAATTTCTTCAACTTTTATGTAATTATTTACCAATTACGTTGTTTAACTGTTATTTGAAAATTGAACTGGATAAGAAATGAGAAACAGAGAGACAGAATTTGAGAGACTTGTCAGGGAGAACAAACGACGCATTTATACGGTTTGTTATATATTCTCCCAGGACAAGGAAGAGGTCGAGGATCTCTTTCAGGAGGTACTTATCAACTTGTGGAGAGGCCTGGAATCCTTCAAGGGTGATAAGTATCTTGGAACTTGGGTGTGGAAAGTAAGCCTGAACGCCTGCATCAATGCTTCACGGAAAAGGCAGAGGGAGATCAAGAAGATTCCTTTGGATGTGAATGTGAATCTTTATGAGGATGTTGATGCGGAGTCCATGCAGATTAGGCAGTTGCACGACAGAATCGGGCAGTTGGGGTACATTGATAGAAGCCTTGTGCTGCTATGGCTTGAAAACCTGAGTTATAATGAGATCGGGGAGATTCTTGGTATTTCTGCAAACAATGTTGCCGTTAAACTTGTCCGTATCAAGGAGAAACTGAAGAAGATGTCTAACAATTAAGTTTATGGAAATGGAAAACAAATCTTTTGAGATGGATGAGTTTCGTGAGCAATTCAAAATGCTTACTGACAAGATGGAAAAGCAAAATATTGTTACTGCGGAGTTGATGAGGGAGGTTAGCAAGAGAAAGATTCGAAGGTTTGAGTTTTGGAGGAGTTGGATTTTTAATATACTCTTAATAATAGTTTGTATTCTTGCTATTTATGAACATTGTGTAAACGATTATCCTGCCTGGATGCTGATTCCTTATGTTTATATGATAGGATTGGCTCTATATGCTTGGATAGTTGGAGAGAATAATAAACGGAAATATTTGAAGAAGATTGATTATGATGTAGTCAGATATTGGGAGGACCAGGAGAGAAAGAAGAAATACAGTTCCAAGAGTACTATGAAACTTTACCTGATCTTATTGCCATTGATTGTTTCCGGTGTATTTAATTGTTATTATGCTATTGCCAATGACTTTAAGATATCTGGCGTATATAATTTATTGATTGTAATCGGTACAATTGCCTTGGCAGTTTTTGTGGGATTGTCATTTCATAAAAGATGGAACAGATTTTTGATCAGAAAAAGTAAATAAATGAACTTCAATCGCCCTTCTACTGTAAAAGAGAAGGGCGATTGCCTTGATAATAATCACAACTTCGGTCCTCTACTGATTTCCTGCCTCTGGCTTCTTTCGTGATCTTCCCGGGCTCTTTCCCAGTTGGATTTGCCGATGATGTCTTTCAGGCCTATCTGGGCGAGCTTTTCAACGAGTTCGGGTTGGAAGTGTTTGAAGATGAATGACAGGACCTTCTGAAGACGGAGGTTTCTGTCGCTGACGGTCGCACGGAGGGAGGCGTTGTTGGATCGGAGATCCTGATTTTCCCTTTCAAGCCTGATTCCGTTGGCCGCCAGGCAACGGATTTCCTCTTTCATCTTTTCCTTTTCGCTGCCAAGGTCTGCGATCATAAGGTCTTTGGCGGTAAGTGCTTCACGATAGGAATCGGCCTGGTCCTTCATCTGCGCCTGACTATCCTCCACCGCCTTGGAAAGGCTTCGCACTTTCGGTGAGATACCCAATCCGTCCGCCACTCTGTCGAATACGGTCTTGGCTGCGGATTTGACGGACTTCTGTAGTTCTATCCTCCCGAGTTCAGCCTTCTGCAGATGAACTTCATCCTTGATGCGATTGAGCAATGCAGACAGGCCGATGATGACCTTCGACAGCGAGCCTTCCAGTTTTGACTGCAGACGATATATTGCCGGCACATCCCTTTGTGCCAATACCTTCGAATCGTCCCGGAGCGTATCATGTCGCAATTCTTCCGCATCTTTCTTCAATGGTTCGTCGGCATATCCGGAGACCTTGTCATATTCTTTGAGGGTGACTGTCGCCTGTTCCTTTGTGTCAAGATAGGTATTGGTCACCATTTCAGACACACGATCATATTGCGTACGAAGTTCCGATATCTCTGCTCTTTGCTTTTCGATTGTGGATTCCTGTTCTTCGATGGAGGTGTTCAGCAGGTCATTGTTTTTGACCAGTTCTTCATTTGCCGACTGCATTTCATTGTATGTCTGCTCCAACGCCTTCACCTCCTCCGCAATCACCTGTGCCTTGTACCTCTGGGCGTCGAGATGTACCTTGTCGCTGGCTACACCTCGTTCCATTCCGGTGGCTATAGATGCCAGGTCTTGCATCCGAGACATATCGGCCTTGGAGAGCCTGACGATCTTGCCGTAGTTATCTATGAGTTTAGTTGGCGGCTTGCCGTTTTTGCTTTTCATCTCTTTGCTGAACTTGGCAGGACGCTCGACTAAGCGATGCTCCCGACAGGTGCAGTCA
>JAEIGA010020305.1_pt1 | contig 10129 bp, 4 predicted proteins | sample 9270691 | NCBI WGS metagenome assembly JAEIGA01 (sample SAMN17057246, study PRJNA624740) | gut metagenome | biome: biome; isolation source: fecal sample | host: Bos grunniens | place: China: Xizang | collected 2019
ACCTAATAAGGACTATTGTACACAAACCTATATCAAACCTGCGTGAAAACACATTATAAACCTACTAATAAATCATTTATGAAAAAGAAACTAACGATGCTTTTAGCCTCGCTCTTCCTCGTCTTGGGAACGGCGTGGGCGCAGCAGATGGCTCTGAACTCAATGCCATCTCAAGTGCTTACCTCTTTGGAGAATATCAGTGCTGAGAAGTATTTTGTGATGCAGACCGCGGATGAGTATGGTATGAATCTGTGGCTGAAAGACAATGGTGGCGATAGTCATCAGATGAAGGTTGACAACCAATTGACACCTCAAGAGGCAAGTTCGTCGAACTACTTGTGGAAAATAACCAAGTCGGGCGAAAACTATCAGGTACAGAATGTGGGTACCGGTAGATATTTCCCAACATTCGTAAAGAATGCAAATCCTTCAACTGTGGAGTTTGCTAATGCGGGCTCGTTTACTTTAGTAGATCGCAGTGCTGATGGTGAAGGTAAATGGAATTTTAAGAATAGCTCTGATGCTGTTTGCTTGAATGTGTCAGGATGGTGGGGAAGCATATCTGCTAACCCTGTGGGTTGGGATAGCGAAGGTGGCAATAGTAACTATAAAGTCTTTGTCGCTGATGTTTTTGATTTGAATACATTGGTAACTGTTCCTTTTAATTACTATGTAGGCGAAGAATGGGTGGCCTATCGAGAAGCTAAATTCGTAGCTGGCTCTTCTATTACTTTGAATGATGTGCCTACTTTCATATGTTACCAAAATTATACTTTCAAGGAGCCTGGTGATAAGGTAGCACAGGATTGGGTAGCAATTAATATTTCTTGCGAGACAGACTTCCCCTTCACGCCAGAAGAGGGTCAAAAGTATGCTCTGAAGAGTGAGGCAGGCACTTATTTTAGTTTTAATGCTCCAACAGATGGCACATCAAGTGCGGCTTCGTTCTCTGATACCCCCACTTACTTTTACATAACCGTCTCAAATACAGGTTATACTTTTGAAGACAGTGAGAGTGCTGGAAGATACATTGGTGCGAATACCAATGGATATGATGTTGCAACTAGCGAGGCTAAATGGTTTATTTCAGCGGCTGATGCAAATGGATATGTAACAGTCTGCAGAACCACGGAAAATGGTAACCTCGGTCATGATGAAAAATGGACAGTAGGTGGTGGAATTTTTACCAACGTGGACGGCAGTTGTAACAAGTGGAAACTTGAAGTTGAGGCTCCATCACAACCCGAAGAGGAGGAGACTATTATTGGTAATGGAAAGGTAGGAACAATTAATGTCGCAGATATCAATGGCAATGACTGGACTAGCATTCCTGCTAGCACAGCCTGGACAATCTCTATGGAGGTGGAGAATCCTAATGGTGCATCATATAATGAATGGGGCTCAAGCCTCTTCGCTATTGGCTCTAATGCCTTCCCCGAGAAGGAGGGGTATAGGGGCTTGCAGTTCTATCTGCAGAGTTCTACCAATGGTGGTAAGCTGAACGCAGTATTTGATGGCGGTGACCACAAGATAGACAATGTGACTTACACCGGTAACTTCAGTGCTAGCATCTCATATAATGGTAACAATCTGTTGCAGATTAAGACTACTAACGCTTCTGGAACTGTTGCTGTTAATGACTATACGCTTAACAACAAGCTTGCAGAGTTCTCACAACTATCGTATGGCTTGCCTATAGGTATAAACGTCAAGAACTTGTTGATTGCTCCCTTGAGTCATAGTGTGGACTATCCTACAGCAGGAACAGTGTCAAGTGGTAAGTATACCTTTACCTCTAATAAAATTCTTTACAGCGGCCAGTGCAATAAGATTCGCTTCACACTGACAGAGTCAGCGGCTTATTATCAGAATGGTAAAAAGCGTTTGAGCTTAGACTCATTTGAACTCTTCGATGCACAGGGTAATAAGGTTGAGCTTAAGGAGAGCTATTTTAAAGGCAACTACAATAAGTCTTATGCAGGTTTGCTCGATGGTATTAATGCTGGAGACAATGGTGTGGGTTGCTGTTGTGGTGCTTGGGGATCAGCTAATGAAGGAGATGATTATTTTGAAATCACCCTTCCCAATAGTATAGACCTTGGAGGTGCTTTCTCGTTCAGTTTTGTTACTGAGAACACCACGATGAATGCCAAGGCATTCCGTATCGACATGTCGTATGAGGCGCCTAGAGATTATACTTTCGGTATCGAAGGCAATGGTAGCCATGACGTGACTGTTACCTATGGTGAGGATAAACTTGCTGCTGGCCAGTCGATTGATATCACAGACTTTGATGTTGATGCAGTGATAGCTACAGAGATATCTGGTTACACCTGGACAGTTGTGATTGATGATGAGAACTATACCGTTAATGTTGTGTATACAGTGTGTGAAGTACAGGTGAATCCTGCTTCCGTGGTGGCTCTCGTGAACCGTATAGGTGGTGATGACACAGATGATAAATTTAAGTTTGTGCTCGACCCCTCTATCAACTCTAAACAGGAGACCTTTGTACTTGGCCGTGAGGGTGACAAGATTCTCATCAAGGGTACTACCATCAGTGCTATCACCACTGGTCTTGGTTGGTATCTCAACAATGTGGCTCACATCAACATCGCTTGGAACTCACTCAATGAGAAGACGGTGAGTGGCGCAGCCTATGTAGACCTTGCTGATGTGGAGCTCCCCCTTCCTTCTGAAGAGACTCACGCCTCTGATGCGAAGTATCGCTACTACTTGAATACTTGTACTTTCGGCTACTCTATGACCTCATGGACATGGAAGCGCTGGCAACAGGAGATCGACTGGATGGCACTTCACGGCATCAACATGCCGCTCCAGCTCGTAGGTCTCGAAGAGGTTTGGCGTACATTCCTTACCATGAAGGATGCTCAAGGAAATCTCAAGTATGGCTACACCGATGAAGAGGCTAAGGCCTTTGTGGCAGGTCCTGCCTTTATCGCTTGGTGGGCGATGAATAACCTCGAAGGCTGGGGTGGTACAGGTACTGGCTCAAAGAGTGGCTACAATAACTTGGCTGGTGCCGGTGGTGTACAGGACGATGCTTGGTATGTGCGTCAGAAGAATTTGGCAAAGCAAATTACAGACCGTCAGCGAGAGCTGGGTATGCAACCCGTGATTCCTGGTTGGTCAGGTATGGTGCCCACAAACTTTGAAGCCAAGTCAACATATGCAACTCGTGGTAATGGCGGAAAGTGGGCTGGTGATTTCGTGCGTCCGCTCCTCCTGAATACAAGTATCGGTGCTGACAAATATGCTGAGATTGCTGCCGACTACTATGAGTGCTTGCACGCAGTGATGGGCGAGAGCCAGTACTACTCTATGGACCCCTTCCACGAAGGTGGTGGTGCGGGCACTATGGAGGACTATGCTGCTATGTATGAGGCAATGGAAAGGGCTACACCGGGCTCTCAGTGGGTTATCCAACAGTGGCAGTGGACCGCTACGCAGAGGTATTCGCTCGATGCGGTGCCTGCTGGTCGCCTCGTAGTGCTCGATCTCTTTGCGGATGGAAGTCCTGCATTTGATAAATACAATGGTTATGCTCCTCAAGATGCCGTGTTCTGTACCATTCCCAACTTTGGTGGTCGTTCAGGATTGATGGGTCGTTTGCAGAACGTGACTGATAATTATTTTAGTTTTAAGGCCAAGTATGCAAACATCAAGGGTATCGGTGCCGCACCTGAGGCTATTGAGCAAACGCCTATTACTTACGATCTCATCTTCCAACTTCCATGGATGGGGGCAAAGCCAGATGTGACAGAGTGGGTGAATAATTATGCTGTCGCTCGCTATGGTAAGAATAATGCAGTGACGAGAGAGGCGTGGAGTTTGCTTCGTCAGAGTGTGCTTGCTTATGGTGCCGATGGTATCGAAGGTCCTATTGAGGATGTTTGGGCTGCTCGTCCCAACCTGATTGCTTGGTATGTAAGTTCATGGGGCTCTACATTGTCGCAAAGTCAGAAAGGTAAAAATGTAGGAGCTACTTACACTCCTGCTCGCCGCCAGATGTTGATAGATGCGGTGTACAAATTGATTGAACAAGAGGATGAACTTGCATTGGTCGAGGGCTCTATCTATGAGAGTAACTATCTCTACGATATTGTTGAGTTCGGCGGTGGTGTGATGGCCGACTATGCGCACGATCTTTTGCTTGGCATTAATGCTGCAAAAACAGCAGCTGGTGGGAACTTCGCCAATGATGCAACTTATAAGGCTCGCCGCGATGCCTTCCTCCAACTTATCCGTGACATGGATGCCTTCAGAGGTACCAACCTCAACTTCCGTCTCGGCAAGTGGACACAGGAGGCTCGCGCTGCAGCAGCTGAGGTTGTTAACCCCACTTCTGCTACTCCCGACTGGTATGAGTATAACAATGCTCGTACAATCGTATCAACTTGGTCTTCTCCTGGTACAAACTTGACTGACTATTCATACCGCTCATGGCAGGGTCTCTTGAAGGACTACTATTTGCCTAGATGGGAGTATTACTTTAATGAAATAGAGGCTGGTAGAACTCCTACAGGAGATAACTACAAGTTCTTCGAGTGGAACTGGGCACATGGCATGGAACACTATGTGGGGCAAACAGGCATAAGCAGCACTAAGTTGACAGAAGAACAGGTTGGTCATACCTCTAAATACACTCGTGAACCTGTAGGCAATACCGTAGATGAGGCAAAGAAGATGCTCGGCAACTACATCATTCCCGTTACCGTTAACGGAACTACACACTATGCTTATCGCTATCTTGACAATGACGTTTCAAACATGGCCACTATCCCTGCAAATGCTGGCGCTACTGTGGACCTGACTCCCTATTTCGGAGAATTGACAGGCATCAGCTCATTTACATCTGACGTTGTAGATGGCACAGTAACAGACCTCAGTAAGGTGACCATCAAGGCGGATGCTGCTGACGGAGCACATAGTGCAACCATCACATTGGACGACGGAACTAAGTTGACCTTCTACTTCTCAATGAACCCTAAGTTCAATGGTGTATATACCATCAACTATAAGAATGGCAATGCCGATGCAGCCGTATTTGTGGGATACAATGAAGATAAAGACAATGCAAATAATGTAGGTTACAAGTTGATTGCTACGGGTACATACTCTACCACTGCGACAGGAGACAAATATTTCACCATCATTCCATCTGGAGTAGGCTTCAACGTTTCAGTACAGGGCAAGTATTTGAAGGCTCCTAACCTCAATGCATGGAACCACGTGATGTTTTCTGACAATCAAGGTGATGCAGGTGTTTACCTCTTTGAAGAAGTAGAAACAGAACTCTACAAGATGCGTGATCCTAACAATGAAGACAAGATAAAGTATATCAACGATTACGATAAACTTGTCTTCGGTAATGATAAGGCTGGCAAGGAAAATTTGGCGACCTTTACTATTACAAAAGCTGAAACTTTCCCCCTCACCGTCACCGCAGCTGGTATGGCTACTCTCTGTCTCCCGTTCAATGTAGTGTTGCCTCAAGGTATGGTGGCCTACGACCTCGTAGAGGAAAAGATTGTGAAGGAGGATAGCAAGGCTTATGCTTACATGCAAGTCATTGCCGAGGAGGGAGCTGTCTTGAAGGCTAGTACTCCTGTAATCGTGAAGGCTTACCCAGGTGATTATGCTTTGGGCATCACTATGAGCAATGAGAATGCTGTAAGCTCTCTCGCCAATTCGCTCCTGGAGGGTAACTTCGTAAGTCAAACCTTGACTCAGGGTACAGATGTGAAGAAGTTCATTTTTGCAAATGGCACTCAGGGTGTGGGCTTCTACATCATGGATGCTGGGGGTACTATCGGTGCCAACAAGTGCTGGATGGAGTGGGCAATGCCTGCAGATGCTAACGTACGTTCACTCGTGATTCGCTTTGCCGACACTACTGATATCGAGAATGTGGAGGTGGCTCCTGTGCGTCCCGCTCAGCAAGGTATATACAACCTTGCAGGACAGCGACTGGAGGCTCCGCAGAAGGGTATCAATATTATCAATGGACGTAAGGTAATCGTTAAGTAAGTTAAGACTATGAAAAAGAATTATATAGCTCCCCAGATGGAGCAGGTGACCATAGAGCTTAGCACTATGCTCGCTGCATCGGAGAAGGTAGGCGTGTTCGCTAGCGAAAAGGACGAGGTGGACGCTTCTCAATCGCTCTCCAACGAACGCCGCGGATGGGGTGACCTGTGGAACTAACACTGACGATGAAGACTTGATGCTCATCGCTCGTGTGAGGTGATGAAGAGGCTGGCACAAGATGTGTCGGCCTCTTTTTGTGTGAAATAACTTGCTGATGTGTGGGGAAAAGTGTACTTTTGTCTGTGTAGAGAATATAACGAACTAATATATAGAATAAATTATGACTCCAAACGAAAAGATCCAAGCATTGCGTCAGCTGATGCAGGCCGAAGGGTGGGATGCCGTCATCATCTCGGGCACCGACCCTCATAGCAGTGAATATCTCCCTCAGCGCTGGCAGGTGCGCCAGTGGGTGTCGGGCTTTACCGGCTCGGCAGGCACCGTAGTCGTCACACATGACCATGCAGGGCTGTGGACCGACTCGCGCTACTTCATCCAAGCTGCCGCACAGCTCGAGGGCTCGGGCATGGAGTTGCACAAGCTGGGCACGCCCGATACGGAGGACTACCCCGCATGGCTGACCCTAAACCTGCCGTTTGGGAGCACGGTATGTGTGGATGGTCTCTGTGTGTCTGTTGACACAGTGCAGGCAATGAAGATGTTGTTCTCATTGAGAGGCATCTCCATCGTGAGCCGCCCCGACCTTATCGATGCGCTCTGGGCTGACCGCCCTGCGCTGCCCGATGCGCCTGCTTATGAACTGGGTATGGAATATACGGGGCGCTCCCGTGCCGACAAGCTCGCTTGGTTGCGTGGTGCCGTCGCTGCCGAAGAGTGTGGGTCTATACTCCTCAGTAGCCTTGATGAGATCGCTTGGGTGCTCAACATACGCAGCAGCGATATTGCCCATACGCCCGTAGTCATTGCCTACCTCTGGGTGGGTAGTGATCGTGCCGTGCTCTACACCACGGAGAGTAAGTTTGATGCTGAGCTCACCGCAGCCCTCGCGGCTGATGGCGTGGAGCTGGCTCCTTATGGCAGCATCGTGACGAGCATCGCTACGTGGCCCAATGATACACCTATATATATAGATGGCGCGATGCTCAACTATGCGCTTTACGAAGAGGTGGTAGCTCGCTTTGGTGAGGAGGTGCACGACAGGACTTCACCAGTGAAGTTGGAGAAGGCGCTGAAGAACGAGACGGAGATACAGGGCTTCCGCGAGGCTTACCGCAAGGATGGTATCGTGCAGACCCGCTTCTTCCGTTGGCTCGAAGGGGCACTTGCCGAGGGCGAGCGCATCACCGAGATTGATGCTGCGAACAAGCTCATCAGTCTGCGCAAGGAGATGGATGGCTACATCGACGAGAGCTTTGCGCCCATCTCGGCCTATGGTGAGAATGCTGCCTTGCCTCACTACTCGGCTACGCCCGAGCAGTGCAGTGTGCTCGAGCCGCGCGGACTCTATCTGCTCGACTCGGGTGCTCACTACCTGGATGGCACGACCGACATCACACGCACCATTCCGCTCGGTCCGCTCACCGAGGATGAGGCTTTTGACTACACCTGTGTGCTTCAGGGTATGATAGCCCTCTCGATGGCTTCGTTCCCCCGTGGCACCCGTGGCTGCCAGCTCGATGTGTTGGCCCGCATGCCACTATGGAAGTATAACCGCAACTATGGTCATGGCACGGGTCACGGCGTGGGCCACGTGCTCTGTGTGCACGAGGGTCCGCAGGGTATGCGTCAGAACCTTCTCGACCAACCCATCCTTCCGGGCATGGTGACCTCTTGCGAGCCCGGCATGTATTGCGAAGGACAGTATGGCATACGCCATGAGAATATGTTGCTATGCTACGAGGATGAGACCAATGAGTTTGGCGACTGGCTGGCCTTCATGACGCTCACCTGCACCTATATCGACACCACGCCGCTTGTGGAGGAGCTGCTCACCGAGGATGAGAAGATGTTTATCGACTGCTTCAACACCAGCGTTTACGAAACCCTCGCACCCGACCTCACGCCCGAGGAGGCTGCATGGCTGAAGACGAAGACCATCGACCGCCTGTTTGACCCAGAGGAGTTGTGATTGTCTGGCAAATATAGTTGACGTGAGTTCAATATAAGGCCATGCTTCCCTAAATGCCCTTCATGGTTAGGAAGCAATTCCCTAAAAAACCTTATGTTGAACTCACGTTATTGTTAAAAAAATATAGTTTGTTTTTGTTCTCTATGGGGTTTTTACTAATTTTGTAGGTTGAAGAATAAATTTCACATTATAATATGGCAGAAAATAATTTGCTTACACGACTCGACGGGCTCGTGGGGAAGTATGAGGAGATCGAACTCCTTATCACCGACCCTGCGGTGATTGCCGACATGCGTCGATTCGTGAAGCTCAACAAGGAATACAAAGAACTGGGTGCATTGATGGAGGCGCGTGCTCGCTACATGCAGCTCATCCGCCAGCTCGACGAGGCGAAGGAGCTCTTTGCTACGGAGAGTGATGCTGACATGCGCGAGATGGCACGCGAGGAAATCGATACTTGCGAAGCGCAGATACCCGCCCTGGAAGAAGAGATCAAGCTACTGCTCGTGCCTGCCGACCCCGAGGACGACAAAAACGTCATCATGGAGATCCGTGGCGGTACGGGTGGCGACGAGGCGGCCCTCTTTGCGGGCGACCTCTTCAAGATGTACATGAAGTACTGCGAGCAGAAGGGGTGGCGCGTCGAAGTATCGAGCTTCAACGAGGGCACTGCGGGCGGATACAAGGAAATCATCTTCAGCGTCAGCGGCGAGAAGGTATACGGCACACTCAAGTATGAGTCGGGCGTGCACCGCGTGCAGCGCGTGCCTGCCACCGAGACTCAGGGCCGTGTGCACACCTCGGCTGCTACCGTGGCCTGTCTGCCCCAAGCCGAGGCCTTCGAGGTGGAGATCAATGAGGGCGAGATCAAGTGGGACACCTTCCGCTCATCGGGTGCCGGCGGACAGAATGTGAACAAGGTGGAGTCGGGCGTACGTCTCCGCTACAACTGGAAGAACCCCAATACCGGAGAGGTAGAAGAGATACTCATCGAGTGTACCGAGACACGCGACCAGCCGAAGAACAAGGAGCGTGCCCTGGCCCGTCTGCGCACCTTCATCTACGACAAGGAGCACCAGAAGTACATCGACGACATCGCCTCGAAGCGTAAGACGATGGTGTCTACTGGTGATCGCTCGGCCAAGATACGCACCTATAACTATCCTCAGGGACGCATCACCGACCACCGCATCAACTACACCATCTACAACCTTGCAGCCTTCATGAACGGCGACATCCAGGACTGCATCGACCAGCTCATGGTGGCCGAGAATGCGGAAAGGCTCAAGGAGAGCGAACTGTAAAAAGAAGACCCCCTCCAACCTCCCCCTCTATGGGGAGGCTTTTCAGACATCGCTGACTACAAATATGACAAATAATTTGGAGGTTCTCCCCCACAAAATGGAAAGAAGAATAGTAAGAAGTATTAACCAATAAAAAAAACTCACTCCATCCCTCTCTTGCAAAGAAATGACTCAGAGATGTCTGAGTCCCCTCCCTAGAGGGAGGGTTAGGGTGGGTCTCATCCATTATGAACAAGCAACAACTCATCCAGAACATCAAGGCACGCAAGTCATTCCTCTGCGTAGGCCTCGACACCGACACCAAGAAGATCCCCGCTCACCTCTTGAACGAGGAAGACCCCATCTTTGCCTTCAATAAGGCCATCATCGACGCTACGGCCGACTACTGCGTGGCCTACAAGCCCAACCTCGCCTTCTACGAGTGCGACGGACTCAAGGGCTACGAGGCCTATGAGAAGACCATCGCCTACCTCAAGGAGAACTATCCCGACCACTTCATCATCGCTGACGCCAAGCGTGGTGACATCGGCAACACCTCTTCGATGTATGCCCGCTCATTCTTCGAGGAGCAGGATGTGCACGCCCTCACCGTGGCTCCCTATATGGGTGAGGACAGCGTGAAGCC
>JAEIGA010020306.1_pt1 | contig 10129 bp, 8 predicted proteins | sample 9270691 | NCBI WGS metagenome assembly JAEIGA01 (sample SAMN17057246, study PRJNA624740) | gut metagenome | biome: biome; isolation source: fecal sample | host: Bos grunniens | place: China: Xizang | collected 2019
AATGAAGAATGAGTTACTATATCCAAATAAATGGGAGGATATGGATGAATTTAAACAGGCACTCAAGCAGTATATTAGATACTACAATAACGATCGGATTAAACTTAAATTAAAAATGAGTCCGGTAAAATACCGAACTCATTTTCAAAATATAGTTAACTAGATTTATTAATCTGTCCAACTTTTGGGGGGCATCTCAGATGTCTCGTTATTTTTTAACTAAAGATGATGGAACTTTACTCGGCGGAGAATTCGTCTTTGCCAACGCCACAAATTGGACAAACAAAATCTTCTGCAACTTGCTCCCATGGGGTACCTGCAGGGATACCATCCGCGCCTACGGTAGGGTCATACTCCCAACCACAAACATCACATATGTACTTTTTCATAAAAATTAAAATTTGAGTGTTATTTTAAGAAAATAATAACAATAATTATGCCAAAAAGTTAAAAAATATAGAAAAAGTAGAAATATATACACGGAATTTGTTTGTTCCGAATCTTTTTGTTATCTTTGCACAACTTTTGCTAGAGATGATTATTAGAGATGAGGTAAAAGTGCTTAAGTATAACTAAATAATAGAATAGTATTTATGCTTACAAAACCAGAAGAAAATCTAATCAAGATTTATGAGAATGCTTTCAGAGTAAATTGGGAGCTAGAGGCGGTGACTGATTATGGTACTTCGAATACGCTTACTTATGCTCAATTAGCTGAAAATATAGCTAGGTTGCACTTATTGTTTAAACAAGCAGGTATAGAGCAAGGAGATAAGGTGGCTTTAATGGGTAGAAATAATGCAAACTGGGTTACAACATTCTTAGCAACAATAACTTATGGAGCTGTGGTTGTTCCTATATTACAAGATTTTAAACCCAATGATGCAATACATATTATCAACCACTCTGAATCCAAACTATTGTTTATTACTGATCTGATTTGGGATGGTATTGATGCGGAGCAAGTAGCAGAACTAAAAGCTGTGTTGTCATTGAATACGATGGATATGCTTATTAGTCGCTTGCCACAAGAGCAACCAGTGGATAAAATGTCCATCGATGAGTTGTTTGCTACAACTTATCCTAATGGTTTTAGCAAGGAAGATGTAGCGTATATAGAGCGTAGCAATGCCGAGTTGGCGTCTATCAACTATACATCAGGAACAACAGGCTTCTCAAAAGGTGTAATGACTCCAGCAAATGCATTGGCGGGAAATATTGTGTTTGGTTTGAATTCCAAATTGGTGTTCCCAGGTTGTCGTCACGTTGCTTTCTTACCTTTGGCTCATGCGTACGGCTGTGCGTTTGATTTCTTGGCATGTTTAGCAGCTGGTGGACATACTTATCTAGTAGGACGTACTCCATCTGCGAAGATTCTATTAAAAGCTTTTGCTGAAGTTAAACCAACCGTGATTTTGTCTGTACCATTGATCTTAGAGAAGATCTACAAAAAGATGATTCAACCACAAATTTCTAAAGCACCTGTTAGTTGGGTGTTGAAGGTACCTTTGTTGGATGAAGTGGTATTGAGTAAAATTCGTCAAAAACTGATAGATGCTTTTGGTGGAGAGTTCTCACAAATCATTATTGGTGGTGCTCCATTGAATGCAGAAGTAGAGGCCTTTTTGCGTCGAATCAAGTTCCCTTTGACTATTGGTTATGGTATGACGGAGACAGCTCCGCTGATTAGTTTTACTCCTTGGACAGAGTTTCGCTCACAGTCTTGTGGTCAGGTGTTAAAAGGCTTGATGGAGGCACGTATTGCAGATGCTAATGCAGAAGGAATAGGTGAAATTCAAGTTCGCGGCGAGCACGTTATGCTAGGCTACTATAAGAACGAGGAGGCTACTGCGCAATCCTTTACTGAGGATGGATGGTTGAGGACTGGTGACCTAGGAAAGATAGATGAGGATGGTTTTATCTATATCAAAGGTCGTTGTAAGACTATGCTTTTAGGTCCTAGTGGACAGAATATTTATCCAGAGGAAATAGAGGCTAAATTCAATAATATGCCATATGTATTGGAGTCATTAGTGCTGCAAAAAGATGATACTCGATTAGTGGCTTTAGTTTGCCCTGATATGGAGGCGGTTGATGCAGATAAATTGACTCAAGAGCAACTAGAAGCGGTGATGGATGAAAATAGAAAAGCGGTAAATGCGGAACTGGCTGCTTATGAGCAAATTAGCATAGTTAAATTATATCCTAACGAGTTTGAAAAAACTCCTAAAAAGAGTATCAAACGCTTCTTGTATGAGGCATAGAAATAGAGTCTTTGAGAATATAAATAAGTCTAGAGTCGAGGGTTGCGAATGAATTTGCAACCCTCGATTTTGTTTTATATTCGCAGCTGTATTTATCCATCAAAGAGAGATAGCTATAAACTATAAGCAATAGTGTGATATAGATAAAGATCTATATTTTTTATTAAAAAATGTTCGTTTGTTTGCATGTTTGCTTTTTTTTTACTACCTTTGCAGCGAATATTGTGCGTACTATGCGCACGTGTGAGGAATGTGGTGGATAATCTTCCGATTATGAGCCAGTAAAATTTAAAACTATGTTGACTCGTCCAGAAGACAATTTGATTAAGATTTTTGAGCTTTCATTCCGTAAACATTGGGATTTGGAGGCGGTAACTGATTATGGTACTAGCAATACCTTGACCTATGCGCTCTTGGCAGAGAGAGTGGCGCGTGTTCACTTGTTGTTTAAGCAGGCTGGTATTGTGCCAGGTGACAAGGTTGCCGTTATGGGTAAGAATAATGTCAATTGGGTTGTTTCGTATCTAGCAACAGTGACCTATGGTGCTGTGATTGTACCAATTTTACAAGACTTCAAAGAGAATGATGCAATACATATTATCAATCATTCAGAGGCCAAGATTCTCTTTATTACAGATTTGATATGGGAGCATATCGATGCAGAGCAAGTGCCGGATTTGAAGGTTGTGTTGTCGCTAAATACCATGGACGTGCTAATCTCCAGATTGAGCATGGAGCAGGCTGTAGACACAATGTCTATTGATGACTTGTTTGCCACAACTTATCCAAATGGTTTTAGCCAAGAAGACGTAGTGTATATAGAGCGTAGCAATGCCGAGTTGGCGTCTATCAATTATACATCAGGAACAACTGGCTTCTCGAAAGGTGTGATGACTCCAGCTAATGCTTTAGCAGGAAATATTAAGTACGGAAGAGAGTCTAACTTGGTGCCTAGTGGTGCGAAAGTGGTAGCTTTCTTGCCTTTGGCTCATGCGTATGGTTGCGCTTTTGATTTCCTGACATGTATTGCGATAGGTGGCCACTGCTATTTGTTAGGTAGAGCGCCATCACCTAAAATATTGGTAAAGGCATTTTCAGAGGTGAAGCCTACCATCATATTGTCAGTACCATTGGTATTGGAGAAGATTTATAAAAAGATGATTCAGCCACAGATTTCCAAGACTCCAGTAAGTTGGGTGTTGAAAGTGCCTTTGTTGGATCAGGTAGTATTGAGTAAGATTCGAGAGAAATTGATGACTGCTTTTGGTGGTGAGTTTACGCAAATCATCGTAGGTGGTGCGCCAATGAATGCTGAAGTAGAAGCATTCTTGCGTCGAATCAAGTTCCCATTGACCATCGGTTATGGTATGACCGAGACTGCGCCATTGATTAGTTTTACCAGTTGGCAAGAATTCCGCCCACAATCCTGTGGACAGGTGCTAGAGGGCTTGATGGAAGCACGTATAGCGGATCCGAATGAAGAGGGAGTCGGCGAAATTCAGGTACGTGGAGAGAATGTCATGTTGGGTTACTATAAAAATGAAGAAGCTACACGTCAGGCATTTACCGAGGATGGTTGGTTACGTACCGGCGACTTGGGTACCATTGATGCCGATAATTTTATCTACATAAAAGGACGTTGCAAGACCATGCTTTTAGGCCCTAGTGGACAGAATATTTATCCAGAAGAGATAGAGTCTAAAATCAATAATATGCCATACGTGTTGGAGTCATTGGTGTTGCAAAAAGATGATAATCGATTGGTTGCATTAGTTTGTCCGGACATGGAGGCTGTGGATGCGGATAAGTTGACACATGAACAATTAGAAGAAGTGATGGAGAATACTCGTAAACAAGTCAATGCTGAGTTGGCTGCCTATGAGCAAATCAACATCTTTAAGCTCTATCCGCACGAATTTGAGAAAACGCCTAAGAAGAGTATTAAGCGCTTCTTGTACGAAGCATAGCTTCGCAGATCGCCCTTCGGGCTGTAGATCGGCGCAAAGCGCCTGTAGTTGGAAGATCGGGCTGGTGCCCTGTGGACTACAGCGGGTGCAACGAGCGACCTACAACGAAGTGAACTATAGCGAAGCGATCTAATAGTGAGCAAAGCGAACAAAAGAAATGAACCTGTGTATTGATCAAGGAAATTCGAGGACGAAAGTTGCGCTATTTAAGGATGGCGTGATAGTAAAGAACCTCTTGTATAGGTCTTTCGCGTCTGTGGATGTAGAGCGATTGTTTTCTTTGTATCCCATTGAAAATAGTATCGTATCTTCAGTGGCGAACATGGAGCCAGCAGTAATCAATGCGCTAAATAGATTGTCCAAGAAGTTTGTGCTGTTTGACCATTTGACGCCATTGCCAATCAAAAATTGCTATCAAACGCCAGAAACGTTAGGGCACGACCGTATTGCGGCTGCTGTAGGCGCAGCACACTTGTGTCCAAATAGTAATCTGTTGATCATAGATGCAGGATCGGCAGTGACATACGATTTTTTATCGGTAGATCAAGGGTATTTGGGTGGCAATATTGCTCCAGGTATCAAGATGCGTTTGACGGCATTGAACCAGATGACCAAGCGATTGCCTAAAATAGAGATTGAGCAAGATGCGCTGACACCGTTGTTTGGTAAGAATACTAAAGAGGCTATGACTGCAGGTGTGGTGAGAGGTTTAGTGTTTGAGGTGAAAGGATACATGAGGACGCTGAAAGAGCAGAAAATAAATTTTTCTACATACATCACTGGCGGACATGCACCCTACATTCTAAATGCAATCAAAAAAGATGTGATAGGTGAGCCTCATTTGGTGTTGATAGGACTGAATTGCATTTTAGAGTTTAGTGGAAATATCGATCCAGCATAATGTTTAATATTGAAAGTTTAAAGTCAAAGAATATAGTGAAAAAAATTGTATCGTTAATAGTAGTACTGATGATGGTAGTAGGTGCTTGGGCACAGAATGCAACATCTTCACCATCATCTCGTTTTGGATATGGCGAACTGAATAGCAATCTGCCTGGTGCGTATCGTGCAATGGGTGGCGTAGGAGTAGGTATGCGTTCGAATAAAGTTATTAACCCTGCTCAACCTGCTTCATACACGGCGTGTGATAGTATGACATTCATGTTTGATTTGGCAGGGTCTTTGTTGTATACCAATTATGGTGAAGGTGATGTTATGAATAATCGCATAAATGGCAACTTGGAGTATATGACTATACAGTTTCCTCTATGGAAGCGATATGTGGCTATGTCATTGGGTGTAAATCCATATTCTGCTGTAGGATATAAGTTCGCCTTGTCAGATTCTATAAATTCCGACTATTACTATACAAAGTCATACGCTGGTGAAGGAGGATTTACACAAGTGTATGGCGGTATTAGTGCTAATATTTGTGATTGGGTTGCTGTAGGTGTTAATGCATACTATATGTTTGGTGAGATATCTCAAAATCGCACTTTGAATTTTACTGAAGCGGGTATGGATTCGGTGAGTCAGAGTGATTATTTGAGAGCTAGTAGTTTGCGTTTGCGTTATGGTATGCAAATATTTCATACCTTTGGAAAGCATACGGTGACTTTGGGTGGTGTATATGAAAACAAACAACCATTCTCACGTATGACATACGAACAGATAGAAACGAATACAGCTGATACTGTTGTGACAATGAATTCTGGATTTGAGTTGCCGATGATGTATGGTGCTGGTATTAGTTATGGATATGCTAATAGATTGCTAATAGGTGTAGATTATCTATGTCAGGATTGGTCTAATGTGTCTTATTTTGGTGAGAATAAAGGACTTAAGGCAAGACATAAGTGGGCTCTTGGATTGGAGTATAGAAATGATCCTACAAGTAGAAAGTTTGTTGATAGGATGCATTGGCGCGCAGGTGTAAACTATACAACACCTTACACCGTGGAGTTTGCTCAACCAGAATTAGGCGTGACTGTAGGTGTGGGATTCCCATTAAGAACAGTAGGTACCGTGATTAACGCTACTCTTGAATATAGTCGCAGAGGCTTTACGACAAATGTGTTGAATGAAAATAATTTACGATTAGTGGTTAATGCGTCTATAGCGGAGAGTTGGTTCTTTAAACGTAAACTATAAGCAAACTAATCGAGCAAGAAAGTGAAATATAAATAAACAAAACATAAAAGTCAAATGAAAAAAGTATTTTTAATTGCGTTGTGCATAACTATTCCAATGGTAGGCTTTGCACAAAAGAAGAAGAAAAAAGGTGCAGTGCCAGAAGTGGTAGCGCCAGTAGTTGTAACATTGTCTACAGAGGAGTGCTTGGAAAATTTATCACTCTTTCACGAGTCTGTGAAAAATGAGCAATATGCAGATGCATATGATGCTTGGCTACCTGTGTATCAAAGTTGCCCAAGTTTGAATAAGGCGATTTATACAGATGGTGCAAAAATCTTGGATTATCGTTATAATCAAGCTACAGATGAGAATGTACGCAAGGCTTTGCGTGACTCTATTATGCAATTGCACGATGATCGTATTAAATATTTTGACGAGGCTAAATATCCAGATGAGTATGTATTGGGTGTAAAAGCATTAGACTATTTGACCTATTTTACTGAGGATGAGTTGGCGTTGCCAGCGTATGAGTGGTTGAAGACATCTGTAAACGCACTGGGTGAAAAATCTCAAACTAATGTTATGCGTAAATTAGTAGAGGTAAGTTATAATATTTATAAGTCAAATCCAGATCAATATGGTGATCAATTCTTGGCAGACTACCAACAAGCTTCTGGACTTTTAGATCAAGTAATTGCTTTAGGTGGCAAGAATGTTGCACAAGCTACAAGCCAAAAGGCATATATCGATCGTTTGTATGCTGCTTCTGGTGCTGCAGATTGTGGACAAATGGATCAAATGTATGCTAGTGTGGTGGCTGAAAGCGCAAATGATTTGGATAAGTTGGGTTCTATCATGAAACTTTATCGCCGCTTGGGTTGTACCGAGAGTGATGTATATTTTGCTGCTGCTGAGCATGCTCATAAATTACAACCTACTAGTGAATCAGCTGCTGGTTGCGCACAAATGTGCATCAAAAAGGCTGATTATAAGGGTGCTTTAGAGTATTACCAACAAGCATTGTCAATGGTTGCTAATGACGAAGACAAAGCTGAATACTTGTATCGTGTAGCCAATGTGTATGTATCTATGCAAAACTATAAAGAGGGTGCATCATATGCATATCAATCATTGGATATCAATGCTGAGGATGGTCGTTGCTACTTGTTGATTGGTTTGTGCTATGCTAGTGCAAAAATCTACGATGATCCAATCTTGGCACGTTCTGTATATTGGGTAGCATGCGATATGTTCCAAAAGGCAAAACAAGTGGATGCTTCTTGTGCTACAGATGCCAATAAGTTGATTGCTACCTATAAGCAATATTTCCCACTCAAAGAGGATGTGTTCTTCCACAAGGAGTTGAATGAGGGTGCATCTTTCCGCGTAGGTGGATGGATTAATAAAAGCACTGTTTGCCGCAGTAAAGCAGAATAATGATAGATTGATCAATGAGATTTCGTTGGTTGATATCAATAACAAACATCAAGAGAATCGCATTTGTGGTTCTCTTGATGTTACTATGTGCTTTAATGCTGTCTTGTCGTCAGCGTGGAGTTAAACTTAAAGCAGAAGCTGTTGATAATAGGTCGAGTATGGCTGTGTTGGAGGCAAGGGATGTGATGACCTTAATATCAGACTCTGGAGTGACACGCTATAGAATACAATCACCAAGATGGATGGTGTATGATAAGGCAGATACCCCGTATTGGGAATTTCCGGAAGGAATATATTTGGAAAAATTTAATGAAAACCTAACCTCGGATGCGAGTATAGAGGCGGATTATGCGTTTTATAACGAACTAGCGCAACTTTGGACGCTGCGCGGAAATGTGAAGGCTATCAATTTGGAGGGTGAGCAGTTTGAAACACCATTGATGTTTTGGGATCAAAAGTCAGAAACTGTATATTCAGACTCTTCTATCGTGATTACACGCGATATGTCTGTGATAAAAGGTATGGGATTTCGTTCAAATCAATCAATGACGGAATATACTATTCTTCGTCCAACCGGAGTCTTCCCGATAGAAGAATAGAATGAAATAATGACAATAATATGAAATATAGATATAATTATACCGTTCAGTATCAAGATATAGATGATACTCGTCGCATTAGACTATATACACTTGAGAATCAGCTATTATCTATTGCTGGACAAGTAGCGGATGAGTTGGGTTATGGCGTAAAGCAATTAAAACCCTATAATTGTACCTGGGTGATTACTCATTTGCATCTAGAAATGCTTTATTTGCCAACCAAAGGTGAAGAGTTAATTGTAGAGACATGGGTGGAGAATCATGTGCATATGTTAACGTCACGTGATTTTCGTATATATATTAAGGAGTCGGACGGTGAACGCCTAATAGGTTGCGTTAAAACAGTATGGGTGGTATTGGATAAAGATAAACGCGAGGTAGTTAATCTATTTTCTGAACCAATGTTTGAAGGATCAGTGGATGGAGAAGTGCTTAAAATTGCAAGAGCCCAGCGTATGTTACCACTAGTGTTGGATACTTTAGCAGATGATCCAGAAGTAATACGTGCACAAGAAAAGATTCATGAGATACAGTATTCAGATATGGACTATAATTGCCATTGCAACTCATGCAAGTATCTAGAGTGGATGTTGAATGCACGTCGTATGCAAGATAATACAAGACCGTTTAGACTGGATCTGAATTATGTGAAAGAGTTGTATTTGGGAGATGAGATGCGAACTAGATATGTAGAAAGAGCGACAAGTGTGCAGTATCAACAGGTTGATGCAAATGGTATGACGTGTTGCAATGGTCGAATCTCACAAATTGAAAACTTAAGTTGTTTGTAAGTTTTTCATAACGGAAAACTTTTGCTGTTGATAAAATTTGCAAATTGCTCATTATGAGTGATTTGCATTTTTGTTTTGGATAACTTTAGTATCTTTTTGTGAAGATTTTTTGTTAGAAAATTTGCACAGTTAAAATATTTATTGTACTTTTGCAACCGATTTCGCGCCTATTTTTAGGCATCTTTTTGTTGGAAAAATTGTAACTCATTATATATCATGGAGAAAAAGACTTTTACCCAAAAAGAAGCAGAATTGGCTTCGGTGGAGTATTTTAAAGGTGACGAGTTGGCAGCACGTGTGTGGAGCACAAAGTATGCCTTGAAAGACTCGTATGGAAACCTGTATGAACAGACCCCAGACGATATGCATCATCGTTTGGCGGGTGAGATTGCTCGTGTGGAGCAAAAGTATGCAAACCCAATGTCTGAGGCAGAACTCTTTGAGTTGTTAAAGGACTTCAAGTACATCGTTCCTGCTGGTAGCCCTATGACCGGTATCGGCAACGATTTCCAAGTAGCCAGCTTGAGTAACTGCTTTGTGATTGGTCAAGATGGTAGCGCGGATAGTTATGGTGCTATTATCCAGATCGACGAGGAGCAAGTACAGCTTATGAAGCGTCGTGGTGGTGTAGGTCATGATTTGAGTCATATCCGTCCTCATGGTAGCCCTGTGAAGAACTCTGCATTGACCTCTACCGGTTTGGTGCCATTCATGGAGCGTTATAGCAATTCTACTCGTGAGGTGGCTCAGGATGGTCGTCGTGGCGCGTTGATGTTGAGTGTCAGCGTGAAGCACCCTGATAGCGAGGCGTTTATTGATGCGAAGATGGAGTCTGGCAAGGTGACGGGTGCGAACGTGTCTGTGAAGATGCACGATGACTTTATGCAAGCTGCTATTGAGGGTAAGATGTATACCCAACAATATCCTATTGATTC
>JAEIGA010020307.1_pt1 | contig 10129 bp, 7 predicted proteins | sample 9270691 | NCBI WGS metagenome assembly JAEIGA01 (sample SAMN17057246, study PRJNA624740) | gut metagenome | biome: biome; isolation source: fecal sample | host: Bos grunniens | place: China: Xizang | collected 2019
AGCCAGGGTAGACTGCTGTGCGGCGCTGCCATCGGTGCAACCGCTAACGTTCTGGAGCGCGCAGGCGCGTTGATCGCTGCCGGTGTTGACGTTCTGGTTCTGGATAGCGCACACGGTCACAGTGCTAATATCATTCGCAGCGTTGCCAAGGTGAAGGAAGCATTCCCCGACTGCCAGCTGATTGCAGGTAACGTCGCAACCGGCGAGGCTACGCGCGATCTGATCAATGCAGGCGCAGATGCTGTCAAGGTCGGTATTGGTCCCGGTTCTATCTGCACCACCCGTATCGTTGCAGGTATCGGTGTGCCTCAGGTTACTGCTGTTTTTGATGCAGCCGAGGTTGCAGCTCAGTATAATATTCCCGTTATCGCGGATGGCGGTATCAAGTTCTCCGGTGACTTGACCAAGGCGATTGCCGCAGGTGCAAATGTCATCATGATCGGCTCGCTGCTCGCAGGCTGCGAGGAGAGCCCCGGAGTCGAGGAGATCTATCAGGGTCGTCGCTTCAAGGTTTATCGTGGCATGGGCTCCATCGCTGCGATGGAGAACGGCTCCAAGGACCGTTACTTCCAGGAAGCCAACCGCAAGCTGGTTCCCGAAGGCGTCGAGGGTCGCGTTCCTTACAAGGGACCGGTTGCCGACACCATCTATCAGCTCATGGGCGGTCTGCGTTCCGGTATGGGCTACTGCGGTTCTCCCGACATCGAGACGCTCAAGAAGACGGGGCAGTTCGTCCGCATTACGGGCGCAGGTCTGCGTGAGTCTCATCCCCACGACATCAACATCACCAAAGAGGCTCCCAACTATTCTTCCACCAACTAAAAAATTGATCGGCAGAGGATATCCTCTGCCGATTTTTTAATTTGAATTTTCAAAAATGAGCAAACAAAAAGGAGTGAACCGCAGCGGTGCACTCCTTTTTTGTCAGATTACTGATGAGCCTCGAGATAGTTAACAACGTCGCCGATGGTGACGAACTTGTGGAACTCCTCGTCGTTGATCTCAACGCCGAACTTCTCCTCGCACATCATAGCCAGCTCGTACTGCTCGATGGAGTTGATACCCAGATCGCCCTTCAGCTCGGCGTCCATGGTGATCGCGTCCTCATCCAGCTGCAGCTCCTCGACCAGCAGGTTCTTAAAAGTCTCAAACATGATTACATCCTCCAAAAATATTTGCAAAATGATAGGGCGGCATACCTACAAACGAAGTTAACAGTGTTAGCCGCCATAAACCGACTACTATTATACCGTATTCGTTGTCTTTTGTCAAGGGAATTTTGCAATTTGTTGACGATTTTTTTGAAAATTCTCCAAAAAAGGTTGATTTTTCTTGTTTTTTGTGGTAAAGTGTTAGCGAAGCTTTGCTGATCAGATGGAAAAATGCTCGGAAAGGGGAGAGGACCATGGGACTTGGGCGCGCCAGACCACTTTGCTGCTTTTGTTGGATGCTTGTGCTTGGCTGTGCCGTTTGCTTGCGCTTGGGCGATTGGCGTCTTTGCCTTGTGCTGTCCCTGGCTGCCGCTCTTGTGACTTTGATCGCTTTTTTGCTTGCATTTCGCTTTGAGGTGCGAGACACGCGTCGTGCACGGGCCTTGTATGTTGCTTTTTTGGCGATCGCCGTGCTTTTAGGCAGCGGACTGATCAGCGCACGACAAGCCGCCTTGGCGCACCGTAATCAAGTATATGCAAATACCGAGCCCGTCATGCAGGTGGTCGTTGTCAGCACGGAGCATGCCGGTTCCTTTTCTACCGGCTACACGGTTCGCTTGGAATCTCTGAACGACGAATCGTTTGGCGGCAAGGCGTACCTGCAGTGTGATTTCACCTCGGCGTTGCAGATCGGTGACCGCGCAACCTTGCAGGGTGTGCTGCAGCCGCTGGTCGGCATGAAAACGGCGCAGCAGTATCTTGGCGATGGATGCCGATGGTATATCGAGCTGAGTGAGGCGGATCAGATCCGCAGCGTGTGCACGACTTCATCGTGGGAGCATCCTCTCCTTTCCGTTCGTTTGCTTGCTGCGCGGCTGCAAAGCTCGCTGTCGCTGCGGCTGCAGCAAACGATGGGCCGAGACGAGGGTGCTTTGTGTGCGGCACTTCTCCTGGGAGATCGCACCTCGCTGGATGGGCAGATCACGCTGCAGTTTCGTCGCAGCGGTGTGTCGCATCTTTTGGCGCTCAGCGGTATGCATCTGAGCATGATCATGCTGCTGTTATCCTGGCTTTTGACTTGTGCGAGAGTGCCGTATCGATTGCGCTTGCCCTTGCTGTGCGTCATTGCCGTGGGATATGTGTTGCTGACGGGCTGCTCGATCTCCACAATGCGTGCGGCCGCCATGCTGCTGTTGCTGCAGCTTTCGAAATTGCTTGGGCGTGAGGCGGATGGGTTGACCTCGTTGTCCTTGTTCTTTGCAATCAACGTGATCTGTGAGCCGTATGCTATTTATGATGTTGCGCTTTGGCTGACATCGCTTACGGTTGCCGTGCCGATCACCATTCTTCCTGCACTGCAGGAGCTTGGCAAAGGGGTGTATGAGCCGATTCGCACGCGCAGGACGGTGGTGAGCAGTTGGCTGAAGCAAAAGCTGCTCACGCCGCTGGACATCAGCTTTTTGTGTACGCTGATCCTGCTTGTGCCGATGTGGCTGACCTATGGTGAGGTGTCGTGGCTCTCCCCCGTTGCCACCTTGCTTTTGACGATTCCCGTGACGGCTATCTTGTCACTTGGCCTTTTCTGGTTGCTTCTGGCGCCGCTGTCGGCATGGTCGGTTGCATCCTTCTGGCAAGGGTATTTGGCGGCGGGCATGGCGCGTGTGTCGGGCCTTACGCTGGACATGGTCGAATATGGTTCTGCACTGCCCGATCCCGTGATATCGCTTCGCTATGCATCGTTAAAGGTGGTGATGCCCCTGCTTGCGATCGTTTTGGTGACCTGCCTTTTATCGCGGCTGAAGCGTCGGTATATGGCGATCCTGCTTGCCGTCAGTCTTGCCTTGGGCGGCGTCAGTGTGGCGGCCGAGACAGTGATGTGTGCGGATGATCTGCAGTGCCGCTATGTCACGGCGGGCAACAGCGAGATCCTTTGGCTTGCGGACGGAGAGCGTAACGTGCTTTGCGATTTTACCGACGGCTCGTACCGTCCGTATGCGCAGCTTTTGGAAGAAGGACTTGACGCGGGACATACCGAGATCGATACATTCATTCTGACGCATTATCACGGAAAGCACGTGTCCATGCTGGAGCGATTGAGCGCGCAGGTGCGTATTTGCACGCTGTATCTGCCGCTGTCCATGGCTGCTTGTCCGCCCGCCAAGGCTGCGGATGACGAGGGTGTGGCACGCAAGCTGATGGCATTGGCAAAGGGGAAGGGGATCGAGATCGTATTCTATGAGCCGGCACGCAGCTATACGCTGGACGAATCGTTCGTGCTTGCCGGTTTGCAGTATACCATGCTGCAGCGCTCGGCGCATCCGTCCTTGGTGCTCTCCTTGCGGCACGATGGTCGTATGGTCAGCTTTGTGGGCAGCGCGTTTGCCGAGAGTGAGGAAACGTCAGCCTTCGCACGCGATTGCGTGGCGGACAGCGAAATGGTTATCCTCGGTGCGCACGGGCCGTTGACCAAAGCGGAGTTCTCCGTTGACCATTGGTCGGACGGAGTGAAGCACCTGGTCGTGCGGCAGGAGGTCGGCGCGTATTTTGCTTCCAACGATGCCACGCTCAAGGCGCTGGCGGGAGCGCAGTGCGTCAGTGTTGGCAAAAAGAAGGATGGCATCTCGTTGTCTTTTAGCTTGCCGTCTGTGTCGGCAAGGCATGCCGTGCATAAAAATCTTCCGTGGCGGAAAGAATAATTGCGGGATTTCAAAATAAATTTGAAAAAGGTCTTGCAAAACGAGAAAGAATCTGTTATAATATACGATGGAGCAGCGCCATGCTGCGAAATGAGGTCATACCAGCCGGGGACGTAGCGGAGTCCTGTACCTGAAACCCGCTATAGCAGGGGTGGATTCCTTGTTTGAGGGCGGATCTTTGACGGACGAGCCGATTCTTTGTGTGTTGATAGGCGGGTCTTGCGCAATCGGACGCTGTGAACCATGTCAGGTGGGGAACCAAGCAGCATTAAGCAGCTAATCCGGTGTGCCGCGAGGGTGCCTGCCTTGAGCATGAAGCTCGGTATCGCGTCGGGGAAAAGTTCGATCTCAAGGTGTATGGTCTCATTTTGCAGCACGGCGCTCTTATTATTTGAACAATACGGAGGATATTTCCATGAAGATCGGAGTCAGCAGCTACAGCTTTAGTGCTTACCGCCGTGAGAGCGGATGTTCTTATGCGGATCTGTGCCGCATTGCCAAGGAGATCGGCTTTGATGCGATTGAGTTTATCGGCCTTGATGCCGAGGATCCCATTGCAGAGGCAGGGAATATCCGCGCCGTTTGCGCCGAGCTCGGCCTTGAGATCTCGGCATATACCATCGGAGCAAATCTGATGAATGAAGATTTTGAATCGACGCGTGCGCAGCTGCACCGTGATCTTGCCATTGCCAAGGCGCTGGGCGCTCCCTTGATGCGCCACGACGTCTGCTACTCGCTGCCCGAGGGCACCTCTTGGCAGGATGCTATAGCCGCTATGGCGCCTCGCATCCGTGAGATCACCGAGTATGCCGCCGAGATGGGCATTCAGACCTGCTCGGAGAACCACGGCTACATATTCCAGGACTCCGAGAGAGTCAAGGCGCTGATTGATGCCGTCGATCATCCCAACTACCGTTGGCTGGTCGATCTTGGCAATTTCCTGTGCGTTGACGAGGATCCGCTGTCTGCCGTCAAGGTGGCCGCACCCTATGCGATCCACGTGCACGCCAAGGATTTCCTTTATAAATTGAAGAGCGACGCCGTTCCTCCCTCCAACTTCTTCGGCACGAGAAACGGCAACTATCTGCGCGGTACCGTCGTCGGTCACGGCGTAGTTCCGGTCGATGCTTGCATGGCGATTTTGAAGGACGCAGGCTATGCGGGTACGCTCTCTTTGGAGTTTGAGGGCATGGAGCAGAACATTCCCGCCATCAAGGCCGGTTATGCGTATCTGCGCGCCGTTGCCGAGAGACTGGCTTGATTTATTTGCATTGTTATATTCTATGAAAGGGGCGTGAGGAAATGCACCAGGCACTGTATCGCAAATGGAGACCGCAGACGTTCGAGGACGTATGTGGACAAGAGCATATCACCTCGATTTTGAAATACGAAGCTATGGAAGGCGCGTTTTGTCATGCCTATCTGTTCTGCGGCTCGCGCGGAACGGGTAAGACCACCTGCGCCAAGATTTTGGCCAAGGCGGTCAACTGTGAGTCGCCTGTAAACGGCTCCCCCTGCGGCGTGTGCGCCTCTTGCCGTGCCATCGACAGCGGTGCCGCGACCGACGTTCTGGAAATGGACGCCGCATCCAACAACGGCGTTGACAACATCCGCGATATCCGCGACGAGGTGGTCTATCCGCCCTCGTTGCTCAAGTACCGCGTGTATATTATCGACGAGGTGCATATGCTCTCGGGCAGTGCCTTCAACGCGCTGCTCAAAACGCTGGAGGAGCCGCCCTCGTACGTTATCTTTATTCTGGCAACCACCGAGATGCACAAGCTGCCCGCGACCATTATTTCGCGTTGCCAGCGCTTTGAGTTCCGACGCATTGCCACTCCCGTGCTGCGCGACCGACTCAAATACATTGCCAAAGAGGAGAATATCGAGCTGGACGACGATGCCGCAACGCTTTTGGCCAAGCTGGCGCAGGGCGGTATGCGCGACGCGATCTCGCTCATGGAGCTTTGCGCGGGCGCGCGGCGGCGCATTGACGTCGCTCTTGTTAACGAGACGGTCGGTCTGACGGGACGCGACGCCATGCTGCGTACCGTGCACGCCATTGCCGACAAAAATTATGATGCCCTGTATGCGCAGATCCACGAGGTCGTGCAATCCGCCAAGGATCTGAGCGTCTTTTGGCAGGATCTGATCTCTTTGTACCGCGATATGCTGGTGGTCAAAACGACCAAGAGCTACGCAACCTATTTAGATTTGACCGATGAGGAAAGCAGACAATTGAACGAGGTTGCCGCCCGTTTTTCCAAGGAAACGCTGCTGTATCACCAAAGACTTTTGGATAGCGCGCTGATCACCATGCAATCGGCCAACGCCCTCAAGCGTGTGACGGCCGAGATGGCGCTGACCCGTATGTGTGACGAGACGCTCAACACTGGAAATGAGGCACTGCTTGCACGCATCGCGCGGCTTGAGGAGCAAATGATGAGCGGTGCATGGCGCACATCCGCTGTGCCTGTCGCCGAGGCTTTGCAAAGTGAGCCGCCTGTACAGCCGCAGCCGCAGGAGACCGTCGCGCCCGTGGTCGCACAGACAGAGCAGCCCAAGGTCGCCCCGCCCGCCAAGAGCGAGAGCGGCAAAAAGACGCTGCGCCCTTTGCGTGTCTGGGCAGAGGTAGTCGAGCGCTTGACGGCGCAAGCTCCCATGTCTGCCTCGTTCGTTCGCACGGCACACGCCTATCAGACCGAGGACGACAAGGTGCTTCTGCGCTTTGAAAACGAGTTTTCTTTGATGATGCTGGACAGAGACGATACCAAGGACCTTTTGCGCGGTGCGCTGTCGGTCTGCTTGCGCCGTGAGGTGCGCGAGAGTGATCTGATCTGTCAGAGCATGCCCAAGACCGAGACAGGATGCGCCCTGGATGAGATCATCGAGGCGCTGGAAGACTGAAAAATAATAACATCAACATAAACGAAGGAGATTTTACCATGAGAGCAAATTTACCTAAGGGTGTGGGCGGCGGCCCCGGCAATATGCAGGCAATGATCCGTCAGGCACAGAAGATGCAGGAGGATATGCAGGCGCTGCAGGAGGAGCTGGACGCCAAGGAGTACGACGTCAGCGCAGGCGGCGGTATGGTCAACGTCAAGATCACCGGTAAGAAGGAGATCCTTGCCATCGACATCAAGCCCGATATCGTTGATCCCGACGATATTGAGACGCTGTCCGATATTCTGGTCGCAGCTGTCAACCAGGCGATCAAGCAGGTTGAGACAACCAACAACGAGGCTATGGAGAAGGTCACGGGCGGTATGAATATGCCCGGCTTGTTCTGATCCTATGGCAGAATACATGGAGTCTCTCCAGCATCTGTCCGAGCAATTCGGGAAGCTGGAGGGCGTGGGCAGAAAGACGGCCATGCGACTGGCTTACTCGGTGCTGGATATGACGCCGGAGCAGGCGGCAGAGTTTGCACAGGCAATTCTCACTGCCAAGGAGAAGATCCACCTCTGTCCCATCTGTCAGAATCTCACCGACCGCGACGTGTGCGCGATTTGCCGCGACGAGGGACGTGATCGCTCTACCGTTTGCGTGGTGGAGGATCCCAAGACCGTTATGGCCATGGAAAAGGTTCGTGAGTATCGCGGTACGTATCACGTGCTGCATGGTCTGATCTCTCCTATGAGCGGTGTGACGCCCGAGCATATCAAGCTCAAGGAGCTGATCGCACGCATTGGCGAGGACGAGGGGATCCGCGAGGTGATCATTGCCACCAATGCTACCATTGAGGGCGACGCGACAGCTTTGTATATCTCCAGACTTCTGCAGCCGCTTGGCATTCAGGTGACGCGCCTGGCTTACGGTATTCCCGTGGGTGCAGATCTCGAATATGCCGACGAGGTGACGCTGTATCGCGCACTGGAGGGTCGCCGCAACGTTGAATAAGCAGCAAGAGAGTGCGGTGAAGGATATCCTTCACCGTCTTGCTTTTTTGAAAAATGAGGTGATTTTTTGAAATTGTTGTTTCGCTATTTGCGTCCGTTCTACGGCGCAATGGCTGTGGGACTTGGCATCAAGATCGCGGGAACGCTGGTCGAGCTGGCGCTGCCTTACATACTGAGCCATATCATTGATAACGTCGTCCCCCTGGGGGAGGTTCGTCCCATTCTTTTGTGGGGTGCGGCGATGGTGCTTTGCGCGGCGATGGCGCTGGTCATGAATATCGTTGCCAACCGCATGGCCTCGCGTGTCGCCAAGGGCGGTGCGCGCGGCATCCGACACGATCTGTTCGCGGCGACCATGCGACTGTCCGGCGCGCAGACCGATGCCTTTACCGTGCCGTCTTTGGAGGCGAGATTGACCTCGGATACCTACAATCTGCACCACTATATAGGTATGATGCAGCGCCTTGGCGTGCGTGCGCCCATTTTGCTGATCGGCGGTATTGTGGTCACGCTGTCGCTCGATCTGCATCTGACGCTGGTCATGATCTGCGTGCTGCCGTTTATCGCGCTGTCCGTCTTTTTGATCTCGGCCAAGGGCGTGCCTCTGTACGGTCGCGTGCAGGGTGCTGTGGATAACATGGTGCGTGTCGTGCGCGAGGATGCGCAGGGCATTCGCGTTATTTTGGCGTTGTCCAAAACCGAGCAGGAAAAGGCTCGCTATGACGGTGTCAATCGTGCGCTGGTCAAGACCGAAAAGCGAGCCGCCCTGACCATGTCCGCGACCAACCCTTTGATCAATCTTTTTCTCAATACCGGTCTTGTCGCCGTCATTGTTGTCGGTGCAGCTCGCGTCAACGACAGCTTGAGCGAACCGGGACGCATTATTGCGTTTATTCAATATTTTACGCTGCTTTCCAACGCTATGCTGTCCATCACCCGTATTTTTGTCATGACCTCCAAGGCCAGCGCCTCGGCACGACGCATCGATGAGGTGCTGCAAGCGCCGCACGAGCCGCAAGTGTTTGATAAAGCGCAATATCCGGACGGCGACGATACGGCGCATATCGTATTTGACCACGTCAGCTTTTCCTATGGCGAAGGCGGCGAGATTTTGCATGATATCTCTTTCCGCTTGCCGCACGGTGGAACGCTCGGTCTGATCGGCGCCACGGGCAGCGGAAAAAGCACGCTGCTCTCGCTGATCATGCGTGCTTACGACGTCAGCAGCGGCGCTGTCTACGTGGACGGGCAAGATGCTCGCACGGTAGAGAAGGGAGAACTGCATCCCGCGCTTGGCGTGGTCATGCAGAACGATTTTATTGCCCACGATACCGTAGCAGAGAATATTCGCTTCGGGCGTGATATTTCCATGGAGCAGATCCGCCGCGCCGCAAGGATCGCACAGGCCGCCCCCTTTATCGAGGCACTTGAGGATGGGTATGACCATATGCTCAACGCCAAGGGAACCAACCTCAGCGGCGGTCAGCGGCAGCGCCTTCTGATCGCGCGCGCCATCGCCGGCGAGCCTACGCTGCTGCTTTTGGACGATGCCTCCTCGGCGCTGGACTATCAGACGGATGCCAATCTTCGACGTGCGATACAGACCGAGATGCAGAATACCACCACCGTTATCGTCGCACAGCGCGTCAGCTCGGTGCAGCATGCCGATCTGATCCTTGTTTTGGAGAATGGTGCCATCATTGGCGCGGGTGACCATGAGCAGCTGCTTGAGAGCTGTGAGGTCTACCGCGAGATCAGTCTCTCACAGATGGGAGGTGCTCTGGTTGAATAGACCCATGCCGGGCATGCCCAAGGTGGCGCAAATGCCCTCACGCCGTCCGCCGGACACCAAAATGGATCGCAAACGGCGCGTTCGCGTGCTCAAACGCACCTGCAAATACGTATGGCAGCATAAATGGTTGTCGCTGATCGCGCTGATCCTGATGCTCTCCTCCAACCTTTTGGCTCTCTTGGGACCCAAGATCTCGGGTAAGGCCATCGGCGCTATCGGCAAGGTGCCGGGGCAGGTCGATATGCCCGAGGTGCTCCGTTATGCCGTTATTCTGATCGTCATCTACGCCGTCTCGGCGCTGCTGTCGTATCTGACCTCGATTATTATGGTCACCATCAGCCAGCGCATTGTCTACACCATGCGCCGCGAGGTGTTCGAGCATCTGATGACGCTGCCGGTCAATTATTTTGACACGCACGCCACGGGTAACATCGTCAGCCATCTGTCGTATGATATCGACACCATCAATGCCTCGCTCTCCAACGATCTTTTGCAGATCTGCGCCAGCGTAGTCACAGTTGTCGGCTCGCTGATCATGATGATCACCATTCAGCCCTTCCTTTTGATCGTCTTTCTGTTTACCGTTCC
>JAEIGA010020308.1_pt1 | contig 10129 bp, 7 predicted proteins | sample 9270691 | NCBI WGS metagenome assembly JAEIGA01 (sample SAMN17057246, study PRJNA624740) | gut metagenome | biome: biome; isolation source: fecal sample | host: Bos grunniens | place: China: Xizang | collected 2019
CACAATATTCAAGGCGTAGCTTGCCAAAGCGGATTGCATACAATGTGACCGGCGTCCTCGTCTTTAATGTACAAGGAGCACTCCCCGTCATGTATGATCGAGTCAAACAACACGCTTCCGTCTTTTCTGAAAAAAGCAGGGTCTTCAGGGTTACAATACCCCCAACCGTTTATCCAACAGAATATATTATCAGTATTTGAAACAATAGTATCGTAAAGTTGCGGACAGACCTTGTAATATCTTATATCAAGGCTTGCATCACCGTAATGTTCGTGTGTATATGTTATATTTTCAGGTTTGGTAATCTCATAGGGCGCGATTTTTTTTAACAACGACGCTTTGTCATTTGTGGCAATAACAGAAAACACCGCCGCATGATCACAGCAAAAACCAATAAGCCTTCTGTAATCATCACCAACGATATCGTACTCCGCATCGCCGGCATCATCGGTATCACGGAAGTAGTATTTTTTTACATTATAGCTCATTTACAGTCACCTACACTTTAAAACATCATCTCGTCCTGAAAAGTACCGCCTGCCCTGCCGTTAACGTAACAGTGTCACCCTTTACGTAAGGACAGCTTGCAATTCCCTCCCAGCGATTTGTTTCAGGGTTGCACCATAGAAGGCCGGATATTACGTCTGCCGTAACAGTGCTCTCTATAACTCCCTCGCTGTATTTACTCATCATCATAAAATAGTCATTGTCGTAGAAGCTTACAAACATACCACTGCCCGACTTTATCTTGCCAAGTTTTCCGTATGACGAATACTCCTCCATTTTAGGAATTCCTGCGCCAATGGAGAAAACACGGTCTACATCCGTATTGTACAGGGCATTGCCCAGAACGCGATTTACTTTATTCTCCGCCTGAATGTCATAATAATGCTGGGTGGCATTACCGTTCTTGTCAATCATTTCGTCATAATACCCTTCTTCCGGGTGTGAATATGTAAACCAGGACACTTGTTTATTGCCGTACAACAGCGAAAGATTTGCCTGCCAGGAAATCTCCTGCCTTGTCACGTTTTTATACACAAGATGACGTGAACAAAGCACGATAAACCTTGTTTCCAGGTCGTATTTTTCAGCATATTTCTTCAATATTTCAAGATTTTCTGCATAAGAAAGCCTCGGCATGCCTGCCACAAACGTATAATAATCTGTGCAAAGATAATCCGGATTCACCTCTCTTGCATAAGTTTCCACATACTCCTCGTAATCATCTGTTCCCACAATGTCAGGGTGGGCGTAAATCGGAAGCAAGTTGATATACGTAGTGCAATCAGGGAAGTATTCACGCATAAGTTCAACCGCCATTTTAAGAACAGGCGCTAATTTAAGCGGAGGCTCATCGGCAAGGTAAAATTCTGTAATATTATCAAGGCCACGGTCCTTCAAGTAATTTTTTACCCTTTTAATTTGCTTCTCCATTTCCTCTCTGGTTATGTCAAGGTTATCCTTATTGATCAATCCGGATATTCTGCCGTCATTAACAGAGGCATTTATACCTTGTTTCTGTAATTTAGCAACACACTCATAAATCTGATAAATACCGCGTTTTTCTGAGCTGTGATCGCCCCAGGGCATATTGTATATGGTGGCAACGTCAAAGCCCGCCTCTTTCATTCTGGTAACTTCTGCATCGGTAAAGTCCTTATATGATGGCCCCCAATAAAATGTAATAGAATAGTCGGTGTCCTTAACATCTTCATAAATACCATTACCCAAAACGTCAAAGAATACCAAGGGCAACACAACAGCAACCGCCAGAACCAAAGATATTATTTTATTTGCAATTATATTTTTACGCATCAAGCCTTCTCTCCCATTTTTTTATAATAACATTTTACCAAAACCACATTGATTGTCAATTGAAAAAAGGACTCATTCTGAACAATTTTTACTTGTCAAAAAGGCGAAATATAGTTATAATATTGTAGTCTATCTTTAATTAAGGAGTTTAAGGCTTATGAGCACAGAAACAGCAGACGCAAATGTAAATGAAAGCCTCAGCAACGTGGCTTCAAATTTTATTCACGACATTATTGACGCAGATATTGAGGCAGGCTTTGCCAGGAAGATTCACACAAGATTTCCTCCCGAGCCTAACGGATATCTTCATATAGGAAGCGCCAAGGCCATATTCATTAACGCCTCTACAGCGCAGAAATACGGCGGTCTTTTTAACCTCCGTTACGATGACACAAACCCTGAAAAAGAGGATACGGAGTACGTAAACTCCATTTACGAGGATCTTCTCTGGCTTGGAGCAATCCCTACAGGCGGCGTGTTTTACGGATCGGATTACTTTGACAAGTGTTACGAGTATGCGATTAAACTTATAAAAGACGGAAAGGCCTATGTTTGCGACCTTACCGCAGAAGAAATCCGCGAATACCGCGGCACACTTACACAGCCCGGAAAGGACAGCCCTTACAGAAACAGAAGTGTTGAGGAAAACCTTGCACTTTTCGAGCGTATGAAGAATGGTGAATTTGAAGACGGAACACGCACGTTGAGAGCGAAGATTGATATGTCATCGCCTAACATTAATATGCGTGACCCCATTATTTATCGTGTATGTCATCAGCATCACCACCGCCAGGGCGATAAGTGGTGCATCTATCCCCTTTACGACTACGCGCACCCCATTCAGGACGCATTGGAGGGCATCACCCACTCCCTCTGCTCTTTGGAATTTGAAAACCACAGACCCCTTTACGACTGGGTAATTGAAAACATTGGCTTTGAAGAGCCTCCCAAGCAGAGAGAGTTTGCAAGACTTAACGTTACCTACACGGTAATGAGTAAGCGCTATCTCCGCCATCTCGTTGAAACAGGTGCGGTTGACGGTTGGGACGACCCCAGAATGCCTACCATCTGCGGTCTCAGAAGAAGAGGCTATACACCCTCCTCTATTTTTACTTTCGTTAGAAATGCCGGCATTGCCAAGGTTTATTCATTGGTGGATATTGAAATGCTTGAGCATTGCATCAGAGATGAGCTTAATACAACGGCGCTGAGAAGAATTGCCGTTACAGACCCCGTAAAGGTAACTATCACAAACTACCCCGAGGGCAAGTGCGAGTACTTTGAGGTTTCAAATAACCCCAACGACCCCGAGGCAGGCACACGCGAAATTCCTTTTACAAGAGAAGTTTACATTGAGCGTTCAGACTTTATGGAGAACCCTGTTTCCAAATTCTTCAGACTTAAGCCCGGCGGCGAAGTTCGTCTTATGGGAGCATATATTGTCAAGTGCACAGGCATTGAGAAGGATGCAGAGGGCAATATTACCAATATTCTCTGTGAGGCAGACCTTGAGACCAGAAATCAGATGCCTGCAGACGGAAGAAAAGTCAAGGGAACTATCCACTGGGTAAGCACAGAGCACGCTATCGAGGCAGACATTATGATGTACGACAGACTGTTTACTATTCCCGACCTTTCAAGCATTGGAGAGAATGAGACTTACAACGACTACCTCAATCCCGAGTCTCTTAAGAAACTTTCAGGCTGTAAGCTGGAGCCCGCCCTTAAGGATGCAAAGCCCGGAGACAAGTTCCAGTTTGTACGTATGGGTTACTTCTGCATGGATACAAAGAACGAAAATACGTTTAACAGCATTGTAGGGCTCAGAGATTCCTACAATAAATAACTGAAAGGAAATCGACGCAATGTACGAAGCTCTGGTTGAATTTGAGATCGGAATACTGGACGGAATACAAAACCTTATAGGTTGCAAATTCTGTGACGGACTCTTTACGTTTATTACACATCTCGGCGACGGCGGTATTCTCTGGATTGTAATTGCCGTGGCGCTCCTGTTTTTCAAGAAAACAAGGCGCATAGGCGTTAATATGGGTCTGGCATTGATCTTGGGTCTCATTTTCGGAAATCTCATTATGAAAAACCTTTTTCAAAGAGCAAGGCCTTACACCCACGAGGACATTGCAATGATAAAGGAGAGCATGCTTTTAATAAGCAAACCCTCCGACTTTTCCTTCCCTTCGGGACACACACTCGGCTCCTTTAACGGCGCTATTTCAATTTTTCTTTATAATAAAAAATGGGGAACGGCGGCCCTCGTACTTGCAACGCTTATAGCGTTTTCAAGAATGTACGTTTACGTCCACTTCCCCACTGACATTATCGGCGGTATTTTGCTTGCTACCGGTTGCGCAATCCTTTCATACTATATTCTGAAAAGATTTGTCCCCCAGCGTTATCTCGCAAAGCCCTGATGTAATATTTGTAATATCTTTCACAAGCCGTTCGACCTCGGGCTCCGGCAAGATCACCTTTACGGTGACGTCAAGTCCGAATTCGGGCGGCTTTATTATGCATTTATACTCTTCAAGAGCCTTCTGAATTTTTCCGTAGGCGGAATAGTCCACCAGCGCATTTATCTCACGGCAAAGCTTCATATTAAGAAGGCCCGCTTCCGAAACTGCCATTGACGCGGCCTTTCCGTAGGCACGCACAAGACCTGACGCCCCTAAGAGCACCCCACCGAAATACCTTGTCACAACGATTGCGGCATTTTCAATGTTTTGCTTTACGAGAACGTCCAGAACCGGCATTCCGCCTGTCCCTTGGGGCTCACCATCATCAGAGTAACGCCTTGACATGACGCCGTCACACACAACGTTATACGCATACACATTATGCCTTGCGTCAGGAAATTCCGAGCGAATCTCATTTACAAAGGCAATGGCCTCCTGCTCGGTGCTTACAGGCTTGACACTTCCTATAAAGCGGGAGCGTTTCTCCGTAAACTCTGCTCTGGCCTCTTTTTCAATTGTAATATAATGGTCTTTCGTTGCCATAAAACATACCTCATAAATGGTGTGTGACAGGGTGTGACAGGGGGCAGGTCACTGTCACAAAAATTATCATGTGACAAGGGGCGGAGCAAAAACATTTATTGTCAGATTTTGGCACCCGTCCCCTGTCACAATAAAAAAAGTGTGACAGTGACCTGCCCCCTGACACCCACCTGACTCACTCATAATACAAAAAAAACTAATTTATTTCAACACTTTTCTTGCAATTCATCTTAATATGTAATATAATTTATTGGCGTGTTTTATAAGCAAACAACATAATGATATACAAAACGGAGGTTATTTTTGTGTCAGGACATTCTAAATGGGCAAATATAAAGAGAAAAAAGGGTGCGGCAGACGCTCAAAAGGGAAAAATATTTACGAAGCTTGGAAAAGAAATCCAGATTGCAGTTCGTGACGGCGGCCCTAACCCGGATAACAATGCAAAACTTAAGGACGTTATTGCCAAGGCTAAGGCAGCTAATATGCCTAATGACAATATTCAGCGAAGCATAAAGAAAGCCAGCGGCGAAGGCGGCAGTGACAATATCGAAGAGATGCAGTACGAAGGATACGGTCCCGGCGGTGTTGCTATTAACGTTTCTGTCGTTACCGACAACAGAAACAGAACCGCTGCAGACGTTCGTCACCTTTTTGATAAATTCGGCGGCAACATGGGTTCCACAGGCTGTGTATCCTTTATGTTTGACAAAAAAGGCCTGATTGTTATGGAAAACGACGGCTCCATTGACGAGGAAACACTTATGATGGACGTGCTTGACGCAGGCGCTGACGATTTTACTTCTACAGAAGAAAGTTTTGAGATCACTACAGAGCCTTCAAACTTCTCCGCAGTAAGAGATGCTCTTGAAGCAAAGGGCTATGTTTTTGAAACTGCAGAAGTTACCATGATTCCTCAGAACTATCAGACCCTCACTGACGAAAAGCAGCTTATGCAGATTGAAAAGCTCCTTGACGGACTTGAGGAAAATGATGATGTTATTGACGTATATCACAACTGGGAGTCTGACGACGAGGAATAATTACTTGTCAAGATTTGCAAAAATATAAAACCACGCAACTCTTACGGTCTTGGGCTGATTAGGAGTTGCGTTTTTTGTGAAAAGTAATAATGTATTTATGTAATGTTTTATTAGGGAGAACCTGTTATGAAAAATTTTTGGTTAAATCTTTGGAATTTTCTGAAGGATTCTTTTTATATTATCCTTGGCTCTGCCATTACCGCCTTTGCCCTTGTGGTAGTTATTATTCCCCTTGACATGGCGCCGGGCGGTGTCTCCGGTCTTGCAGCCCTGTTCAATTACTTGTTTAACATTCCTGTGGCGCTTTCCGTTATTGCACTTAACATCCCGCTCTTTATAGCAGGACTTGTAAAACTTGGCAGAAAATTTATTGTGGGAAGCATTGTAGGAACAGCAGTATACTCCGTTGCCATAGAGTTTTTTGAAATATTTATGCCACAGATTCAGAAGTACTACGACGTTCACCAGCTTATTGCAAGCGGCGAATGTGAAAAAATCATTTATGCTATTGTGGGCGGCGCGTTAATGGGCCTTGGCTACGGTATGATTTTCCGCGGCAATGCCACCACAGGCGGCACAGACATTCTGGCAAAGCTTTTCCACAAGAAACTGAAATGGCTGTCCCTGGGCAATCTCGTTTTATTGGTAGACTCTACAATTCTTCTTATCGTAACCATTTGCTACCATAGCATCAACACAGGTCTTTACTCTGTAATTCTCGCATTCGTGGGCTCAAAGGTCATTGACATCGTAGAGGCCGGCGTTAACTACGCAAAGCAGGTGTACATCGTCACCTCAAAGCCTGATGAGATCAGTAAGGATATTATGGAGAAGCTGGGCAGAGGTGTTACAAAACTTGACGGAACCGGTATGTACTCAGGAAGCGACGTCAGCGTGCTCATAAGTGTTGTTTACAATAAGCAGTTGGGAATGATCAAGCATATAATTGACGACCACGACAGAACTGCTTTCGTGTCAATTACAGACGCCCGTGAGGCAACCCTTTACAGCATCAGACATCTGGAGGAAACCACGGTTGATGACAAGCCGTTATTTGGGAAAAAGAAGAAAAAGGAACGCATCGCCAAGAAAGAAAAAAGCGTAAAAAAGGCAAAAACAGCAATTTCCAAAAAGTAATATAATTTCATTACAATAATACCAAAACACGATAAAACGCAGCGGCAAGGCTCAATTTCAAAGCCTTGCCGCTATTGTTATATGCACACTGTTTTTGTTGCAACAAAAACACCGCCCCGAATTGCTTCGGGGCGGCGGATTGTTAATCAATATTTAATTAACTGATTGCTGAAACAGAATCAATCCTGAGCCATCTTCTCAAGCTTGGTGTACTTAGCAGCAGCCTGCTTCTCAGCCTGCTCGAAGAGTACCTCTGCTCTCTCAGGGAACTCTGCAAGGAGTCTTCTGTAACGGTTCTCACCGAGGATGAAGTCCTTGTAGTTCGCAGAAGGAGCCTTGCTGTCAAGAGTGAAAGGATTCTTGCCTTCCTCAGCAAGACGAGGATCGAATCTGAAGAGGTGCCAGTAACCTGCTGCTACTGCGTTCTTCTCTTCTGCCATACAGTTGCTCATACCAACCTTGATACCGTGGTTGATACAAGGAGCGTAAGCGATAACGATAGAAGGACCGTGGTAGCTCTCAGCCTCGTTGAATGCCTTGATACACTGGTTGTAGTCAGCACCCATAGCGATCTGAGCTGTGTAAACGTAGCCGTAGCTCATTGCGATGCCTGCAAGGTCTTTCTTCTTTACGCCCTTACCTGCTGCAGCAAACTGTGCAACAGAACCAACAGGAGTAGACTTGGAAGCCTGTCCACCTGTATTTGAGTAAACCTCAGTATCGAATACGAGGATGTTAACGTCTTTGCCGGAAGCGATAACGTGGTCAAGTCCGCCGAAGCCGATATCGTATGCCCAACCGTCACCACCGAAGATCCAGAAGGACTTCTTAGCGAGGATGTCTTTTGCCTCAAGGATTTCCTTGTATGCCTCTGCATTAGCGGCATCGTCAGCCTTCTCGATAGCAGCAACCAAGTCAGCAGATGCTTTCTTGGACTCAGCAGCCTCTTCCTTGTTTGCAATCCAAGCCTCAGCAGCAGCCTTAACGTCTGCAGGAGCCTCTGTAGCAAGGAGGTTATTAAGAACTGCCTCAATGCGCTCACGACGAGCTGTTACACCGAGGTACATACCGAGACCGAACTCTGCATTGTCCTCGAACAAGGAGTTCTGCCAAGCAGGTCCGTGACCGTCGTGGTTAACTGTGTAAGGAGATGCAGGTGCTGATCCGCCCCAGATAGAAGAACATCCTGTTGCGTTAGCGATATACATTCTCTCACCGAAGAGCTGTGTAACGAGTTTTGCGTAAGGTGTCTCACCACAGCCTGCACATGCGCCGGAGAATTCGAGGAGGGGCTGCTTGAACTGGCTGCCCTTAACTGTTGTAGCCTTGAACTTCTCAAGAACGTCTGCCTTGGGAGCAAGCTTAACAGAGTAATCAAATACCTTCTGAACGTCTCTCTGTGTGTCGATAGGCTTCATTGTGAGAGCCTTGTTGCCCTTAAGTCCGGGACATACTGCTGCACAAGAACCGCAACCAACGCAGTCCAAAGGAGTAACAACGATAGCGAAGTTGTATCCGGGCATACCGGTCATAGGCTTAACAGGTGTTCCCTCAGGAAGAGCCTTAACCTCTTCGTCATTGTATACGAAAGGTCTGATAGCAGCGTGAGGACATACGTAAGAACAGAAGTTACACTGGATACAGTTTGTAGGATCCCAAGCGGGAACGTCTACTGCTGTTCCTCTCTTCTCGTAAGCAGCACTTCCGAGAGGAGATGTACCGTCTGCGTAATCTACGAATGCGGATACAGGGAGCTTGTCGCCCTGCTGTGCATTAACAGGAGTAAGAATACCGTTGATGTAATCAACAAGGTCTTTTCTGTCGCCTGTAGCAACCTTAGCGGCATTGTCATCGTCCTTAGCATCTGCCCAAGAAGCAGGAACGTCAACCTTAACGATCGCCTTAGAACCTGCGTCAATAGCAGCGTAGTTCATGTTAACGATCTCTTCGCCCTTCTTGCTGAAGGATCTGTATGCAGCTTCCTTCATAAGCTTGTTAGCCTCGTCGGAAGGAATGATCTTCGCAAGCTCAAAGAATGCAGCCTGCATGATTGTGTTGATTCTGGAACCGTTCTTGAAGATTTCCTTAGCAACCTTAGTAGCGTCGATTGTGTAGAAGTTGATCTTGTTCTGTGCAATGTAACGCTTCATAGCAGCAGGGAGAATCTTGTCAAGCTCCTCTACTGTCCAGTGACAGTTGAGAAGGAATGTACCGCCCTCTTTTACGTCCTGTACCATCTCGTACTTATCTACGTAAGAAGGATTGTGGCAAGCAACGAAGTCAGCTCTGTTTACGAGGTAAGTAGACTTGATCTTCTTCTCACCGAAACGGAGGTGGGATACTGTGATACCGCCGGACTTCTTGGAGTCGTAAGCGAAGTAGCCCTGAGCGTACATGTTAGTATTGTCACCGATAATCTTGATGGAGTTCTTATTTGCACCAACTGTACCGTCAGAGCCGAGACCCCAGAACTTACAGGATGTTGTTCCTGCAGGTGTTGTATCAAGGTTAGGATTCTTAATCTCAAGAGAGAGATTTGTAACGTCGTCTACGATACCAACTGTAAATACTTTCTTAGGCTCTTTCTCTGCCATATTGTCAAATACAGCAACCATCTGAGCTGAAGTAGTATCCTTGGATGCAAGACCGTAACGGCCTGCGTATACGGGAACGTTCTCGAACTTTGTGTTTCTGAGAGCTGCAACAACGTCAAGGTAAAGAGGATCACCAACGGAGCCGGGCTCTTTTGTACGGTCAAGAACGGAGATGCACTTAACTGTCTCAGGAAGAACGCTGAGAAGGTGCTTAACGGAGAAAGGTCTGTAAAGGTGTACTGTAACAAGACCAACCTTCTCACCCTTGGATGCAAGGTAGTCGATTGTCTCTTCAAGAGTCTCACATACAGAACCCATAGCAATGATAACTTTCTCTGCATCGGGTGCGCCGTAGTAATTGAAGAGCTTGTAGTTTGTACCGATCTTCGCATTAACCTTGTTCATGTAATCTTCTACGATCTCAGGAAGCTCTGTGTAGTACTTGTTAGAAGCCTCGCGAGCCTGGAAGAAGATATCAGAGTTCTGAGCTGTACCACGAAGAACAGGGTGCTCAGGGTTA
>JAEIGA010020309.1_pt1 | contig 10129 bp, 12 predicted proteins | sample 9270691 | NCBI WGS metagenome assembly JAEIGA01 (sample SAMN17057246, study PRJNA624740) | gut metagenome | biome: biome; isolation source: fecal sample | host: Bos grunniens | place: China: Xizang | collected 2019
AACCGTCGGTCGTGCCGTACCCTTGAGCGCTTGCCCCGTTATAATCCACTGGATAACATTTAATTGTCGGGTCAACGCTCATCGCGGGAACAAGCTCAAATTCAACCGTTGCCGGGGATTCATCCGTGCGAGCGCCGAACCATTCAAAGCGGAAATTCCCGGAATCATTGAGCGCATCAACAGATAGAAAACAATACGGGTAAGTCAGGAGTTTTTTATTTTTCGGGGTATACCCATTGATCGAAATAGGTCGGTCAATTTCAATTGTCTGTGTCTGCGTGTCCCCGGTCATATTATTAGCTATAAAGTCACTTGGAAACGCAAACAGCGAAACAATTGATTCGACCGCATTTCCTTGGATATATGCATTGATGTCATTTTCCACGCTGACTTCCCCGGCAGCGGTCATAGGGTATGCACGCATTCTTAAAGCGGTATAAAGGCCATCAATAATCAATCAAAATCACCCCCCGGGTAGCTGCGCGGCAGCGAGAATAATGGAATAATCGTCGAAATATTCTGATTCAGTCACTTCAACGCAGCGAATTTCACCAATATCAATGGGTTCCGCTGCGGTATGCAGTCCGATTGAATCATCTTCGACGTGTTCACGCTCAATGAAGGACGGCTGCAACGTATACGCCCAATAATACGTTTGCAACACGTCAATTTCAAAGAAAAGCTCTGTTACTTCCTCGCTAATAAAAACCGCGCGGGTAATGAACGCATAAAACCACACGTTTTCATATGCCCGATTACGGAACATCATATAATTATATTGACCCGCAGTTGCAAAGGGTAGCTGCACCCTAATAGAATTAGCTGTACTGCGCCGATAACTCTGCGCAGTAAGCTGCGTTGAAAGCCTGTTCCAAAAATAAGTGAATTGGTCGGCATCAGTATCAAACTGGAATGAATCGCGGTATGTGTTATCTAGTCCCGCAATCGTTCCAAGTCTGATTTCCGAATCCGGCGTAATATACGACATGAAATCAACACCTTTCTAAATATCCCCCGGAATAACCCGGGGGATATCATACGAGGATTTACTCGACCTTTGTAAAGGTGATAGAACCATCAGCGAGCGCGCCGGTAAAGGTATACTTAACAGCGTCTTCGCCGTAATTCCAAACAGCGGTGATCGTCGGTTCACTATCTGCCTCATCAAGCTGAAGCAGCGCCGCGCCGTAATCAGTCACGCCGATAAGGTCGGAACCGTCAGACGTTTCAAGCTCGAAATTGTTGACGATAGCGCCCGCAGCAATACCCGTCGGGGTGATCGTTTTCACGATGTGGGAACCCTCAGAAGACAGGGTTGCAACGGTAGCGGAGAACGTAGCCGGGGCAGAGACAGCGGCGACGCCCTTCATGAACGTGATAGCATTCGAGAAGGGGGAGAACGAAACCGTTTTCCAAACGTGCAGGAAATAGTTCCAATAGAGACCCGCAGCAATTTCATCGTCGTTCATCAGATACACATTATCGTATACCTGAAACCACTCGGAATCGATCAGCATCGCGGTTACGGTCGCCATCTTTTCAAGCTCCGCGTCGGTCACTTCCTCAAGGCCGTCGGACTCCGCGCGGATAATGTCAAAGCGGTCATTATCGAACGTGGTAAAGTCGTCAATGATTTCTTTGCGAGCAAGGAAATCGGCCTTGTCGAGATTGAACGCCGCCGCGAGCACATCCACATCAAAAGCCGCTTCATGGTCGGCGCTCATGAAGATACAAAGACGATCTTTTGGGGTCGCGGTATTCACGCCGCGAGCGTTGAATTTATTGGAAATGAACGGGAGCTTATTAACCGCGCCTCTATACGCGATAGCTTCATCTTTCAGGGTAGCATTCGCGCCAAGGTCGACGGTAGTGATCGCGCCGTTTGCAACACCCTTGATCAGCAGGTACTTAAAGAGCAGGTACTCGTCATACTCGGCAGCGGTATACACGGACTGAATGATATTTTCAATCAGAGACCGGACACCTTCAACGGTGCGGAAGGCTCGCTCGATATCCTTGCGCTGAATGCTGACCGGGTACAGAACACGCCAGTTAATGACATGGAATGCGGTCTTGATATCCGGAATATACCGACGCATTTCACGCGCGGCGCCCTTCTCCGGGGAATAATGGCGACCTTTTGCGATCTCGACGAAAATTTCCTCGACGGTCTCGCCAAACTCAAGAAAGCCCTTCTTGTAGCGCTTGAGCGGGTTATTGAAAATAACGCTCTGCATACGTTTGAGCGCAATCTCGTTAACGAGCGCGTTTGCAAACTCGTTGGCAAGCGCTGGGTGTCCAAGCAGCACCTGACCGACGTGTACAATCTGCTGCTCCGTCTCGATAGCAGGAACAGCGGCCTGATACGCTGCGCTCGAATTCTGACGAATAACATTCAGAATATGGAGGGTCGAAGCATTCAGGACGCTTTCAGTAATCTGATAAGGCATTATATAATCACTCCTTTTCTAATTTTCAGTCTACCTTTTCAGTAAACAGTTCTTCATACGTCTGCGGGGGTTCGACAACATTGTCAGGTGCATCATCAACGTCAACGCGGATATCCGTACCGTTTCCGTCATCCGCGCCGCCGTTCATGAATCGGTCGCGGTAACGCTCGCGCCATTCCTTGTCATTCTGTTCATAACGTTCTTTCCAAGAAACGCCATTTTCGTCCCGCTCCGGTTCCGTCGGACGCGCGTTCATGCTGTCCGTGAGGTCTTCGAGGAATGCAAGCGCATCGTCAGATGCTTCGGGAAAAAGGGCATTGACAGCGGTCACAAGTTCCTCAGTCGTGCGGATTGCCATTTTGAATTCACTCCTTTAGTAATTTCTATTTTTCAAATAAAACCATGCTCTCGGTCGGTCGTGGTACGGTCGATAAATCGGGTTAATGATATTGACGTCAGTCCCGCCGCCGCCGCCGCTCGCGCTCGTTAAGCGCCAGACCAACACGGCGTTGTGCAGCCGTTCGCTTTCTGAAAGATAACGATTACCGCTAATCCAACCCTGTATACTAGTGTCGTTTGCGTGGGTCAACAGATAATTATAAACTGTATGCGCCGCTTCAATACGCTGCGGTAATGTTCCGTTGTCGATACCTTCCCAACAGAACATATATTCTTTCGTTAGCTCGTCAATATCATGTGAATCGGATTGTAAAAAATCGGTCAAACTGGAATACGCTGATGTAAACCCGGTTTTCGGGTGCCAGTAATCTTCATGAACCAAAAAGGCTAACTGACCCTCGCCCGAATCATCTGCATAGTTATTCGCCCGCAACCATTCTACAAGCTGCGTTCGACGTGTCAGACCGGGAACAACAGACCCGCCATTTGTCCATTGCCCGAGGCCGTAACCGCCATACACTGAATCATCAGTTAAGGGTACAACGCGCAGACTTTCATAAATGCCGGGGTTAATGCCTGATTCAATCCAAAAGTTACCACAAAGCGCAGCAGCAACAAAGAACGAAATTGGGACACGCCCCGCGCCGCCAGTGCCATAACGGAAGATATGTTCCCAGTCGGTAGCGGGTTGAGAGTTGGCGCGAATGGAAACTTGATCAGGCAAATCACGACCCTTTGCACCATGTGCGCCCATCGTCCGACAAACTCCCACGCCCCCTTCGTATACCATCTCGGTATGTTCTCCGACATAGTTAACGCAAACATCACCTGGCAAAATCTGCCCGGTGCGGTCGATCTCTACGAACCCCATTCGTTCAAGGCAGGGCATCATATCAAACGTAGTAAAAGGCCATGTTTGACCCTGATGTGCTGCAACCACATCGAACCCGCCCGCTTTCAGGGCAAACCAGATAAAAGATGAACAATCGTAGTATGTAACATTAATACCCCATTTTGGGTCATAGGCGGTTACTTGATCCCTAAGACCGCTCATGGAGTAACCCACATTAGGCGCGGCGCACGTCTGCGTTGCCCAAGTCCACGACGTGTTAATGTCAGGCATGGTTTACTTGATACCGAGATAGTTCTTGATAATCCGAATGCAGATAACCAAAACTCTTACCATGCTTTCGGACAAGTCAAGGTCGGTCGGGGTTCTGCCGATAGGCACGCCCCGGTCGATCTGTTCGCGCAGCGGGTCGGCGTACCAGTCGGGCATCTCCGACAAGGTATGATAGTGTACTTCCTTCATGTTTTCATCTCCTTCCTGTTCAGGTTCCGCAATGCGCTTTTTGAAATCTTCCCATTGCAGCGGGTCACGAACCCACGGCTCCGGGCAGCGTTTCCAACAGACATCATAGTGCCGGACAACGTGGGAAACGGGAATATTGAATTGCTTCATCAACCATCGAACAAGGGACACAGTACGGTCGACGGTCGCGGGTTCAATAAACCAGTTACCGGCGCTGTCCTTTTTGCAGCACATTTCAATACCGATACTGTTTTTATTGCGACATTTACCCCAAAGCGGCGCTTTACCATTCGAGTAATCAACCCCGCAATGCCCCGCGCTTTCATCGAGCGGAACGCTCTGATAGGTGTCGTTCTCATCGGTGAAGAAATGCGCAGACCAACCGAGGTTTTTGTCTCGGTGCAGGTATTCGGCGTTATTTTTCGCGGACGAAACAGCGCCGACATAGTGCATAACAATATATTCAATGCTCTGTCCGTTGCGGCTCCATCGGTTTGTTACATTCGCAAGAAGCGTCTTGATGTTCATTCATCGTCACCCCCTTCGATCACGCGCAGCATTTTGTTAATTGCGTCCGTTAATGAATCGATTGCGGTTTGCCATCGCGTGGACTGTTTGTCACTCTGCCAAACCATCAGGCAGAAAGCGAAAATTGGAAAGCCCACTTGACTAATAAAATCCGCAAGGCCGGAAACATCCATCAATATCACCCCTTTACCGGTTGTTACCTATATTATAATATAACTTGCAATAAATTTCAATATATTGTATAATAAAATAAAGGGGTGCGCTAAATATGCCTTTTTATGACGGAACAAAAATACTTTCATTAAAAGATATAGACGGTTTTGACCCTGATTTGTATCTTTGTACATCTAACCGTTCTGCGGGTAAAACTACGTTCTTCGGGCGTTGGTTTGTGCGCAGATACATAAAGCAGGGAGAGAAATTTGTCTTGCTTTATCGTTGGGGGTATGAGCTTCAAGACGTTGCAACAAAGTTTTTCAACGATCTTGAACCGCTGTTCTTCCCGGGTTATAAAATGACGGATAAGCAGCGACATAAAGGGATTTATACCGAGCTTTTTCTAACTCCCCCGGACAGCGACGCCCCGCAGACTTGCGGGTATGCGCTCGCGCTGAATAAGGCAGACCAGATAAAAAAGGTCTCGCATATCTTCAACGATGTTCAAAGGATGCTGTTTGATGAGTTCATGCCCGAAACGGGTGAATATTGCAGCAACGAAATAGAAAAGTTTTATTCTATCCATAAATCAATTGCGCGTGGTCACGGGGAACAGGTGCGCCGGGTTCCGGTGTACATGATCAGTAACCCGGTCACGATCTTGAACCCGTATTATGCGGCGCTCGGGATTTCTGACCGCTTGAACGCTGACACAAAATTTTTACGCGGGCGCGGATGGGTAATGGAACAGGGATATAACAACAGCGCAAAACAGGCCGAGGAACAAAGCGGATTTTATAAAGCGCTCGGCGGTACAAAGTACGGCGCATACGGGGCGCAGGGCGTTTATCTGTCTGACTCTGACACCTTTATTCAACCCCCAAACGGGCGCGGGCAGTATCTCGCAACCATCAGATATAACGGCGTTGACTTCGCGGTTCGAGCTTTTGCAAATGACGGTATTGTGTATTGTGATAAAGCGGTTGACGGGTCTTTCCCGCACAAGCTCGCAGTCACAACGGACGATCATCAAATTAATTATGTGATGCTCGCGCAGTATCGGTCATTCGTCGATCAGATGCGCTATTTCTTTGAACGTGGTAGTTTTCGATTCTTTGATCAGCAATCGAAACAGGCCATTTTGCAAGCGCTGTCTTATAGGTAAATAGTGTTATCTCCTCGCGGTGTTCTGTATCGTGCGCGGCAGGGTAATCACGCTGAAACAAGCGGCCTGCTGCCTTTCGGGTGATTTCCGCTTTATAGACGCTCGGGGTTAAGATAATAAAACCCCGTTTATATCTGATATAAACGGGGTTGACTTATACGTTGAGCATCTTAAAGGTGGTATCTTCGAGAACAACGCCGCCTGGGATTCTGACCGGGCGCAACTTGCCTATAATTTCTAGGCCAATATCAAATGATTCAATTGTATAATCAAGATGTTTTTTGATGTATTTAAGCTCGGTTTCAGTGTATTCGTCGGGGTTGTATTCGCCTGTCATACACGCGATAAAGATATCTTTGCAGCGTTGCGGCATACCTGCGCAGCATATTAAATAGCGCTGCTGTTCTTCGGGTATTGGTTCATTATCCTCTTTCACGATATGCTCTATATACGTTTTTTGCCGGGTGTATCGAGCAATATCCCAACCGCTTTCTATTTTCCAGTGACAAAATTTGGTTGGGTGTACGGGTACATCGATTAATTGTTCCGGGGATAGATCTAAGTGCAAGCTGTCAGTGTCGGCATAGATAAACCCCGGTTTGTCAACGCCATAATAATTTTTTTGCGCTGCTCTAATGGTAAAGTTGCGTGCATAGCTTGTTATAGCACTACCCACAGCAATATACCCGGCGGGCTTTGTCACGTTGGTTATAGCATAAAACCCGATTCGATCATCTTCGCGTTCGTAGGCCATTTTAAACGCTGCATTCGTACTAGTCGCCATTTTGCCGTATAGATTGTTTAAAAACAGTTTTGCAAGAGTGCGCATGGCGCCTTTGCTTTCCTGTTTGATTTTACTGTATTTGTCGATGTACTCGTCAAAGATACCCATTTGCGCATCAAAGAAACAACCATCTAAAATTACAGTATTATACAAATTATAATGCTCTTGAATCAATTCCCAATCAGTACACGTCAATGTCATTTCGACAACGGCAGGTTGCAACACGCCATAGTTATCGTAATACACGGGATAATATTTCCCGTCATCCGGGTTATAGATATCGCTTGTGTTTAGATATTCGGTTGCTTTATAATTCAAGCTGTTCTTTACTTGTATCGTGGGTAAATATCCATCTTTGATTTTAAATTGAGTACGGACGCGGACAAAATAGTATTTGTTTGGTTTCCGCGCTTCGTCCGGGATGAAATCACCCCGCCAGAATTGAGGTTCGCGTACGGGGTATTTGCAACGGCTCTCGCTGCTCATGACAGACGGGTAAAGACTATTGACGTCAACGGTGCAGCCGTTTCGATAAATGCGGCGTTCCTTACCCTTTACCAAATAGCACCAACCGCCGCGATAGCTTTTTCTTATGTAGGCATCTGCGTTCGCAGCGCCGTATAACTTTGAGTCAAGAAGGATGTTTTCAAGACTGGGGAAGAAAAATTTATATTGTAGTTTGCCGACAAGACTTTTATATTCATGCAGACAGTTTGAGCCGATGGTTAATAGATTATGCCCTTGCGCGAACATGAATTCGAGCGCCTCTTTCAGCACTAGAACGTCGGCCGCTATATATTCTCGTTCGCTGTCTGAAATGGGGCAGCCGGGATATCTTAACCCTTTATATTCCATTTCAAGCTTTTTGTGCTTGGTTTTGAATGCGTCTGCAACTTGTGCAAGAGTGAATGGGAATAGCTTCAAACTGTCACGGAATTCGAGAAAATGCCCTGTCGGGGTGCGGTATACGATATCGTACCAGGCACCCATATTTGAAATAAGGTATTTAACCGAGTTATAGGGCATATCTTTATTATCTAACCAATCAATTTCTCTGTCCCCGTCTCCGGTTTTCTTGATCGCTTGTCGGGTTCCTTTGTCGATGATCAAGTAATCAAGAATGAAACTCCCGTCAAATTTCAGGTTGTGAAAATAAATGATACAGTGCTGTTTCAATGCAAGAAGACGATCAAACATTTGCTCGATGCTGCCGTCAATGGTAACGTCTTCGGTTCCTAGCGGACAAAGCGCCGCTGCCCATACGTCTGTTCTGACTTGCCCGGTATATACGGTTGTTTCAAAGTCTCCGGCAAAGACTTTATATGAACGTCGTTTCATGCTTGTTCACATCGTTTCAATTTCAGATTCCCAGTCGATTTCAATTTGTTTCGCTTCTGCAAGGCTCATGGGTCGACCCTGAATGATTTCGCGGATTGCTTGATAATTCAAAGTTACTTGGTCGTCATCCGATGAAAAGAAAAGCTGCATCATTGAAAAAAGCTGCTCGTCATATGGGTCAAGGTCACGGGCGACATTTGAAAGCCCTTCACTTTTAATACGGTCATTAAGAATGTCATAGAGTTTGTTTGCTTTGTCTTTTCTGAAACGCTGCTTATATTTTGAAAAGTCCTCTGGCGGTTGAAAGTCTCGCAACCAATTAAACAGTGCTTTTAACCGCGTTGCGGCGTTCGGGACTCCAGGCATGGGGGTATCAAGCGGGTAATCTTCATCATAGTCAATCACATAACCCGGTTCATCCTGCTCGCGCTTATATGCGAATTGGCGACGGAAATCAGCTTTGCGGTATTGTTCCAACAATGAAAGTTGTTTCTTTGTGATTCGCCCAGGCATTTGCGGAATAGGATTATCAATGTAAACCCAACCTTTACGACGATCCGCTTGAATATTGCGCTTTAATAGTCTAATGCGCCGATTCCATTCGATTTGATTTTTTGTCAGACGCGGGCGCGGGGGTTTCCGCTGCCGTCTTTTTTTAGCCATTTGTTTTCACACCCTTCTAAAATGCCCCCGGATCGCTCCGGGGGCGTTTATGTTACAGGTTGCCGCGATCAGACAATTGCGCAGGTGATGAAAGTGCCATTGTAATTGCTGCTCTGCTTGCGGATGACGTCAATCTCGAATTCCTCGGGGTTCTCGTCTTCCATCATGACGCCCCAAATACGGGTGAACGCTTCGCGGAATGCGTCGGAAGACGTCTGATAGATGTTACCGTCGGCATCTTCGATCAGAAACACGGGGTAATCGGTGCGGACTTCCCCGGTCTTGGGGTCGGGCTTGGCGTTGGGGTTGTGAACCATCACGTCAGCATAACCCGTCGGCTTGATGCGGAGTTCCTGCCCGTTCTTGGTGAGGTCGTTCAGGCTCTCGGCGGCGCTCGTGTCGGTGAAACGCAGAATTTCGCGCTTGGTGAATTCGCGGCTTGCTTTGATGATCTCGATACTGTAGTTGTTCATGGTTTGTTACTCCTTTTCATTATTCTTTTCTTTTTACTGGAATAGGGGGTTTTTCAACGGGGTTATGTATTGAGTTTTCCCAAAAGAAATCCTCAGTCATAACACAGGGGATAAGGATTTTTTCAATCCTTGTGACGGCGACGAGCTTTAGAAATTCGGTTTCATGAAGGCGGCGCAGCTTGCGCAGGGTCTCGCCCTTCTTGCCTACCTTGCCCCGAAAATCGAAAGACCGTTCTTCCTGCGTCTGCTCGGTGATGTTGATACACATTACCCAGACGCGGAAAATGGGGATATTTCTTTTTACCCTTCTCTTTCTAGGCATTTATCACACTCCTTTTCATGCTCATTTTGCCTGCAAATTCGTCGCCCGTTTGGGCGTGGTGTCGGCAGCGGGGTTCGAACCTGCATCAACCCGGTTTCATTTTCCGTTAGGGTTCAAAGGAAAAAGCTCTGCCTTATTGAGCTATGCCGACATATAAAAGCCGGGGCGAGTTCCCCGGCTAGGGGTAGGGGAAGGAGAAAAAGACTTGAACAGGAAGCATGAACCCTGTATTTCAAGTATATCATAGGTACGCGGAAAAATCAACGTATTCTGTGTTGTTGAACCATTGAAATAGTTCCGATATCGGGCGCGGGGTGCTGCGTGGCTTTGATCTCAACGGTGATTGTACCGGGGTACAGGTTGGCGGTTAATTGGTTGTATACACTAACGCATTCGTTGAAGCTGCCTGTTTTGCGGTAGATCGTCGCGCCCTGCTTTATGACGGTTACGCGGTACATCAGCAGACCTTAAACACAGCAAGAAGACCGTTTTTGCTCTCGATCACAAGAGCGCTGCATTCATCTAAAAGCCGTGTCGCA
>JAEIGA010020310.1_pt1 | contig 10129 bp, 11 predicted proteins | sample 9270691 | NCBI WGS metagenome assembly JAEIGA01 (sample SAMN17057246, study PRJNA624740) | gut metagenome | biome: biome; isolation source: fecal sample | host: Bos grunniens | place: China: Xizang | collected 2019
CGATCGGGAAGACACAATCATTGCTGAGGGAACTTGGGAGCTTACCTTTACGATACGCTATCCGGATGCAACAGAAGAACTCCCGGTGAAGAGCTTTGATGTTACAGATGATGGAGGGCGAAAGTTCAAAGTAAAGGAGATAATGCTCTCCCCAGTAGGCATTCACTTAGACCTGATATTTTTTGAACCTGACTACGAAGGCGGTATCTTCAAAGATTTTTCCATGTCACTGATTATGACAGACGGAACAGAATTACCCCTGGAAGATGGCGGCGGCGGAGGCAGCTGGAAAGAGGGGGATCAGGAAGCTGACGTCAGCTATTACGCAAATTTCGATATCCCGATCCCTTGTGAGGATATCCAGGCAATCGTCATCTGCGGAACTACCTATGAATTGAACAATTCTAATTGAAACTAGCGTCCCCGCTGCTCATACAGCGGGGACCATCTTTTGCCCTCGGATTTTACGATGTAACCGCCCAGGAACCAGATCGGAAACATCATTATCCTCATTTTCTTCTTTGCATCAGTCCTGCAAAATGATATACTGGAATTACAAAGGAGGTTGATATTATGACTTTGGGTGATATGATCCGATCCAAGAGAGAAGAGCATGATATGACCCAGCAGGAGCTGGGTGACATTCTTCACGTAACGCGCCAGACAGTAAGCCGCTGGGAAAGCGGTAGCAGATGTCCGGATTTGATTCTGGCCAAGAAAATCGCAGATACCTTTGGTATATCTCTGGATGAAATGATATCCAGCAGCGACGTAGAATCTTATGTGCCCAAAAAGGCCGGTGCGCTGGATCTCAAGAAAATGCTGGCTGCGATTTTCCTGCTTATATTGGCAACATGGTTCATGATTTACGGATTTGCGTCCAATGCAACGATATTTGCTGTAATCTCTATGGTTCTGGCTTTTGTTGCCTGCTTCATGTTCACAATCAACTACTTCAGTGACCCAGGAAATGACAATTGATATACAAGGACGAAGGCCCCCGCTGCTTGTGCAGCGGGGGCCTTACGTAGTAGGAGTTACTTTTTGATTTTCACTTCCAGATAATAGTGCTCTATCTGCAGGTCAAGATTAACCTCCGTGATTCCATTTTTCAGATCAAATCCAAAATTCTCTTTTCCAAGTTCAATTAAATTTGTATTGGACAGGGAGGAAGTCAGAACAGTAAAATTGAGATTGCTTCCAAGCTTTGTAGCCAGGTCGTAACCCTCCCGGTAATTCTTGGGGCCAGAAATATCACGACTTGGTTCCTGAATGTAGGAGGCTTCCACGGTGATGGATTCCCCAGCTCCCAGTTCTACCGGGAATACCAGATACATCATACGGGGTTCTGTAATTACGTCATAGAACAGGCCGTCAATTAACCTGATCTGTTCAAAGGGTTCCTGATAGTCCCAGATTCTCTGTACTGCACCATCCATCAGCAGTTCCGGGGTCATAAAGCCGGAGTTCGGATTGGAATCAAACCCGTCGATAGCCCAAAAATCATATTTTTGAGCCAATTTCCATATGGCATCTGCCAAGGTTGTTTCAAAGGTTTCCTGTTTGTAGGTTATGCCATCCAGTGCGCTGGTCTCGGTAATGTTAAAGTCCTTATTACCAATAAATACAGGATCTATGAGGCTGCCACCCATTGTGAGAATCCATGCTTCTCCGCCGTCCACCCGGAACATCATTCGTTGCCTTCCGTCATCCTCTGTGCCAAATGCATCGGCTCCCATCGTCCAAACAGTGGTGTTTTCGTCCAGAGAGAAACGAAGTATAAGCATCGGATCCAAGGCAGATTCCGTGCCATTGTAGCTCAATTCCGTGAAATGGTATGCCATAACCGGAATGTCCAGTTCTTCTGGCTGCTGAATGGCAATGCCCAGGAAATTATTTTCTTCCAGTATACGGCTGTAGTTATCAAAATTGTTGGCATGCCAGATACGCTCTTCCATATCTACAGAAGGGTATAGTCGGGGATGAATTTCCACCCCATTCACCGTAATGGTTGGAAATTCATCGGAATGATCGATGAACGAACCCTGAAACCCATAAACAAGTTCCAGTGTTTTGTGTTCGCCGGTGGTGTTGGTCAAAACATATGTATCCGAGATACCTGCTGCACCCTTGGCAAGAAGAGCATATTCGTTGGTATTCTGGTAGGGAGAGAAATCGAAATTCACATTTCGTGTTACATCCACACCCTCAGCACCATTCAAGCTTGTCATGGGAAGCACTGGTCCGGAATATCTGTTAAATTCGCCGGAACCGGAACCTTCGATGTTCATGAAGATACCAAGAATAAATGCACCGAGAAAAACCAGGATCAGAAATGCTCCGGTGGAGGAAATGCGTATTCTTGGTTTTGGCCTCTTCATACTTTTTGCTTTTTCTGATTTTTTCATAGGCTTAGCCTCCCAGAATAGACACGGAATAGTAAGAAATGGCGAACAGTGCAAGATAACACAGACATAAAAGGATAAAGCGCCACATCTTGTCGTCCCTGAAGGTCAGTTCCGAATCATCTTCCCAGCTCAGGGGATAATCCTGCTCTACCGTTTGCAGACTTTTGTACTGAAAATACAGGCGCACCAGGGGGATATTCATGGCCATGCCTTCCCACATAACCGTCCAGGTCCGATCTAGAGCGGTTTGATAGTCCAGGCGGCTGCCGTCCAGGTCCGTGACCTGGATCCCGAAAATTGCCTTACCGGGAGTTGTGCCTAATAGACTCAGCAACAGTGGCTCGATGAACAGCATAGACGGCAGGATCAGCAGCGCGGATATTCCCTCCCGGTGTATAAAATCGTAGAGCAGCAGGCTGAGCACTGTGCTGTAAAGGCTCAAATCAAAGCTCCGTGCCCAGTAACGTCGCCAGGGGAGGTTCAGACGGGGTGGTGCATCCTCCACCGGTGTTTCCGAATCCAACAGGGGAAGCAGCATACCTGGGTCCAGACTATCAAATTCTGTACTGTTCTGCCGAAGCTGCCGCAGGATCAGGCGAGCTCGCTCCTGATGCGCCTGCCGCTGGTCCAGCTCTGCTTCCAGTTCATTCAGGACTTCGTCCAGCCGTTTCTCGCCAAATGCAACGGCCTTCACCTGGTCCAGAGGAACTTCCATACTGCGAAGAAGTTTGACTTTTAGCAAAACCTCTGCATCCTCTTCTGAATAGTCCCGGTAGCCGTTTTCTCGCCTGATCGGACAGATCAAACCTTCCGTTTCATAGAAACGGATATTGGATCGGCTGATACCGGTTTTTTCTTCCATCTCCTTGATTGTCACAGGTCATCACCTTCCTTTACAGCCCCATTATACACCTTCCACCCAGTGGACAGTCAAGATTTTTTATCTCTACAGCTGGTAGAGTGAACCTTTACGTGTGCATTTGAACAGAAGGACCCCGCTGCATTTTTAGGTGCAGCGGGGTCCTTGCTTAGGTTTGGAAAGAAGAGAGAATAAAGAGGAGAAAGGTCACCGGCTCACGGCTTCCGCTGTCTTTCATGAATTAAGAATACATTCCATTTATGTCTGTACAATAAAAGAATTTGAACAATCACATAAGGATTCTTTAACTTACTTGTTTTTTGCATCCTGTTCAGCGTAGTAGGCTTCAAGCGCATCATGAGCTGTCTTGATCCGATCTATCAGACCTTCCTCATAGATATCCTCATATCGGAAATCCTTTACACGAACTTCTTCATCGGGTCTTGGCCCTTCCTCGGGCAACGGGAGCTGAAGAACAAAATCCATCGTTCTGAAAGGAATATTTGCTTTGTCAAATTCGGCACAAATGCCCATCATGATCTGCGCTGCAATTTCAAAGGAAATCGTATCACTTTCCACATAGACAATCAGATGGCCAGCCTGTCTGCCCAGTTCCCGGATATCGTAGATCTGATCCAAAACAAGATCCTGCTGTACCAGTGCATAGTCCGGAATGTCATTTACCTGCGGGTCATCCAGTGCTTCCTGTGGGTAAATTTCCAGCGTTCCGTAGCCAATATCAGAGGGGTAAGGAAACGAGGGATTGTCAAAAATCTGATCGGTAAGGTCTCGGTATTCCTGTTCCAGGCGTCTGGCTGTTATGGCACCACGAAGTACATCATCGTAAGTGTCGAAATACACATTGCCTATCATATCGATATACAGGGTGAATTGCGTGTCCATACTGGTTTCAGAACGGATGTGGGCATAGTAATTGCCGAATTTGAAGCTGTATGCCAGCTTCTCAACATAGTAATCGGTGTGCGCATAATTTTCTGCCAGATATGCTACTACGGCTTTCTCTGCCAGCATTTTGGATAAGGGATTGCCGTTGAGTGCATTGGCAAACCAGCACACACCGACAATCAGCGCGATGGCGATGACCAGCGCAATAATCTTCAGAACTTTCTTTTTCATTTTTTATCATCCTCCTTCTTAAAGACGAAGTGGAGCAGAGCGGCAATAACAAAACCAACCAGAGCCACGCCGCAATAGATAGCCGTCCATAGGAAAAGTCCCATAGGTTTCAAAACCTCACCACCAAGACCCAGATAATTCGTGACGATATGGGTCACCAGGAGCAGGGAAGGAACAATATAGAGACCTTTCCAGCGGAATAGGTAATATCCTATACCGCCAATGATTGGCATGATGATCACATTCATGAAGATGCCGTTGCCGGCAGTCAACATCAGACCGTAGAAGATTCCGAACATCATGACCATGGCAGAGAAAAGCTGTGCCTTGCGTTGCACTTTACCCAGTAACTCGTGTGACTTGGAAGGTGCGGGAACTTCACCTTCATAGAGCGCCCTGCAATCGGGGCACTCCTGCAGGTGCTGCAGAACAGCATTTCGGCTGTCGCTACTTGCTACACCGTCCTGAACTAGCGGCATAAGGTCGATGCACATATCGCAAGTGATCTTATTCATAGCGGAACCCCTCCTTTTCAAGGTGTTTTTTGATCTTGGATTTTGCCCGGAAATAGACGACCCGAGCTGAGTTTTCAGAAATGTTGTGTTTAGCAGCAATTTCGTAGTATGAATAGCCGTCGATTCTCATTTGAACGATCTCTCTGACCAGCGGTGACTCAGCGGATAGTAGTTCCCGGATCATTTCCTCGACTTCGTTCCTATCATCCGTGCTTCCGAGCTCTGCGGTATCGTACAGATCATGTATGCTCTCCGTCTGGATTTGATGCTTTTTGCCGCGAAGATAAGCATACCATCTTCGGCGGGAAATGGTGAAAAGCCAGGTTTTGATATCAGACTGCCCCCGGAAGGTAGAAATAGATCTGACAACCTCCAGGAAGACCTCTGAAGCCAAATCTTCAGAAAGGGAAGCATCATGACACAAGCTGAATAGGTATGTATAGACTTCTTTGTAGTAGTTTTCAAACAGTTCTGCCAGCAGTTGTTTCATACAGCTCCTCCTTTCATTAGATTAGTGGTTACAGATTGCAAGTTCGTTACATCTCTGAGATTATTTTACCTAAAATATTTTGAGTTTTCAATTACACAAAATTTTGTTATGATGGGTGTAACCTTTTAAGACCAAAATCAATCATACGGATTGAGGAAGATACAAATCCGGAGGTGAACCTCATGACCGATTCTCAGATTATAGCGCTGTTCTGGGAAAGAAACGAAGATGCGATCCGTGAGACTGACACAGTTTATGGCCGAAAGCTGTATGCGGTCTCCGATAAGATCCTGCGGTCTCGGCAGGATGCAGAAGAAAGTGTGAGTGATACATATATGAGGGCTTGGGAAACCATTCCGCCCCAAAGACCGAATTACTTCTTTGCATACCTGGCAAAGATCTGCCGCAACCTCTCTCTGGGCAAACTTCAGTGGAATTCAGCTGCCAAGCGCAACGCCGAGGTGGTTAGCCTGACTGATGAGATGCAGCAGTGCATCCCGGACAGATCCCACGAGAGGAAACTGGAGGGAGAAGAAATCGGTCGGGTGCTGAATGCATTCTTAGAAAGCATTTCTCTGGAAAGCCGTCTCATCTTCATGCGCCGGTACTGGTACACGGATTCGATTCAGGAGATCGCGGCCCGGTACAATATCTCACAGAGTAAAGTTAAGACTCAGCTCCACCGGACAAGAAACAAGCTTCAACTGTTTTTGGAAAAGGAGGGGATCTACATATGAGTGGAAAAGACCTCTTTGAAGGCATGAGCTACGTGGATGAACGGTTCGTAGATGAAGCGGAGAACAAGACCCTTCCGAAACGCGTCGTTTCCCCGTGGATCAAGGTGGCTTCCATGGCTGCCTGCCTTTGTTTGATCATTTTTAGCCTGTATGACCTGCAACCTTATCTGCGTGGCGAGACAGAGGGCGCCGGACAGGAAGCAGCTGATCAGATGCCAGCGGGTGAAATGGATAATGGAAAAGACCAGATCTCTCAGGAATCTGCAATTGTTTCGCCTGAGGACGCACCTGCAGGAGAAGTGCCTAACACCATCCTCTATGTGGAGGAGATGACTTCGGATGGATTTATCGCTACCGTTACAGAGTACGGGGAAACCGAACGATTGGGTTTGGGCACGAAATTGAATGTTGTAATCAGGGAGGACACACACCACGAGTTTGCTGATGAGAGTAATGCCACATCCGACGATTCTAAAACCGACTATACCGGTTGTTATGTGCTGATACAGTACTATGAGTTCTACCCGGGTACAAATACAATCGTCGTAGATCACGTCTACATCATCGAGGAAGAAGGGTGAGATTTATGAAAAAACTGATTGCATTGATGCTCTCATTCGCAGTGCTGATGGGCCTGACCGCCTGCAGCGAGGCGAGTAGCGACGATCTTATGAAGGATGTCCCGGCCAAAGCCGTGGATGTTCTGCCGGATATGGAAGCCGGAGCGGCTGCAGCTACGGATTTTGGTGTCCGGCTATTCCAGACCAGCATGGAGGAGGGGAAGAACACCCTGATTTCTCCGCTGTCCGTACTCTACGCCCTTGCCATGACCGCCAATGGTGCTGACGGCGAAACCCTGGCACAGATGGAGCAGGTCCTGGGCATGGACTGCGATAACCTAAACAGCTTCATGCTGGCTTATATAGATCTGCTGCCGGAAGCCAAGGAGTACAAAATGAGTCTGGCAAACTCTATCTGGTTCAAAGACGATCCTAATTTCATCGTCGAACAGAGTTTCCTCCAGACAAACGCAGACTACTACGGCGCAGACGCCTACAAGGCAGCCTTTGACGAGAGCACCCGCAACGACATCAACAACTGGGTCAAAGAGCATACAGACGGTATGATTCCAGAGATCATCGATAAAATCCCGGATGAAGCCATCATGTACCTGGTCAATGCCCTTGCCTTTGAGGCTAAATGGGCGGATGTATATGAAGAACATCAGATCCGGGAAGGCCGCTTCACCATGGAAGATGGTACTCGCCAGGATGTGGATATGATGCATTCCGAGGAGTATACCTACCTGGAAGATGAAATGGCCAAGGGCTTTATGAAGTTCTACAAGGATAATAGATATGCCTTCGTGGCTATGCTCCCCAATGAAGGCATCAGCGTTCAGCAGTATGTGGACAGCCTCACCGGCGAGCATCTGCGGGATCTGCTGACCAATCATGAGGATGTCACCGTCTTTGCGGTCATGCCTAAGTTCGAGATGGAATATGACCTCGAGATGAGCGAAGTCCTGCAGGAAATGGGTATGACAGATGCCTTCGATTGGAAGGTTGCGGATTTCTCTCGACTAGGCACCTACAATGTGGACGGCATGAACATCTGCATCAACCGGGTGCTGCACAAGACCTTTATTTCCGTTACCGAGCAGGGACCCAAAGCTGGCGCAGCCACTGCCGTGGAGATGGTAGCAGAAGGGGCCATGGAGATCGTGGAGTTCAAGGAAGTGGTGCTGGATCGGCCCTTTGTCTATATGCTTATCGACTGCGAGACTAATCTGCCCTTCTTCATCGGCACCATGATGAATGTGAACGGTGAGTGATATGAAAAGGTTTGTTTCTATTCTGCTTGCTGTTTTATTGGTTTTCTCTCTAACAGCCTGTCGGACTTCCGGTGAAGTAATTCAGACCAATCCACCCGGAAGCAATGGCGCATCCAAGCCGACCTGTAAGGAACCGCCCGAGTTGAAAATCATCGACAGCGCCTGTCAGGAGTTAGTCGCAGGCATGGGAACCCATGAATGGAACTGGGATAAGGGTGACGGAACCTGGACCGGTGTATGTGCGGACAGTACCCATCCGCTGGAATGGAAAGCGTTCCTGGCATCTTTGATCACATCTGACGACACAGTGGAGCTTAATTTTACGGTACCGCCGCAGTCCATTTCCATCAAGTGCTGGAGTGATGCCAATTGGGGCGATACGAATGCAAAAGCAGAAAGTGCCCATCTGACGGGTAATACCCTGGAACTGAAGGATGGTGGATATATTTATCTGGTCGTAGCTACATGGGCAGGGGAGAACGTCTGCGCATATGGTACAGCAAGCTATGGCTTCTATGTGGTTAAGGACAATCACAGCCATACCCTGGCAGAGCAGCCCCAGACCGTGGATGATCCCGTTACCGGATACTGCGGCAACACCATGACCACCATCGTCCTGGATGGCAAGGAATACACCTTCATGGGCAGTGATTCTGTGAATTTGACGGATATTCTGATCAATCTGGAATATGACCCGATGATGCTTTGCGATTGTATGTCCGTGTTCACGGTTACAACGGAATGCGGTGGTCCTTATGGAGTCAACCTATCAGAAGGATACGCACGCTGTGAAGAAGGCCAAGCAGATCTGACACCGGATCAGGTAGCGCTCATTCAGCAAATTCTCGACAATCAAATATAAGAAATGGGCGTCAGCTTATGCTGGCGCCTTTCCTATATGCAAAAATCAAAAAATATGATAAAATTCATGTAACATCTATACTCCAAAAATCTATTACATAGGTGAGGAGGGATTTATATGGAAGATCACAAAATCGTAAAACTCCTCTGGGACAGAGCTGAAAGTGCAATTGAAGCAATGGCCAAAAAGTTCGGCAAGCGACTGATGGCCATTGCCATGAACATTCTTGGAATCTATCAGGATGCGGAAGAATCGGTCAATGATACATACCTGGCAATATGGAATACGGTCCCGCCTAACAAGCCGGACCCTCTTGCAGGATATGTATATTCGACTGGGCGTAACATCTCGCTGAACCGGCTAAAGTATAACACGGCAGAAAAACGAGACAGCAGATATGATGTTTCCATCGATGAACTCGCCAACTGCATTCCAGCACCTGCCCTGGAGGAAACCGTAGCAGCCAGAGAATTGGGTGAAGCCATTAACCGTTTTCTGAGAACCATTAATGCGGATAACCGTGCATTGTTTCTGCGAAGATACTGGTTTGGTGATGACCTGAAGGATATCGCAAAAGATCTGAACCTGAAACCCAATGCAGCCAGTGTCCGATTAGGAAGAATTCGTATGCAACTGAGAGAATTCCTGATAAAGGAGGGGTATGCAGATGAATGAGAAAGTCGCTGAAGCGTTAAGCTATGTGGACGGAAAGTACGTAACAGAGGCAGCCAAACGGAGGAAAAGAAAGCATAGACTTCTGGTTGCCGTTGCTGCGATGCTTGCTGTCGTAATGTTTTTCAATGTACCCAGTATTCCCTTGGCCATTTCGGCAAAAGCCGTCAGTATCGCTTCTGAATCCAGAAAGACAGAAAGACCCAATAGAAACTCTGATCAGTTTGATACGTGGTGGGATGAACGTGAACAGAGAGAAGCGCTTCTTATGGAGTCCGTAAACCCGATTTTTGATTTCGCGGAGCTTGCCTCTATAGAGGTTCTCTCCGGTGTTGATGAAACCAACAGAGTTTGGTCTCCCATCAATGCCTATATCGCCTTAGCCATGACAGCAGAACTGACAGGTGGGGATACCCAGCAGGAAGTACTTCGCGTACTGGGAGTATCCGACTTAAGTGATCTTCGTCTGCGGATCAGTGCCGTATGGGAAAGCATCTATGAAGACAATGGCAAAGAAATCAGTGTTCTGTCCAACTCCCTGTGGTTAGATAAGGACGTAGACTATAAGCAGGAAGTCATGGATACCCTGGCCTACTACTATTATGCCTCTGTTTA
>JAEIGA010020311.1_pt1 | contig 10129 bp, 8 predicted proteins | sample 9270691 | NCBI WGS metagenome assembly JAEIGA01 (sample SAMN17057246, study PRJNA624740) | gut metagenome | biome: biome; isolation source: fecal sample | host: Bos grunniens | place: China: Xizang | collected 2019
GTCCAAACGCCTTTTGAACCTTCGTGGTATTCAGCGTTAGGTCTATATTTAAGGTATTCGCTAATTCTCTTTCTTTCAACTTCTTTAATTTGTTTAACTGCTTTAAGGTCGATACCGTCTTTATCGTAAACGTAACCGTTAGAGTCTGAAAGGGTAACTACTTTAGCGCCGAGTTCTTGTGCTTTTTCGCAAGCGTAGATAGCAACGTTGCCTGAACCCGAAACAACTACCGTTTGACCTTTGAAAGATTTGCCGTTTGCCTTAAGCATTTCTTCGGTAAAGTAGCAAAGACCGTAGCCTGTTGCTTGAGTTCTAGCAAGTGAACCGCCGTAGGTTAAGCCTTTACCGGTTAAAACGCCGGTATATTCGTTTTGAAGGCGTTTGTATTGACCGAACATATAGCCAACTTCACGCGCGCCAACACCGATATCGCCGGCAGGAACGTCGCAGTTTGCGCCGATATGGCGATAAAGTTCAGTCATAAGGCTTTGGCAAAATCTCATAATTTCAGCGTCCGATTTACCTTTAGGATCAAAGTCAGAACCGCCTTTACCACCGCCCATAGGAAGGGTAGTAAGACTGTTTTTAAAGGTTTGCTCGAAACCTAAGAATTTAATGATGCTAAGGTTAACCGAGGGGTGGAAACGCATACCGCCTTTATAAGGACCGATTGCGCTGTTGAATTGAATTCTAAAACCGCGGTTTACTTGAACGTTGCCGTTATCGTCAACCCAAGGGATTCTAAAAATAATTTGCCTTTCAGGTTCAACAAGTCTTTCAATAACGCCTGACTTAACGATGTCGGGGCGTTGTTCGATAACTGGTTGTAAAGTAACGAAAACTTCGGTTACAGCCTGAATAAATTCAGGTTCGTTAGGATTTCTTTTTTTAACTTGTTCAAGAACTTGAACTAAGTATTCGTTGGTAAGTTTCATATTGACACTCCAAAAATTTAATTTATTAAATTAAGTATAAAACAAACGATAGTAAAAAAGCAAATATTTTAAGCAATTTTTTTATATTGATTTCGAGTTGCAAACAATTTGCTAAATTTGTTTGAATTTTTTATAAATTATGTTACAATAAAATAGGAATTATATTTTAGGTGAAATTATGCAAACTCTTAAAAGAATTATCGCTATCGGCGGTGGCGATATGCGTGAAAAAACTACTATTAAAATTGACGAGTATATTGCAACCCTTGCAAAAGAACGCGCGGGGGACAAGCGCGCTTACGGTTTATATATAGGAACTGCATCGCACGATTTTATGCCCGCCTTTAACACGTTTAGAAAAACGTATACTTCGGTATTTGATATTAAAGCCGATTGTTTACTACTTGAAAACGTTGAAACTAGCGACGAAAGGATTGACGAAAAACTTTCTAAAGCAGATTTTATTTACGTTGGTGGTGGCGATACGTTATATATGCTTAAAAAATGGGCTGAAAGAGGGCTTGCTGAAAAACTTATTAGTTGTTACGAGCGTGGCGTTATAATAACGGGAAGATCCGCCGGTGCTATATGTTGGTTTGAAAATATGTATACGGATAGCGAGATAATGTCGGGCGTTTCCAACGAATATAAAATGTATAAGGGCTTAGGCGTTTTAAAAGGGACTTGTTCGCCACATTACAATTTGCGTGAAAGTGATTTTGATAAAACTGTAATAGACGCTAATATTGAAACTGCTTACGCTATTGAAGATAATTCCGCGCTTGAGTTTATTGACGGAAACTTAACCAAAAGCATATCTAGTGGCGGTAAAAGTTATTTAATATTGCAAAATAATGGCGATATTCACAAAAAAATTCTTTAATTTCACGCTGTTTTCACATTTATTTGGTATTATTATTTCGTAAAACCACTTTAGGGGGAAATTATGAAAAAATTACTTATTGTTGACGATGAAGAAAAGATAAGAGAAGTTATAAAAGAATACGCTGAGTTTGAAGGTTACGAGGCGGACGAATCGAGTGATGGTATGGATGCCGTTAAGAAGGTTAAAGAAGAAGATTTCGACCTTATTATAATGGACGTAATGATGCCAAAACTCGACGGTTTTTCTGCTGTAAAAGAAATAAGAAAAACTAAAGATATTCCCGTAATTATGCTTTCTGCAAGAACTGAAGAATACGATAAACTTTTCGGTTTTGAACTTGGGGTTGACGATTACGTTGTTAAACCTTTTTCGCCAAAGGAACTTATGGCTAGAGTTAACGCCGTGTTAAAAAGAAAGGATTCAACCGTTACGGGGCTTGTTAATAAAGTTAGTTTTGAAGGGCTTACCGTCGACTACGTTGGTAGAAACGTTTTCATTGACGATAAAAAGATTTTTTTAACGCCTAAAGAATACGAACTTTTATGTTACCTTATAAAAAACGTTGGAATAGCTCTTTCAAGAGAAAGGCTTTTAAAAGACGTGTGGGGATACGATTATTACGGCGACGACCGTACCGTTGATACTCACGTTAAAATGCTACGTTCTAGTATCGGCGTATACAGAAAGTTTATAATTACTTTACGTGGTGTGGGGTATAAATTCGAACCGTGAAAAACAAATTCGCATTTAACAAACTAAGAAACAGAGTTTGGTTATATTTCGTTGTTTTTACCGTCTTGCTAGTGTGCTTAATTTGGCTGTTGCAGACGGTTTTTTTCGAGTACAATTACCAAAAAGTTCGTGGTGATTCTATGAATTTATACGCCGATTTAATCACCGCGGAAATTAAAGACGGCGAGTCCATTAAAGAAGACTACGCTAGTATTTTACGAGAGTCGGGAATTGAAGTTGTAGTAGTAAAGAGAATGAACGACGAAAGTTTAAACGTGGTATTTCCGAACGGTTATTATTTAGAGTACGATTCCCCACTTGGTAACGCTCTCAATTTTATAATCGAAAGCATGTCTATTGAAGATAAAGATTCAATAAGTGGAGAAAAAGTATTTATAACGGGCGATCCCGTTTTTTATACGGCGCGTAAACTTCAGTCTTTTAGTGGCGACGAATACGTTATATTGTTTTCTTCAATGAATTCGGTAAAAGATGCGGTTAAAGTCCTTAGAAATCAACTGTTTTTGGTAGCGGTTATCGTAACTATTGTATCGCTGTTTATTTCTTATATAATCGCCGAACGTATTTCTAGGCCAATCGACGATATGAGCACTATTGCCGATAGGTGGGCAAAGGGTGACGACGGGGTTGAGTTCGTTGGTGGAAGTTATCTTGAAATGGAAGAACTTGCAAACGCGCTTAACAAAGCAAAAAGCGAGGTTAATAAAACGGGTAGATTACAGCGCGACTTACTTGCAAACGTAACGCACGATCTTAAAACACCGCTTACTATGATTAAAGCCTACGCGGAAATGATTAAAGATATTTCGGGCGAAAATAAAGAAAAGCGTGAAAAACACACTCAAATTATTATTGATGAAACGGATAGGCTTACCTTACTTGTAAACGATATATTAAACCTTTCAAAACTTCAAGCGCAAGCGGAAAAATTAGAAGATAATAAATTTAACCTTTCAAATCTTATTGAAACGGTTATATATAGGTTTGATAACGTGGTTAGCGAAAAAGGTTATCAAATCGTTAAAGAAATTCAACCAAATTTGTTCGTTAGGGGCGACGAAAAGAGAATAGAAGAAGTCGTTTACAATCTTATAGGCAACGCTATAAATTACACGGGCGACGACAAAACGGTCAAAGTATATTTATCGTTAAAAGACCGTAAAATTAAACTTGAAATTTTAGATAGCGGTATCGGTATTGACGGGGATAAAATTAAAACTATTTGGGAAAAGTATTATCGCTATTCTGAAACGCACAAAAGAACGGTTAAAGGCACGGGGTTAGGTCTTTCTATCGTAAAGGCAATACTTGACGCGCATAATTTGGAATACGGTGTTATTAGTAAAGTGGGTTTAGGTAGTAATTTTTACGTAGTTTTCGATCAAATTGATTTAAAGGAGAATCTAGATGGATAACGACTATTTAAGACTAGATAGCGACGAAAGGCTAGTTGACTCACAAGTAAATGAATACGCGGTAAAAACCAACTATAAAAAGCAACGAAATAATAAGGGAAATACAGCAATTAGTTTTATTTTAGATGAAATTTACAGTAAAAAAAATTTAGTTAATATTTCTGAAAACGTTTCAAAAAAACCAAAACTTTTAGATGCCATTTTCTTTTCTTTATCGCTACTGCTTTTTTCGTTTTTAATTTCTGTCGTAACCTATTACGTTAGAGTGTTTTTCTTGCTTGAATTAACTGTATTTTGCTATTCGGCAATAATACCCGTGTCGATTTTATACTTTTTTTATAGGCTTGACGTAAACGGGCGCATTAAATTTTCAACGTTGGCGTATAGCGCGCTATTTGGGATATCGGCATTTATTATAATTGAAATAATATTTACTAAACTTATAAATCAAGCGTTACACGATTATTATTCTTCGGTTGCGGTTAGGTGCTTAGTCGAGTTGATTTTAGTAGTAGTCATGGCTTACTTCCTTAGAAGAGGCGTGCGTGGCGGAACGAATATTTCTGGCTTGGTTATAGCGTGCGCGGTTGCGGTTGGCTTTTCGTTTTCAAACGCGCTTGCTGATAACTTTTCGGCATTATTAGTTAACGTAAGTGTTTCTAACACCGGTGATGCGGTTGGCGCAATTATCAATATTGAAGAATTTATAAAAACGTCAATAAGTAACGTGATTTCAACGTTTGCTACTATTTCTATTTATAAACCTTTTTTATTTATCGCTTTAACAGTAATAATATTTAGAAGTTTAACCAACAGCGTTTTAACTTTTAAAAAGAAAGTCGTAACTATCTTTTTTACCTTTTTATTTTGTATAGTAACGTACGTGTTAAGTTCACTTAAAACCCCTTTTGATTTCTTAATGGTGCTATACAATTTAATAGCGATAGCCTTTACCTTGTATTTATTTATAACGGCTATAAACGGAAGTGTAAAACTAGAAAAATACGAATAATAACGCAAGTTTTTACTTGCGTTAAATTTTTGTCTTTACAAACTGAAAAATAAGTGATAATATAATTGTATATTCTACTCTAGGAGGGGTTATGGAAAAACTTACTAGAAAATACGGGCTTGTTACGGCTATTTGTATGGTTGTTGGCACGGTTATAGGTTCAGGTATATTCTTTAAGGCTGAAAAGGTAATTAGTACCACCAACGGCGATTTAGGAATGGGTGTTCTTGCTTGGATAATTACCGGCGTTGCCATGATTATTTGTTCGGCGCAGTTTGCTGTTATGGCAACTAAATACGAAAAGGTTAGCGGTGTAGTTGATTACGCTGAAGCAACTTGTGGTAAAAGATACGGATATTATCTTGCTTGGTTTATGGTAAACGTTTACTATCCGTGTATGACGTCTGTTCTTTCTTGGGTATCGGCTAGATATTTCGGCGATATTTTCGGTTGGAGTTTAGTTGGTTCTGAAGTTATGACGCTTGCCGGCGTATTCTTAATCGGGTCGTACACGCTTAATGCGTTGTCGCCTAAACTTGCTGGTAAATTCCAAATTAGCGCAACCTTTATTAAACTTATTCCCATTTTATTAATGGCTATAATCGGTACGGTAGTTGGTTTAGCAAACGGTACGTTAACGCATAATATTGCTAATAAATTACCAGAATATTTACCTGGTCAAGCGGGCGGTGGATTGTTCGCTGCGGTTATTGCAACCGTTTTTGCTTACGAAGGTTGGATTTGCGCAACTTCTATTAACGCCGAACTTAAAGATCCGAAAAAGAATTTACCAATAGCGCTCGTTATAGGCTCGTTTATAGTAGTTGGTTGTTACGTTTTATACTTTATAGGCGTTAACGGTGGCGCACAAAATAGCGACATTTTTATCAACGGTTCAACCTTTGCTTTTAGCAACGTGTTTGGCACGGTAGGTGGCGTAATTTTAAATATTTGCATAGTAATTTCTTGCTTAGGAACGTTAAACGGGCTTATGCTTGCCGAAACGCGCGGTATGTACGCTATTGCCGTTCGCAACGAAGGTCCAAACCCTAAAATGTTTAGTCAAATTGATAAATCTACGAATATGACTACTAATTCGTCAATTTACGGTTTATTTATTTGTTCGTTGTGGCTTTTATACTTCTACGGTGCAAACTTAACCGAAGGTTGGTTTGGTCTATTTAACTTTGACTCGTCTGAACTTCCAATCGTAACTATATACGCTATGTATATACCTATGTTCATATCTTGGATGAAAACGGAAAAAGAACACGGAACTTTCAAACGTTTCGTTCTTCCAATAGCGTCAATCGTTGCGTGTGTGTTTATGGTATTTGCTGCCGTTTACGCTCACGGTATAACGCCGTTTATGAACGCCAAGGCAAACGGAGAGTTTTCTTTCCCCGTACTTTTCTACCTTATCGTATTTATAGTTATTATGGGAATAGGCTCAATCTTCGATTTTAAAAAATCTAAAAATAAAGCAGAATAAAATAAAAAAAACCGCGGTAAAACCGCGGTTTTTTATTGCTTAATATTATTAAATATCGTATTTTCTAAGCATTAACTTAGTAAAGTCAAGTAAGAATTTAGCCTCATTATCAAGTCTTTCTTCGGTGGGGTTAGCAAGAATAGGTCTCCAAACTCTTATGTCGTAACCAACTTCGTCGCCCATTTGTAAGAAAGGTTCTGAAACGATGTCGTTTTTATAATCAATATCTTTAAGTGCTTTGAAAATATCGTCCCAATCAAGGTGGCCACGTCCTGGAACGTTACGGTTGTTTTCGCCGGTGTGGAAGTGGCGAAGTCTTTTACCAACTAATCTAATAGCGTCGCCGATATTGTTTTCTTCAATATTCATGTGATAGGTGTCAAGGTGAATACCTATGTTTTTACTGTTAACGGCGTCGGCGTATTCAATTGCTTCTTTAGCGGTGTTAACAAGTGGCGATTCAAAGCGGTTTACCGCCTCACAACAAACGGTAACGCCTTCTTTTTCGGCAACTTTCATAACTTGTTGCATACTGTCAACCGATCTAGCAAATAAAAGTTCTTTTTCCTTTTCGTCAACGAAATAAGACGGAACGCCCCAGCCACAGTAAGTTACGCCTGAGAAGAGTTCACCTTCCATAACGGCGATTTTTCTAACGATGTTTTTAAGGTATTCAACACCGCCTTTTCTAATTTCGTTATCTTTACTTGCAACGTCGTATTTCATATTAAGACCTAAACTGTACGAAAGTTTAATACCGCGTTCATCTGCATATTTTTTTATAGAACGGCACTCGTCGTCAGTCATTTCAAGTAAAGGTTGTGCTTGGAACTCTAAAATATCATAGCCAAGTTTTTGAACTTTATCAATGTAATATTTATAGTTGATAGTCCACGATTTTTCCCAAAAGTTAACGAATATACCTAATTTATTCATAAAAAATCTCCTTATTATATAATATCAATATTTATTTCGAGGTATTTGTTAAACGCCTCGTAAATAGCGTCTTTCCACTCGCCTTTAGTTATTGCAACGTGGTGGCGATAACCGTTTTCACCCATATAAAGCATCATTTTATTAACGTCGCCGTCGTCCTTTTTAAATACCATACCGCAACCGAAGAAGGCTTTTTCAATAGGTTCGTCAACTATTTCGCCTTCAGTTACGAAAGAGTGAATTTGACCGTTTTCGGTCTTTAAACTTGCAACGGTAATTTTGTTGGTTGCGATTTTGCCAACCGATAAACCAACGCCTGAACCTTCGCCGTAAGTCTTTTTAAACATAAGGTGTTCTTCAATATGAGTTTTTTCAGCCATAAGCGATTGAGGAACAGGTCCGCAATGGAAGAATATTGCCTTATCTTTAGAGTCGCCGTAGTTGTTGTTAACGTCAAGAAGCATTACGGGGTAGTCTGCAGCTAAACCAACCGCACGCATCATAATACTATTTGAAATATCAAGTTCGCACGCTGAATAAATTCCCTTTTCGTTAAGGTCGCCAAGTATTAAGCAGGGTGCAACGCCGTATTTCTTTTGAAGTTCGTCCCAACATCTAATTGCGATAGCGTCGAGAGAGTAGTCTTTAATAAGTTTGTCGATAGCAACGCCGAGTCGAGCGATGTTTTCAACTTTAATTTCGGGGTATGAACCGAAATCAGAAAGAGTTTTATAATAAGCAACTTTTTCTTTAATATCGTCTTTAGTAAGGCTATCCATAATGGCAAAAACCATACTCATATCAATAGATTCAACGTTTATGCGCTTTCTTTGAAGCCCAATTTCGTCAACTCTAACCGTTTTAAACGCAGTAGTTCTTGCGCCGATAGCACCGATTGTGAAAGATTGAAAACCTTTTACAACACGGCAAATACCCGCAAAGTTTTCAAGGTCTTTAGCAAAATCTTCACTCAAGGGCGAAACTACGAATTTTTTAGTTTGAGTGTATTTAATACCCGCTTGTCTTAACACGTTAAGCATTGCAATTTTACCGCAAAGAGAGTCGCGCCTGTTAGCAAAGTCCATTTTGCCGATTTCGTCGGGATATGCTTGAACGAGTATTGGAACGTTAGCGTCTTTAAGGGCGTAATAAGCGCCGTTTTCATCGCCAAAGTTAGGAAGGCATAAAATAATACCGTCAATTTCGTCTTTGTGCGCCTTGATAAATTCAGCGTAAATTTTACCTTCTTGAATAGTTTCTACAGCGCCGTAACGAGTTTTATTTTCGTCCATAATAAGTGCGGTGTAGCCTTGTTTTTCAACTGCTTCAACCATTTCTTTTCTAGCAGACGCTATTACTTCGCCTGGAAAAAAGCCACGGTTACCAAAGTATAAAGCAAAAGTCATATTAGTTTTTTTCATAACTAAATCCTCCTTATATTTTTATTACTATCAATATAATATTTAACGCCTTTAAATTATAGTTAAATTTTGCCTGAATATAGCAATATCTTCCTATTATAAATTTAATTTGCTAAAAAGTATTGAATTTTTAAAATTTGTATGGTATTATGCGACTATGAAAGTAAATTTTGATTTGAAAAAACTAAACGAACTTCTTGATGATTTTCACGCGGTAACCGGTCTTACCGTTAGTTTGTGGGACGCTGATCACAATGAACTTGCATCGTCGCCTAAAATAATTCCTAGATTTTGTAAACTTATAAAATCGACTAAAGAGGGCGCTAAAGCGTGTTATAGGTCTGACGTGTCGCTTTGCAAACTTTCTTACGAGAAAAAAGAGCCGGTAGTTCACTATTGCCACGCTGGAAACTTAGACGTAGCCGCGCCTATACTTTATAACGACGTTTTGCTTGGTTTTATGATGTTTGGTCAAGTTTTAGATAAGGGCGCTGCGCCAAACGTTGAGGCTTGCAAGTCTTACGGTCTTAACGAAGGGGAAGTATTGTCTGCTTATGCTGAACTTAAGTTTTTTGATAAAAAGACGATAGATTCGGCTATGAAGATATTAAAAGTATGCACTTATTATCTTTGGATTTCGCAAATGATTTCGCCCGAAAAAAACCTGCTTGCGCATAATATAGAAAGTTATATTGACGATAATTTAAGCGCGCAAATTACCGTTGATGGAATTTGTGATAAATTTGAAATATCTAAAAACAAACTTTATAAAGTTTGTGATGATTTCTTCGGTAAGACTTTTAACGTATATTTAACGGAGAAAAGGGTGGATTGCGCTAAGAATTTATTAGATACTACCGACAAGCCTATTTATCAAATTTGTATAGACGTGGGTATTCCCGATTACAACTATTTTACTAAAGTGTTTAAAAAGTACGTAGGCGTAGCGCCAAGAGATTACCGCAAATCAATAATTAAAAAATAAAAACACGGAGAGAAAACTCCGTGTTTTTTATTGGTAGCCCCAAGGGGAATTGCTCCGCTTTCGCTATCACGCCGGGGTTGCAAACAGTAGGTTGCTACTGTTTGGTCGCAATACAAAGTAAAATATTGTTAGTATATTGCAACTTCCAACCCGTTCAATTCCCCAATATGCTTTTAAAAAATAAAAACACGAAGCGAAAACTTCGTGTTTTTAGTGGTAGCCCCAAGGGGAATTGAACCCCTGATTTTGCCTTGAGAGGGCAACGTCTTAACCTCTTGACCATGAGGCCGTTTA
>JAEIGA010020312.1_pt1 | contig 10128 bp, 18 predicted proteins | sample 9270691 | NCBI WGS metagenome assembly JAEIGA01 (sample SAMN17057246, study PRJNA624740) | gut metagenome | biome: biome; isolation source: fecal sample | host: Bos grunniens | place: China: Xizang | collected 2019
CGGGCCACCAGTTTCTTTCTGCCGCCCTGGCGCTGATCGGCGCCAGCATCTTGAGCACGAGCATAAAAACTGTTAATAATTTTTTCATCGTATCTCCTCTCGATCTGTTTAAAACATGACATCCGGATCAAGTACCCTCACTTTTGCCCGAACATGTTTTATGTCATGTATATAATCGTCTCTGGTCTCAACAGACATAAAAGGTGTCAGGCCCTTCGCGATTTCTTCCATCAGTCTTTTCATGGCAATCTCTGAAAGTGCATTCAGTGGGATCTGTTCTATTACCTCACGCGGAATCGCTGTCTCAGCTGCTATTACATGAGCACCCGGTCTTTCAATCACCATTACAGTGTTGTTCCTGCGGTATACTGTGCCGCAGTATTCACAAGTAAGAGTTTTCGGGTTGATCCTGCCGCCGCATTGTTTACATACAAGTGCCTCCATTTCTATCCTCCTTCTGCAAACATTACCGCTGTTTTTCTCGCCACTTCTTGCACGTTCCCGACAGCTTCACCATTTTCTTTTTGGGATCTGCCACACAGTACCAGCCTTTATAGGTCTGCCGGCTGTGAGCGCAGTTCTTGCAAATTTCCTTCACTGTTCCCCTCCCTTAATGCTTCCACATGACGATAGCAGTGGCACCATACAGGACCGTACAATGCTTTATCCCGTCAGTCTGTATCCGCTGTGTTGCTTTCTGGTATGCTGTCTGTCTCTTGCCCATCTCCCTTGTACTCTTCCATCCCTTCGATATCTGCCAGCACCTGTTCCAGTTCGTCCGTCGGCAGGCCTTTCTCATTGCCGAATGCAATCGCTGCCCTTAAACGCTCCATGAGCGGTACCGCATTAATCAGTTTTATTTTCAGATTCATTTTTCCCTCTCTTTCTGTGCTGATCCGCATTCGGACATGTTGCCCAATGCGGGATGTATCCGAAGCCTGTCGCAGTGTTCGGGTCCCCTTCGAAGTCACAGCTCACAACCTTGCCGTACGACGTGACTATTTTCCCTTTCGCGCCCTTGCGTTCCCAATACGTCGTCGGTTCAAGGTTTATCGGCATTTGTTTTCCTGACGGTAAGTGGGCCCACATAATCGGTGCTCCGCATGATTTGCATTTTGCCATCTATATCCTCCTTTGGTTCCCAGTCACATTGTTTCTTCCCGATAACCGGTTTCCCCTGTTCGTCTCTGACCCATTTCCTGTCGTTCCAGTCGTACTCATATCCCCGTCTGATAAAGCACTCCTTTGATCCCCATTCGTATGGACACCATTTCTCGCACGGATGCCTTATGGGAACTTGTGTGATCTCCTCTTCGTACCAGGCGATCATGTGCCTCCTTTCCGGGCGGCCGGCGCTGCCGCCCTTTGGATTCGCGCAGAATTTAGCAATTACACATGAGTCTTGTCATTGTCGATAATGCGCCGTATTTTTACAGATAGTTCCGTCCGATCAGGTCCATGAACTCCTGCCGGCTGTGCCGCTTCTCGAATGCTCTCTGGACGTCCTGCTGCACCAACAGGCAGGTATCATGGTTCCTATGGACTGCCTCCGGCCCGCCATCATGCTGATGATGGGCCCGGCATAAATAGACCTTAAATCCATTGGCCTCTGATATTTCCCGCTGCCCCCGGCCAAAATAGACATGATGTTCTTCTGTCTGTTTTATGCCGTAGTCGCCGTGGAGTCTTTCACAGAGATAGCATCCTCCGTCTTTTGACTGGATGATGCTCCTCATGTGTTTCTTCCGGTGCTTCTTTCCTGGAGCTTTTGGGAACAGCAGATCAGCCATAGGATATCGTCTCTTCCTTCTGCTTGTTCGTGATCGCCACGCACAAGCCTTTATCTTTCATGCCCAGAGCGATCGTCTTTCCGATGCCCTGCGATACTGTGAGCTTTTTCATCTTTCCATCCATGATCATCTGCCCGCCCAGTTTCATGAGCTCCACAATGTCAGGCTGCTTACGGAAGAGGACTTCAAGATTCTGATCGAACTCTTCAAGGACTGAGTTCTTCCAGGCATAATGTATTGCCCCGTCGCAAGTGCATTTTGCTGTGGCCAGATCGTTCAGCTCCTGTTCGCTTGTGTCCGGATCCGCGTCGACCGCGATCCCCTGTCTGCAGAATTTGCAAAATCCTACGCTCACTCCTCTCCTCCTCTCTGCTTTTCAGCGATCATCTTGATCTTCAGCGTCCCCAATCTCTCGATGGTCAAGTCCATGCTCTCGAAGTTCTCGGCGTCGACCATGACCTTCAATGTGTTCAGCGCCTCGCGGAATCTGTCTTTCAGCTCTTCCAGTTTGCTTATTTCCACCGGCGCCGGCAGTATCTCGTCGATCTCCACCTGCTCCGGCTCGGTTTCTTTGATCACGGAATCCTGTTTTTCATTGGTTTCTACAATGTCCGGCTGGTTTCCTTGCGCCGGCGCAAGAGTTTCTTCCGTGCCCGCTGCCACCTGCTGCTCTTCCTCCGCCAGCTTTTCTTCCGGTTCTGGCTCTGCGCCGGGAGCATCGTCGTGTTCTGCGGGCATTTCCTGCTCCGCTTTGGGCATTTCCTGCTCCGCTTTGGGCATTTCCTGCTCCGCTTTGGGCATTTCCTGCTCCGCTTTGGGCATTTCCTGCTCCGCTCTGTGTTCTTTGCGTACAGCCTCTCTGACCCGTTTCTCCGCTTCCTGCACCTGTTCGTCCTTTTCCATGACAGGTTCCGCGGTGTGCTCTTCCACGGCTTCCTGGAGTTTCCGGACCTCCTTCTTCATGCTTTCCTTCCGCAGCGCCGGGAGGAAAGCTTCGAAGAACTGCTGCCACTCCATGTTCTCCGGCGGGTTCGGAAATACTCTTACCGAAAGGCCGTCCCTTGTGAACGCCACCATCGTCCTGCATTCCTTGGCCCGGAACATCTTCGCCCCTGACGGGATAATCTCCTCGATCATCTTTCCCTGGCCCTGTCCTTCGAAACGTTCAATGTCAAAGCTGTTTTCTCTGACGAACGCGAGGATCCACGCCGGGCACTCGTCCGTTTCCTCTGCAGGCGGCTCGTTTGGCGCCTCTTTCTCAAACCTCTTGAGCTCCCGAATGTCCTGCCGCTTCATTTCCGGCGTCACCATCCCTATGCTTTCATCCGAGAGCGTCAGCATCTCGGCGAGCTTTGACTGCCCGAATCTGGCATATTCAAGACGGAGCTGCTTGGAGTAGCCGTCGATCGAGTACTTTTTATTGATGTCCATGAACCTCGACACACTGGATTCAGAGAGTCCATATGTTGCTTCCGCCCATTTCGCAAGGGACTTGTACCCGTCCCTCTCATATCCTTTCGACTCCTCGATCTTGCGGAGCAGGTACCCGATGCGGACGAATCCTGCTGCCGCTCCTCTCAGCTCCTCTTCGAGTTCATTCTTGACGCTCAGCCAGTCGTCGAGCGTCATCTGGATATAATCCATTTACACCTCCTATCCGGCAGCCATCTGCCTTTCTCTTTGTGTCCTCTTTCCTATGGCCCTTGTGAATCCAATGAGCACAGGCTCTACTTTGTCCCAATCCGGTTTCCGGTCATATGCTCCGTAGCTCTGCCGGACCTTTCCGTCGTATTCGACTTCCAACGTGTAGTACGGTTCTTCCTTGGCCTCTTCTTTCCGCAGGAACAGGATGAAGCTCTCGCCCTCGTTCATACGGCTCATGTACCTGTCGCTCGCTCCAACGCAGTGATGCTGTCTCTTCCCTTCAATCTGGATGTCGGACGCGCAGGTCGGTACCAGGATCGTCAGGCCCGCTTTCGAGTATTTGAAGTGCTCTGCGTTCTCTTCATACTTCTCGGAGATCTTTGCGAACTTTCTGTCTGCCAGATTCGCGTTGAATCTGTCCTTGTTCCTGTTCTTCTCTTCTGCGTATCTGTCGTGCATCTCCCTTAATTTGGACGTGTGGCAGATTATCTCATCCTTCAGGTCCATTCCCATGCCCCAGGCCATGTCGAGATAGTCACTGTACAGCCTCACTGTGTCGTGGAATGATTGCATCCCCATCTCGTTACGCTGACGCAGCATATAATTGACCATCCTCTGTAGCGTCATTCCTGTTCGTCCAAGGTTGAGCTGGCTGACGCTGATGTCGTTTTCCGTGATCATCTTCAGTGTCTCGATCGGCAGCTTCTCGCCGTGTTCCTTTGCGTATCGCAGGGCGTGGATGGTATAGTTGGTCCCATTCACCTGTTTCAGCATGTACAGCTGTTGCCCGTCGAGTCCGAGCAGGTCCTTAAGATTATTCGCATTCTCATTGGCGATGACGGTTTTCAGGTCGTGTTTGAGCATCAGGTTTGCGAGGTTTGTGAGGCCCGCTTTTATAACGTACTCGACGTATCTCTTTCTCGCCGCCGTGGCAAGCACCTGCTGCATGTACTCGTTGCCCCCGACAGTAAACAGCTTCAGGACTTCCGGCCTGACATATGACCCTTCGAGGACCTGTTCCATGTTCCTCATATACGGCGTCCCCCGTGTCGTCATCATCGGGACTCTGCCAACTGTCGTGTATTCCCTGGTATCCGCCCACATCAGCCTGTTGAGCGTAGTGTCAGTCCTTCTTGTGTACGACTCCACTGACTGGAATGAGAGCCTGTTCGCAAGCACTCTGATGTCTTCAATCACGCAGATCGCGCACACCCATCTGTCCCCCAGTGAATCTATCTGCCTCCGAAACGTCTTGCCTACCCAATACCCCCGGAACGCAACGTACTCTCCCGCAGGGAGCATGAGCGTCAACCTGTCTTCCGTCTGCAGGGCCTTTTGTTTCCCCCACGCCTTCGTTTCAAGCATTGCGTGGCAGTTCGGGCAGAAGTCTGTGTGCACTCTCTTGTGGTCGTATCGTGTCGGGGCTCCCGGATTGTGGACCATCTTCACCGGCGTTTTCCAGGTGTACTCGCAGTGCGTGCAATAAGCTTCCGTCTGTTTGCCCTTTCTGCGGTAGAAGATGAAGTTGCTGTTCAGTGTTGCTTCGTCCCTCACCCATTCATCAAAGTCTGCTGGTTCAGGCGGGATCTTTGCCATCTGGCTCTCCCAATAGGCCGCGCGCTTCTTTGCCCGCCTGACCGCCGCATCCTTTCTCGCGCCGGTCTGCCAGGCGTCCAGTGCTGCGGCGATGTCTTTTTCATTCGTGCCGAGTTCCTGATTCACCAGCTGGAGGCATTCCGCGTCAAACACGTCTTCGGCGCACTCCCACCTTGCCCCTTTTGTCAGGTCAAACTCGTTCTGCCATGTGATCCTCTCGAAATATGCTTCCGTCCATTTCCCGCCGAGCATACTCAGCCACTTACCGGCCTTCGCGTCTATGTAGGTCGTAAAGAACGGCTCCGTGTTTCCTTTTTTCAGCCGCGCCCTTGCGAAGACGCCGATTATGATAAACCCGTTTTCTTTTTTTGCCGTAAGATAAAGCCTTGTGCCGTATGACTTTGCCTTCCGCTTCGTCTTTTCCAATGTGTATCCGGTTGAGCACTTATGCGTCCATGCCTCTATCTCGTAGCTGCGATCTCGGCGGGTGTCCTTTCTCGCCCTGCTGATCATCTCTGTGGACGGTTCGCGAGGTTTCATCGTTAAGAGATCTTTCTTTCTCATGCGCCGTAATACTCCCTGATCAGTCTGTTGGCCACCGCCTTGTCAGGCATGCCGAGCGTTACTCTTGACGCCTTGACGCCCGCTGCCTGCAGGATCTCCTTATCTACCGGCTGCTGATGGGCGAATGCCCATTTGAGGATCGCGCCGATGCATCCTTTCAGGCTCTTCTCTTTCGTCCTCACCGCTTTGGCCATCCTGTCGTTCCCCATGCATTCCGCCTTGATGTACGAGATCCAGTCCGTGTAGATGATATCCTTCGCATTCAGGTCCGCTTCTTCGACCTCGATCTTTCCTATCGCCGCAGTCGACGCGTCCGTGAGCTCTTCCGTCTCTCCGTCGATGTACATCTGCGCATATTCTTCCGGGATCCCATTCTCCCTGGAGAGCGTGAGGATGTTCTCCATGTCCCCTTCGTTGAACAGATTCTCAGCCAAAAGATTGATCTCACCGGCTGAGCCAAACTCTCCGAATTTTTCGTACAGTGCCATATGTTCCTCCTATTCTTCTCTATTCTTCGCCGTGTCGATTTCTCTCAGTATGCGGTCCCTCATCCTGTCTTCCGGATCCAGTTCCTCAAATGCGAACGTCCCGCTCGACTGCTCAAATACGCGCAGCTTGTTGTACAGTTTCTGCCATTCGTCCTTATTCTTGACCTCTGTCTTCCTGGCGGTCCTCCATCCGTTTTCCTGCCATATTTCAAGATCACTCATTATCCGCCCGTCTTTTCTCGGATGCTTCGATGCCACTCCCGCTACAAACGAGCTGTCCATGTACATCGTGATGTCCGCCGGGCGCGTGAACCTGTCCAGAGCTTCTATGATGGTCAAGATCACCGCTTCATTCGTCGTCGAAAATGTCTTGACCGCTTTGACGAGCTGGGCCTTGTCACTTGATTTCGACTTGATGATGTAGCCTGACCATCTATCCTGCTTTCTGGGCTGCCTGTCTTCGACGGCGATGTAGATGTCGACTTTCATTCCTTCTCTCCTTTGGTTTGATCTTCCTGTCCCTTGGCTTTGGGACCAGCCTCCGCATGATATATGTCCTGTACCGATACCCCGCTATGTTGACGCCTTCCACCATCGACGATTTGTCCAGGTAGAATCCCTTCGGCACTCTCGGCTGATCAGACATCGACCAGCCGGAGATCTCCGTCCGCTTAGGCTCAGGCTGCACAAGGTTCCGCGAGTGTGAGTATTTTGACTCGACCACTTTGTGATCCGTGTTGTCCGTCGATGCCGGCGACTTCGTGATGTAGGCCCCGATGTCCTCCCCATCTTTGTCGCGCAGCTCCTGATCGTAGACACCTCCATATTGTCTCCACAGATCCTTGATGATGTCCCCGCCTCCCTCGATCCGATTACAGATCAGGTGTATGTGCCATGCCCCTCGCGGCGTGACTTCTATGTTCGCCACCCAGAGGAGTTTATAGAACCTCTTGCCATATTCTCTTGTAAGCTGTCTTAGGAATTTTGCTTTGACTGCCTGGGCCTCTTTCATGTCTTTCGGCCTCTTCTCCGGCTTGAAGGTCAGAGTTCGCACATAATCTCCCGGTTCGAAGTTCGCCCATATCAATCTGCGGGCTCTGTCTTCCTTCCTCCTTTGGTTGGCCCTCTGCATTTCCTCCGGCGTCCGGATCCTCTTCGCGCAGCGCTCGCCTTCCTCGTTGTGACGGCAGTCCATGTGCTCTCTGATTTCGATCGCATTATATAGATCATATTTTTCTCTGACATAACCCATAGCGTCGTAACTTTAATGTCCTTATCGAGTAAGAAAAGAGCCGTCTCGCTCTTTTCTTTTTGACAATTACTTTCCTATGGTGCTATACTGAATGTGTTCAGAGATTCAGATAAACACCGCAGGATCAGCCGACGTTCAGTCGGCTTTTCTTGTGCCTTCATCGCTGATCAGAGCCTGTATCTCATCATTTGTGAGTCCGTAGTCCTTGCTCAGCACCCTTTTCATGTTGTTCATGAATCCATAATGCTTGCAAACCTCGAACCCGTCTTTCCTCTCTATCGCCGCTCTGTATTCCCGATACTGCTCCACCAGCGACCTCTCAATCGTTTCTCTGTTCATCGTCTCCTCCGAGAATAAATGCGCACGCAATTGCCACGAGCGCTGTAATGATCACTAATGGAGCCCCGCCTTCAAAAAAAGACTCTACAGAGCATCCGCAGAGGAACCAGGCTATTATGAAAACTACCGTCATTGCCTTCTTCATTCTCTTTCCCTCTTTAATTTCTGGTACCTGCTCCACGTCCCCATGGGCGACCTTCCCACGGCCTGCGCGATCTGTTCAAATGTGGCACCCTCCGACCGCATCCGCACCAGTGTCTCGAGATCCTGCTCGTTCCATGCGTCGCCGGAGGTGCGCTTGCTTCCAAGCCTGCCTTCTTTCCGCAGCCTCAGGAGTTTACTTCCGACGCTGTTCTCTCCGTGTTTCACTGCTTCTGTAATTTCGAGGTACGAGACACCCTCGTTGTACAGTCTGATCAGCGTCTCGACCTGCTCCTCTGTCCATTCTTCCCTTCCGGTTCCCTGGTACCCGAGCGGCTTCTGTTTCTTTGGCTTTTTCACTGGCTTAGGTTTAGGCTTCTCGATCTTCTTTTTCGGTTTATGTTCCTTCTCCGGTACCCATTTATATGGGATCTCTACAATCTTCGCGTCTTTCGGGTAATCGATGACCGGTTTCTTCCATGCCGATTCAGTCCTCAGCTTCGGTTTCGGCAGGTCGCTCGGCGAAATCCCGATTTTGATTGATGCGCCTGACATCTTCCCGCGCCTCCTTTCGTGCCTGCTTCGGTGTCTTGAAGAGTGCGCATCTCCCGCGCTGCTCCATGCATCTGTCTCTGATCCAGCATTTCAGGCAGGCTCCATCGATTTCAGACTCAGGATCGTGATCTCCTTGTACTGGCTCTTGAGCGGCCTCACGATCACGCTGTTCGCCATCATCGCTGCTTCCCGCACGCTTTTTGCCTCGATCGTGTCTTTCATCTTTTTCTTTTTGCCGTCGCTCTTTTCGACGGCGTACCGCACTTCCCATTTCATTCTGTATCCTCCCGCGTCATGTCTTTCTGATGAGATCTACAAGCACCTCATTCTCAAAATGGATGAGACCATCCAGCTGGCGGAGCTCCCCGATCGTGATGTCGTCCGGGTTTGCCATTCGTCTATCAAAAGTCGCCGGAGACATCCCGCTCAGTTTTTGGAGCTTGATCTTCGCAAGCCCCTGCGCCAATGCATGCCCGAGGATCACTGCTTTCTTGTCCATCTTTTGGCGTGCTCTCATTTTATTTTCTCCGTGTTCATTTTAAGTGGACTCTCCAGGCAATAAAATATCTTCTGCCTTGAATCCAGTTACGTGAAGGAATGCGTAGAAGTAGAACGGCTTCATCTTCATTGGATCTTTTTCAAAAGCAACTATCGTTTCTCTTGAAGTTCCCATCTGTTTCGCCAGTTCTTCCTGCGTCCATCCCTTCGACATCCTCGCAGCCTGTACTGTGATTTTTGCCATCCTTTGCCTCCTTTTCCGTTATTTGCCGCCCGGCATATTTTTATATTAGTTCATTTAAAATGGACTGTCAACACAAAATGTTGAACCAGTCCACTTTTTATGTAATACTTAAACAGAGGGGAGGGAACTGATATGCTGAACGAAAAGCAATATAATAAAATAGTAGGAGCAAACCTGAGAAGAATCATGTATGAAAAAGGGAAAACTCAGGCCGACATGTCGCGTGATTTAAAGATTGGCAAATCCACAATATCGACATGGATGAATGGCCAGCATATTCCAAGAATGGACAAACTTGCTTTGATTGCCAAATATCTCGACTGTTCCGTAATTGACATTATTAATGTCAGTGACACAGATGTCGATGATTCTGTAACTAACGAACAGGCGGAACTCATCAGGCTCACAATGATTTCCAAAAATGAAAATGTCTCGCTTGCTCTTAACGTTTTGAAGAAACTCGAATCAAAGTAAAAAATCACCCGTCCTGCTGCAACAGGTACGGGTGACTGATACGGAGCCCGAAGAACTCCACTTCGTAGGATGCCTATATTATACCTTCTTCGGGCTTTCATTTCCATACCCCAAAGGAGGTTTTATTTATGCCCAAAGCTGTGAAACTGAAATCAGGATCCTGGAATGTCAGGATCACCGTCGACGGGAAGACCTATTCTTTCACCGATCCGGACCGGAAGACCGCCCTCCGGCGAGCTGCGATCTTCGCGGACGAATGCAGGGAAGCTGTCGACAATCCGCCCCTCATTGATGCTATATGTAAGTATATCGACGAACGTGAGGATACTCTGTCGCCGGCCTCGATACGAGGCTATAGAAGCATTGAGAGAACTCTGCGGGCAAAATATCCAGCGCTGTGTCAAAAGCGCCTTGTGGCTGTGTCTGACAAGGATATTCAGGGCATTATCAACGGCATGTCCAAGAAAACTGCGAAGAATTATCTTGGACTTATTCAGCCCGCTGCCGGCCGGAAGTTCAATGTCACTCTCCCTGCCGGGAAAC